>RCNF010005655.1_pt1 | contig 16456 bp, 11 predicted proteins | sample 2041311 | NCBI WGS metagenome assembly RCNF01 (sample SAMN09708228, study PRJNA481090) | Marine sediment metagenome, whole genome shotgun sequencing project. | biome: marine sediment; feature: ocean; material: sediment; isolation source: Sewage treatment plant 2 marine sediment (STP2) ... | reverse complement strand
GTTAAGACCGAATATCCTGCTCATTTACATGTTCTTGCCGGAACATTTGATCATTACTTCATAAGTATGGCTATACCGGAAGGCAGCAGGTTGCGCGAACCGCTCAACATGGCTTTGCACAGAGCAATTGAAAATGAAAAATGGGATATGTTAGTAAAACAATATTTAGGTTCCGTTAGTTGAATTTTATCTGCTAAATCACAATTGCCGATCTCTACTATGTAATTTCGATTATCCGGCAGTAATTTTGACACGTTGGGAATTTCATGGCAATATTGGTGGGGTGGTGGATTCTAAATAGCGCAAATTTTAACATTTGTTTATAGTGAATTTCTTGACCTTAAAAAAGTTAAGTTTCCACGCCTTTAAGACGGGGAAGCTTAACCTGTATTAAATGGTGATAGATTGGAACAGACCGAAACCGATATAATACATAAGCTGGAGGAGCGGCTGCGATTCGAGACGCTGCTGGTGGAGATTTCTGCACGCTTTGTCAACCTGCCCACCGACCAGATAGACGGTGAGATTGAAGATGCTCAGCGCCGGATCTGCGAATGCCTTGGACTGGATATGTCTTCGCTTTGGCAGTGGTCGGACGAGAGACCGTATTTCTTGACGGTGACCCATCTTCACAGCCCGCCGGAAGGCCCGTCGCGACCGGAGGGCATTGATGCCAATGAGGCGTTTCCCTGGGTTTTAGAAAGGATGCTGCGTGGTGAGGTGCTGGCGTTACACACAGAAAACATGCCTCCGGAAGCGGCGCGCGACCAGGAAATGCGCCGCCATTTCGGAGCCAAATCGTCGGTGGTTATCCCCCTATCATCTGGAGGAAGGCCGCTCATCGGTGTGTTGGCCTTCGATACCTTGCGGAATGAACGCGCTTGGCCTGATGAGACCGTGAAGCAACTTGAACTGATCGCACAGGTTTTCACCAATGCCCTCGACCGGAAACGCGCAGAGGAGACCTTGCGCGAGAGTGAAGCACGCCTCAGCCTATCCGCGGATTCCGCCGAGGCCGGGCTTTGGGAACTGGATTGCAACACCAACCTCTTCTGGGCCACTGGGCGGGCCAGGGAGATCTTCGGTTTCGGCCCGGAGGAAGTCATCAGCATGGAACGTTTCGAAACGTCGATTCATCCCGACGATCTTGATGGGGTGAGGCAGGTCATCGCCCGGGCACTGGGTGAACACGAACCTGTCAACGTTGAATACCGTATCCTGGTGGGCGATGGCTGTTTGAAGTGGATTTCTTCCCGTGGACGTCCCTATTTTAAGTCCAACGGAGAGCCGGATCGCCTGATGGGCGTGTCCCTTGACATCACCGAGCGCAAGCGGTTTGAACATGAGTTGGAAGAGCGGTTGCGGTTTGAACGATTGCTGTCTGACATGATCGGCCGATTTTCAGGCACCTCCTCAGAGCACCTTGACGCAGAGATGCAAAGATCTCTCAAGAAAATCATCGAGTTATTACAGATTGATCGCATGTGGTTGATGACTATGACAGACGACAGCGCATCGTGGCAAATCATCCATGCCGCCTGTGCTGAAGGAATACCGCCTTTCCCGCTACAAGCTGATTTGCCCAAATCACTCTTTCCGTGGCTTTTCGGAAAAATCGTTGACCAACGAGAAGTGGTCTCGGTGGGATCTATCAATGATCTGCCGCTGGAAGCGGATATCGATAGGGAATCTCTCAAGAAGTGGGGCATCCAATCGTTTATAAATATCCCGATCGTCAGGGGGGAAATTATCAGTTGCGTGAGTATGACAACAGACCAGAGTGAACGCGACTGGCCCGAGGAGTATATTTCTCATCTGAGGTTGATTGGCGACGCCCTGTTCAATGCGGTGGAGAGAAAAAAAATGGATGAAAATGTCAGAAAAGCCGCTGAAGAATGGCAGTGTACGTTTGATTCCATTCCGGACACCATCATGCTCCTGGATCGAAATCTGAAGATTGTTCGACACAATGCTGCTGCGGCTTCCTTCTTTAAGCGTCCGACCGAGGAGATCACGGGTCAGCAGTGTCATCATTTGATGTATAGAGCGAATGAGCCGCCACTCGAATGCCCGGTAATGAAATCGCTCGGCACCGGAAGTCATGAGGAAAACGAGGTATACGATGCCGAGCGAAACACAACGTACCAGATATCCTCAGATCCTATTATAGACAGGCAAGGACAAATAACGCAGATTGTCCATAGAATCAAGGACATCACGAAGCGCCGGAATGCCCAAGCCGAGGCCCGGCAGCATATGGAAGAAATCGCTCACGTGACCCGGATCTCCATGATGGGGGAATTGACAACTGCGCTGGCTCACGAGATCAACCAGCCACTCACGGCAATTCTGAGCAATGCGGAAGCAGCCGTGCGATTTCTCTCTCAGGAATCACCGGACATTGGTGAGATCCGATTGATCTTCAATGACATCATCCGGGATAATCGACGAGCCAGAGATGTTGTACAGAAAATCAGATCTCTTGCAAAGAAAGATAAGGTTCACGAAACACTCTTGGACCTGAACGGGGTGATCGGAGAGATCCTTACTATGGTACGAGGCGATGCCATCCTCCTGAATTTGTCCATTACCACCGATTTTTCACCGAGTTTGGCATTGGTCAGTGCCGACCGGGTCCAATTGCAGCAGGTGATTTTAAACCTGTTTATGAACAGTGGCTATGCCTTGAGAAATATTGCATCCGGCCAAAGAAAAATCATTGTGAGAACGGCAATGCCGGACAGCCGAACCGTGAAGGTGATTGTGAAGGATTTCGGAACCGGCATCGATGAAAACAATATTGCGCGTCTTTTCGATCCCTTTTACACAACCAAAGCCGAGGGTTTGGGAGTGGGACTTTCCATCAGCCAGAGGATCATCCATGCTTATGGCGGGGCCATCGAGGCTTCGAATAATCCGGAAGGCGGCGCCATCTTTGCCTTCACGCTGCCGGCCCACCAGGGAGATCTGCCGTGACCGAGGAAAATCCCATAGTGTACGTCATTGATGACGACCCGTCCGTGCAAAAAGCGTTAGAACGTTTGCTGCGATCCGCCGATCATGAGGCCAAGATCTTCTCATCCGCGGTTGAATTTCTGGATTTTACATGCCCGGATGCTCCCGGGTGTATTGTCCTTGACATCAAAATGCCGAATTTGAGTGGCCTGGAACTTCAGGACCGACTGGCTGAAAGGAATATTTCCTTTCCCATCATTTTCATCACCGGTCACGGAACGGTTCCCACAAGCGTCAGAGCCTTTAAATCCGGTGCCATGGATTTCCTGCAGAAGCCTTTTGACGAAAAGGACTTCCTGGAGGCGGTTTCGCGTGGCATCGAAAAGCACCGCCGCCTGCGGCGTGAACAAAAGAAAATGAAAATTCTGCTTGCCCGGCTCGATACTTTGACCCTTCGGGAACGTGAAATTTTCGACATCGTGACAACCGGCATGCTGAACAAGCAGATTGCCTATGATCTTGAAATCTCAGAAAAAACCGTCAAGGTGCATCGGGCCCGTGTGATGCAAAAAATGGGCGCTCAATCCTTTGCAGACCTCGTTCGCTTTGCCGAAAAGCTCCGAATCCGTTCTTCGGCAGACTGACATCCCTTATTGGACCAAAGTCCAATGGCCCAAGGTCCAATATCTTTTTTATTTCAGTTGCGATAGACTCCCATCAAATATTTACCATTCTTGCTTTATAGCAAACTTCAGAATCCATTAGCCGGCTAATTTTAGTTAGAGATGTGGGGGTTCCTTGCCGAAAAAACCATTCACGGTGCATGTGGTCGATGATGACGATTCCATCTGTAGGGCCCTGAAGCGGCTGTTCAAAGCTTCCGGCTTTCAGGCATTGACTTTCGAATCTGCAGAAGACTTTCTCGAATCCACCACAAGCATGGGGAAAGGCTGCCTGATCCTGGACATCAGTCTCCCGGGGATGACAGGTCTCGACCTTCAAGAGAAGATTGCCCCAAGGGGGGCAAATTGCCCGGTCATTATCATAACCGCCCACGATAATCCGCAATGGCGGGAGCAAGCTATAAAAGCGGGAGCAGTTGCTTATTTGAAGAAACCGTTCGGCGAACAGTCGCTTCTGGACGCCGTAAGTCTCTGCCGGCAGCAAACCGATGAAGAATAGGAATCTGAGGCTGGCTGGCCTACAGAAATACGGGTATGTGCTGTTTTTTATGACCGACTCGTCCATAGAGTAGATTGACAAGAGTGACGGCTGGGAGGTTGGTAGCGGCCCAGAGCCTTGCGCTGGAAAACCTCAGCAACCAGATCGCGTCAGCGATCAAGGAGATGATATAGGCAGGCGATGCTGCGTGAGAAGGGATGCTTCGAGAAATAACCCTGTAAGAAGGGGGTAACCCTCTTTTACAACCAGAAAGGAGGTTCGAAAGTGAAAATTCTAAAGATCATAGCGGCAGGGGTGATCGCCTTTTGCGCGCCGCATATGACCCTGGCTCAAAGTTCGCCGGCGGTGAAGATCACCGAGGCCCGAAAGGCCAACGCTGTACTGATGCGCCAGTATACCTGGCACTCCCGTACGGAACTGATCGAGAAGGGGGAGAAGAAAGATATCCGCATCGAACTGGTTGACTACAGTCCCGACGGTCAAATCCGGCATACGCTCCTGAACGATCAGCGCGCACCCCTGCCACGTGGTTTCCTGCGCCGGTCTGTCGCCGAGAAGGAAAGAAAGAAGATGGGGGGGTACCTGGCCGGACTGCGGTGGACTCTCGATCGATACACACTGCCCACAGCAGGCAAAGTCCTAGATTTCATGAATCAGGCCGTCACAACCGGGCCGGACCCGGCCGGGCAGATCCAAATGACCGGAAGGGATGTCATTCTCCCGGGCGACACCCTTTCAATATGGTCAAAAGCAACCTCGCACCAGACGAGCAAGATTGCAATCACCACCTTCTACGAGGGGGACGTGGTCGAGCTCACTGCTACCTTCAAGACGCTGCCGAGCGGGCTGACCCACGTAGAGTATGCCGAGGTGGTGATACCCGTCAAACAGTTGACCATGCAGGTGCATAATTTCAATTATACCGATAATGCGCCGGCCGCTACAGTTCAAAAGGTTAAGAAAAAACCCTTGACGGGCCCGCCGTCAACCAAGGCGGCCAAGAAGGGAACGTCCCTTCAGGTGGTTGAAAAAAAGCTAAAAGATTTAAAAGCCTTGCTGGATCAAGGGCTCATCACCCAGAGCGATTACGACGCCAAGAAAGCACAGATCCTACAAGGTTTCTAACAGCAAAAGGAGGTTTCCAATGAAGTTTCGTAGCCACATCGTACTGTGTTTGCTCGCCCTGCTGGTTGTTGCCGGGTGCGCCAAAACAAAGATTACCAGCCGCGCCGAACTCGTGACCGAACAACTCCCGCGGCCTGCTCACATCTGGGTGTACGACTTTGCCGCCACGCCCCCAGATGTTCCGGACGAATCCGCGCTTGCCGGGCAGCATTCCGAGCACAGCACGCCTCAAACCGCTGAGCATATCGCGACCGGCCGTAAGCTGGGCGCTGAAATTGCGGCGGAGTTGGTGGAGCATATCCGCGACATGGGATTGCCCGCAGTTCATGGGGTGCCGGGACCGAAACCGCAGATCAACGACCTTGTGATCCATGGCTATCTTCTCTCGATCCAGGAGGGAAGTGCCAAAAAACGCGTCTTAATTGGATTTGGGTCCGGTACGTCCGATTTAAAAGTGGCGGTTGAAGGCTTCCAGGTGACACCCCAGGGATTGCGCAAACTCGGATCCGGCACAGAAGATGCCGCCGGAGGCAAAAAACCGGGGGCGGCTTTGGGGGTTGCTGCCTTAATTGCCACACACAACCCGGCGGGACTCATCGTTAGCAGCGGGATGAGTATCTACGGGGAAAAGACCGGTAAAGACACGGTTGAGGGCAGGGCCAAGCAGAGCGCCAAGGAAATTGCCGATGTGCTCAAAAAGCGATTCCAGGAACAGGGCTGGATCAATTGAGAGGACGGATGGCATCCGTTATTATACCATTTTTTCCCAGAGAGAATGAGTCTCGTACTGTTCAGTAAATAGTTTCGGGGCCTGGGACTTTCACCCAATAATCGCTCCAACGGAAGGAAGAAAGAAATGAAGAGAAAAATGAGAATTGAAATGATTTGGCTCATTATCCTTGCAGTCTCTCTAACGGCATTACCGGCGTGCGCGAAACAAAAAATAACCGGCATTCCGGGCTCACCGAGCGCCACCACCACCATTGACGGCAAACAACTGCCGCCGATGCCGGACGAGAAATTCGGCGGCAAGATTGAACGCAATGCTATTGATTCGACACCCTACTGGCCGCCTCGTGTGGTGCCGCCGAAGGGTGCGCCCAACATTCTTCTGATCATGACCGACGACGCGGGTTATGGTGTGTCCAGCACCTTCGGAGGCGTCATACCTACGCCGGCAATGGATCGTATTGCCAACGAAGGCCTCCGTTACACCCACTTCCATTCCACGTCTGTGTGCTCGCCGACACGGGCGGCGCTCCTCACGGGACGTAACCATCACCAGGTTGGCACGGGTTCGATACCGGAATTGTCGACCGGCTACCCTGGCTACATCATGACCAAGGATAATGCGACGATTGCCAGAATCCTCAAGGGCCACGGCTACGTGACGTCCTGGTTCGGCAAGAATCACAATACGCCGGATCTCCAGTGCAGTAAGATCGGGCCGTTTGATCAGTGGCCGATCGGGCTTGGTTTCGATTATTTCTATGGGTTCATGGGCGGTGACACCAGCCAGTGGCAACCTGCCAATCTGGCCCGCAACACGACCTATATCTACCCATTCGAGGACAATCCCGATTATAACCTGGTCACGGCAATGGCGGATGACGCGATTGGATACATGAAGACCGTTGACGCGTTGAATCCGGAACAGCCCTTCTTCATTTACTATGCGCCCGGCGCAACCCATGCGCCGCATCACCCGACACCGGAGTGGATCGAGAAAATCAGCAAGATGCACCTCTTCGACGATGGCTGGCACAAGCTGCGCGAAACGATCTTCGCCAACCAGAAGAGGCTTGGTGTGATACCGGCGGATGCCAAGCTGACGCCGTGGCCGAAGGATCTGATCAAGGAATGGGACCAGCTCACTGCGGATGAGAAGAAGCTGTTTATCAGGCAGGCGGATGTGTTTGCCGCCTACGTGGCCTACGCCGACCATGAGATCGGTCGCGTTATCCAGACGGTCGAGGATTTGGGCAAGCTTGATAACACCCTGATTATCTACATCACCGGCGACAACGGCACCAGCTCGGAAGGCGGGCCGACCGGTACGCCGAACGAAGTCGCGTCAGTGCAGGGCATCCATCTGCCGGTGGAAGCGCAGATGCAATTCTACGATGCGTGGGGATCAGACAAGACGTATCCGCATATGTCGGTGGGCTGGACATGGGCCTTTGGCACGCCGTTCTCGTGGACCAAGATGGTGAGCTCGCACTTTGGCGGTACCAAGCAGGGCACGGCCATTTCCTGGCCCAACGTGATCAAGGACAAGGGCGGCATCCGCAACCAGTTCCATCATGTCGTCGACATTGCACCGACTATTCTCGAAGCGACCGGGATTCAAATGCCCGAGGTGGTTGATGGAATCAAGCAGAATCCGATGGAAGGGACCAGCATGGTTTACACTTTCGACAAGGAGAACGCGGACGCGCCCTCGACACACAAGACCCAGTATTTCGAGATGATTGGTGACCACGCGATCTACCACGATGGCTGGATACTTAGTACCAAAGTCATGCGTGTACCGTGGGACAACAGTGGAACGGCCGACAAGGATCCGGCCTCCTGGCCGTGGGAACTGTACGACCTCAGCAAGGACTGGACACAGTACAACGATGTGTCTGCTCAGTATCCTGAAAAAGTCAAGGAGATGGAAAAACTGTTCTGGAAAGAAGCGGAGCGGAACCAGGTGCTGCCGATGGATACCACCACCTTCACCCGTTCGATCTTGCCTCGGCCCAACCTCACAGCCGGTCGTAGTGTGTTCACCTATTCCGGGGAAGTAACGGGTACGCCCAACGGCAATGCGCCAAATGTTCTGGCCTCATCCTACAACATCAAGGCCGAGGTCGAGATTCCCGAGGGTAGTGCTGAAGGCATGCTGGTGACCCATGGCGGCCGCTTTGCCGGCTACGGATTCTATTTGCTGAAAGGCAAGCCGGTCTATACCTGGAACCTGGTGGGCCTCAAGTTGATCAAGTGGGAAGGCCCGGATGCGCTGGCTCCTGGAAAACATGTTCTTGAATTCGACTTCAAGTACGATGGTTTGGGCGCCGCCACACTGCAGTACGGAAGCCCCAGCGGCCTGGGCCGCAGCGGAACCGGCTATCTCAAGGTGGACGGAAAGGTCGTCGCCACGAAAAAGATGGAAAAGACCGTCCCGATGCTCCTGCAATGGAACGAGAACTTCGACGTGGGGGCCGATACCGGCACACCGGTAGCCGACGAGGATTATCAGACTCCGTTCCGGTTTACCGGCAAGCTCGACAAGCTGACCCTGACCATCAACCGGCCGAAGCTCTCGCCGGAAGACATCAAGAAGCTCGAGACGGCCATGCACAACAACCCGGCCAGCGAGTAAGAAACCAGCGATCAGTGATCGGTTATCAGTATCCTTACCGGTGGTCGAGGCGATCGGTTCGGAAGCGAAGTCGAGGTTCACCGGCAAGATCCACAAGGTCACCGTCGACATGAAGGAAATGAAGAAGGCGGACAAGGTTGAGGAAGGCAAGGCCCGCCATGCGTACGCTCATAAGAAGGCCATGTCGGATTGATTGTCATCCTGTTTTTCATGAGTGCTGGAATTAAGAGAGTGACGCAAACTCAAACCCAACCAATGAGTGAGGGAAAGGCCTGCTAGATCGAGTTGGAGGCCTGCCCTTATCTCTTACTGAAGGAAGAATGAAAGTGAACAGAAAACAAATTAGTGAAATGGATATGACAAAACAAAAGGCAAGACACATGAGCTTGTGTTTCAGCAAAGACGCATTGGTGGTGCTGGCGGTGTTGGCGGGATTGCTCACCCTCATCTCCTGTACGTCCGTTTCTGCACCGCCGCCCACTGAGGCATCCAGAGCGAGCGCCTATCAGGAAGGCGTGCCGGGCGGGGTCGTCGTCAATACCGTGGACGTGAGCGCGCGGGTGACCGCCATCGACAAGGCCAACCGCAAGGTCACGCTCCTGGGTCCGGATGGAGAGAAGTTCACGGTCAAGGTGGGACCGGAAGCCGTTAATTTTGACCAGATCCGGGTGGGCGATCTGGTCAAGGCCACCGTAACAGAAGAGCTGGTTGTTTACCTGGGCGAGGAGGGTGCACCCTCCGGTGAGGGTGAGGCAGGAGTGGTGGCACTCGCCCCGAAGGGCGCGAAGCCTGGCGGCCTGGCGGCCCAAGTCACACAGGTCACCGCCACGGTCACGGCTATTGACCGGGCAAAGCGCACCGCCACGCTGCGCTTCGATGACGGCTCAACCAAGACTTATCCTGTGCGCGAGGACATAGACCTGAGCCGGCGTAAGGTGGGGGAAAAGGTGGTGTTCCGCGTAACTGAGATGATCGCCATCTCTGTCGAGAAGCCATAACTCGGAAGCACAAGCCCATGGAGGCGGGTGGGCAAGGCGCTCGTCGAAGGGACCCTGGTGGACATCCGGAGGGGTCAGCAGGAAAGCTCACGACAGCCTGTCCAAAGCCGGCTTTGTGATTCATACGGATGTTTGGTCCAAGCTGATGGAGAAATTGGCGCCCAAGGCTCAGTTATTCGTTTTAAGTGAAGAAAGGTAATGTTGGCGTTTTGACGGAGGCAACAAAGATGGGATTACATGGCCCTAAAGAGCGGCGGGTTTTTGCTCTGATAACCCTTTGCTTGGGCCTGTGGGCCCTATCCGGATGCGCCGTGGTGGGCCCGAGGTCTATCAGTATGGGGCGAGCCGATTACAACGAAGCGATCAACAGAACCGAAGACGAGCAGATGCTGCTGTCGATTGTTAAGGGTCGTTACGGGGAAACCTTTTCTCTCCTTGCCGTAAGCGGTGTCGCTGCAAACGTTCGTTTTAGAACCAACGCCGGCGTCCAGGCAGGAATCGGCCCTAGTGAAAACTATTTGGGCAACCTCGTTCCCTTCAGTGCCGGGTTAGCCTACGAGGAGAATCCCACGATTACCTATGCTCCGGTTCAAGGCGAGAAGTATCTTCGGCAGTTTATGTCGCCCATCCCGTTGGACATTGTGTTCTTGGCCGTACGATCCATGACATCCGGTGGGCGCCTGTTGACCCTCCTTGTTAACAGAATCAACGACTTGCGAAATCCCGATTTTCTTGAAGCGCCTTCGGCTGAACCTGATCCGCGATTCATTCGCTTTGTCGAACTGGTCGTGGAGCTGCGTAAAGCAGGCGTTCTTCATTTGGTGAGAGACCCTCAAAAGGAAGTTGGGTTCGATGTAGTGATCGATGGTGATACGCCCCAATACTCTAAAAAGGTTCGAGAATTTCTTGAGTTGCTCGATCTGCAGATGCCGGCGGATAAATCTTCAGACATCGTCATCCCCGCCTACTTTGCCTTAAAGTCGAGAAAATTATGGGGGATTGGGATCGTACCGCGTTCGACATTGGATTTGATCGAGATCTTAAGGGCAGCCATTGAGGTTCCGGAAGAGCATGCCGGTGCGGGCCTGACTATCAATTACCCGCCAATAGGTTTGGCGGGGCAAGGTATCCGCATCATGTCGGCCACAGAGAGACCAAAGAAAATGTCACTGGCTGTGAGGTATCGCGGATACTGGTTTTATATAGACGAAGCCGACCAGCGCACAAAAGCGTTCATCAGAGTTCTGCGCGCCTTTTGGTCCGTCAGCATTGCCGCTGCAGGGGATCAACGCGCGGCACCCGTATTGACCATTCCGGTGAGCCGGTAGAGGGAACAACGCAGAAAAATGCAGGCCTAAATGAATCATATTCTACACTTAAAAAACACCCTTGGAACCGCGCTGTTGACGTTCGCACTTCTGATATCAACTTGCGTGCCAGCCCACGCGCAAACACAGGCTGATCAAGCCGCCGGTACGAAACAAGAATTGGCCGTCGCAGCACCGGATCTGGGCGAGATTATACCCCTGGCAGCAAAACTATCCGGCCGTCTGGCGGCCCTTGAAACGAGGGTGCCGGGCATACTGGATGTCTCTGAATTTGAAAAGGAATACGCCGCCATCGAGGCGAATCTGAAGGGTTTTCCCAGTCAATTAAAGCGGCTCAAGGATTCCAAAGAATACAGACCCAATAAGCTTGTTGAGATGAAAGAGGCGATCGAGCAGGAGAGTGAAACCTTTGAAGAAATCAGCCAGCCGCTTCGCAAGGCAATTCATCGACTCGGGGCCTGGAGAGAGGAGTGGCTGGCAGAGAAGAATCGCTGGAACGAATGGCGGTCTTCGCTGCCGGAAGAAGGGGCGCTCGATCAGGTCAATTCGGCCTTTGCAAAGGCAAATAACACGATCGACAAGGCCTTGAATGTCATCCTGATGCAGCTCGATTCGATGCTGGCAATACAGGAAAAGGCCGGGAATATCCATACGGACATTAACGTGTTTGGCGCAGAATTAGACGGTCTTATATTGGCCAGTCGGCATAGCCTCCTGTTTGACACATCTCCCCCCATGTTCTCCTCCCGATATTTCTCCCAGTTCTCGAGCACGTTGTGGCGCGCAGTGCAAAACGGCCTGGATGATATCGCATGGCCGGACAATCGTTTCTTTGAGCGGCTGGGATGGATCGTCCTGCTCCAGGGTTTCCTCTCCTTCGTCGCGATAATCGCAGTCTACCGAAAGCGGGAGATGCTGAAGGGCTTAAAAAACTGGCGGTTTCTTGCTGCACGGCCCTTTTCTGCGGGACTGCTTTTGGGTCTGATGACGACATATTTTATTTATCAATACGAGGGGATTCCGGGCACGTGGAATCTCGCAATGACGATTGTCGGCGGGATCTCCTTTGCCCGTATTGCAGGAGACTTGATCGAAACATCCTGGAAAAGGCATTTTGTCTATGGGTTAATGATCGTTTTGATCCTCACCAGACTCATGGATGTGGTCAGTCTGCCGCTTCCGCTTTTCCGATTACACATCGTTTTGATAGCGCTGGTCGGCCTTGTCTTCTGTTTGCGGTGGGCCCGGGAAAGCGGACGGCATAAAGACCCGATCCTTTATCCCTTTTCGCTTAGGCTGCTGACTTTCTGTTTTTTCTTCTTCATCATTGCGGAGCTTTGGGGCAAGAAAGGCCTGGCCGTATATCTGTTCGAATCTCTGATGCGTTCGATAGGCATTGTGCTGGTCTTCATGTTGTTCATGCACATGATTCGCGGGGGCTTGGAATGGCTGTTCCGCAGTTCACCTCTCCGGCGAGCGACAATGCTGTACAGAGATACGGATGCCGTCATTCGCCGGGCGGCCATCTTTATTGACGCGGCCCTATGGCTCCTGGTTGTGCTGCCCGCTGTCCTTGTGATCTGGGGAGTGTACGATGGTTTGGAAAGGGCAACGAAAGGCTTGCTGGCACTCGGGATCAACCTGGGATCCCAGCGCATTACAGTAGGCCTGGTGCTTGCTTCGGCCGGCATCATTTACGGCGCGTTTCTCGTGTCCTGAAACTGCTCATGGATGAAGTGCTCGTCAGGCGTCAGGTGGAAAGAGGGGTGCGGCATTCAGTCGCCCGATTGGTACATTATGTTGTTATGCTCGCAGGTTTCCTGATGGCACTCTCGACACTCGGGTTCGAGGTCACAAAACTTACCATCATGCTGAGTGCCCTTGGGGTTGGCATCGGTTTCGGCCTTCAAGGTGTTGTGAATAATTTTGTCAGCGGCCTCATTCTGCTTTTTGAAAGACCTGTCAGGGTGGGTGACAGTATCGAAATTGGTGGAAAGTGGGCTCAAATCAAGAAAATCGGCCTTCGCGCTACAATCGTCCGGACCGTCGACGAGGCGGACCTGATCGTTCCCAACGCCGATATGGTTACCAATCAGGTGACCAATTGGACACTTACCAATCGCCGGATGAGGCTGGCGATTCCGGTGGGCGTGGCCTATGGGTCCGATGTTCCCCTGGTCACGGAGACGCTCATGGCTTGCTCCAATGGAAACCCGCTGGTGTCCAAAACGCCCCTGCCCCAGGTATTGTTTCTGAGTTTCGGGGAAAGTTCACTCGACTTCGAGCTTCGCATCTGGGTATTGGACGCTGACCACCGGCTGGAGGCAATAAGTCAGCTTCACCAGGAAATTGACCGGCGTTTTCGGGAAGCGAAAATCGAGATTGCCTTTCCCCAGAGGGATTTGCATGTGCGGAGTCTGGGTGAATCGGTTATTTTGCGGCACCAGGAAACTGGAAAATAGCTATTGTCATCAAACTTTTGATGTGATGGTTTGCAAGGATCATCATCCTATTCTTGGAAATAATTCCCTTTGAACTTTAAGGTATCCCACGAGAATGTTACTCAGGAATGAAACAGCATCACGATATTTCTCAGAAGAAATATATCGATCTGGCCGGTTCAACATTCCACGAGAAAGCAAAGGAAAATGAACGACCAATATGATTGTAGGATTCTCCTAAAAGCTCAGGTTCATCTGTGAATCTTCATTGCAGTTGCATATATGTAACACGTGTCTCAACATATTGATAATACTCGTTATGCCAGATACTGAAATCACCGGTTTTGACAGGCACGATTTTCCTGTTGTGGTCTCAATGTATCTCGACCGGCTGGTGTTATGTTATCGCGATATTGAAGGCTTTAAGAGATCCAGAATTTTTCCAGATGAAGACATATCTAAAATTTTTTTATACATGAAATGGGCAACGGAACAGTTTTGATTGTAAATCATGATCTATATATATGCGTTTAGAACTAAGAACACCCGAACCAGCGGTGGTCGTTCGCCGGCGACGGGACCGCATTTGAATGACAGAAGAAAGGAAATACTCATGAAAACCAAAAAGTTAGCGATTCTATTCGTAATCATTTCGATTGCAGTTTTATTGAGCAGCTGCTCAACGATACCGATTCGCAATCCCTTACCCGAAAAATTCGGTGAAGCGGCCCAGATCCCTAATATCCCGCGGGCCAAATTTTGGGGCGATGAAGCCCCGTCGTTTGCGGGAGCGGTTTATGGACAATCACGCGAAAAGCTGATGCAAGAATTCCCTGGGGTTTTTGGGCGGGAGCACAACTATCTGGCCCTCTCCGGCGGGGGGGCGAAGGGTGCTTTCGGTGCAGGCCTGCTGGTAGGTTGGTCCGCTGCCGGAACCCGTCCCGAGTTTACTATGGTTACCGGTATCAGTACTGGGGCCCTAATGGCCTCCTTTATATTTCTCGGTACGGCGTATGATGCTCTACTCAAGGAGATGTACACGACCTATTCTACCAAAGATCTCGTGATAAAACGCAACGTTCTGAGTGCCCTTACCGGGTCCTCGGCTGTCGACACGACACCAATGCGGAACATGATCGCCAAATACGTTAACCAGCAGATCATGGAGGCCATTGCCGTCGAGTACAAAAAGGGACGGCGGCTGTGGATCGGGACAACCAATCTCGATGCCCAACGCCAGGTAATTTGGAACATCGGTCTTATCGCCTCCAGCGGCCAACCCGGCGCATTGGAATTGATCCGTAAGGTTATTTTGGCTTCAGCGTCTATTCCGGCAATTTTTCCTCCGGTGCTTATCGAGGTCGAAGCCGACGGTATGCGCTATGATGAAATGCATGTAGACGGAGGAACCGCCTCGCAGGTATTTCTCTATCCAGCCGATCTCCATTGGAAGCTTGTTACTCAGCACCTTGAGGTTAAAGGAACCCCTAAGGTCTACGTGATACGCAATTCATTTCTCAAACCCGATTGGGAAATGGTTCACCTCAAAATTTTACGCATTGCCGGCGTATCAATCAATTCTCTCATCCGGACTCAAGGCATTGGGGACATGTATAGGATTTATCTTGACTGTCAGAGAGACGGCCTCGACTATAACCTGGCATATATTCCCGAAGATTTCGACCTGAAACCAAAGGAAGACTTCGATCCGGTTTACATGGGCAAACTCTTTAATCTGGGATATCAATTGGCCAGAAATGGTTATCCTTGGGACAAAGCCCCCCCGGGGTTTAATTAATTCTGGAATCGGCTGGGCTCAGAAATAGGACGGAAATTACACCAAACGGGGATGTCATTACCCTATTTGAAACTTTAGCTTACTGCGAGCCGCTGGCAATTTGGAAGTCCTAATATTTTTAAATCTACAAATTGGATATTTCTCCAACGTTCATACAGTTTAGCCAGTGTGGGATTTGAATTGACAGGTATAGGAGTGATTGATTCTATAGGAGCTATCCTGATAGCAATATTCTCATTCCGGGAGGGACGTGAATCTTTTGAAAAAGCTCGTGGTGAACCCTGTCACTGTGAACATTCTGAAAGCTCATAAGCATTGATATTCTGAAATTTGAGTTGCGATAATCAGCTACTTTGATAGCTGCAAATATCTGCATTTTTTGGAGTTGAGGCGAACCACAATATGTGGGACATACCTATTACAAGGATGTACTAAAAACCAACCAGCCGCAAAACTATTAGGCTCTCAAATGGGGGAGAAAAGATGAAAGCATCAAATTGTATAGTTATCTTGGGTTCTTTTTTCATCATCGCAACAAGTGCTGTATACGCTCAGGAGGCCAAAGATTCAGATCTTGCGAAGCAAGCCCAGAACCCGGTTGCTAATTTGATCAGTTTGCCGCTGCAAAACAACACTAACTTTGGTATTGGGCCGGACGACGAAACGCAGAACATCTTAAACATCCAACCGGTCTTGCCTTTCTCGATCAATGATGATTGGATTCTGATTACACGTACCATTCTACCAGTCGTTTCCCAGCCGGATATTTTGACCGGTGGTGAGGGACGCATTAATGGACTGGGAGACACCACCTTTACTGGCTTTTTATCACCCAAAGAATCAGGAAGGCTCACCTGGGGTGCCGGACCAGTATTTCTGATACCAACCGCTACAGATGATACGCTGGGCTCAGATAAGTGGGGTGCTGGAGCTTCGGTGGTGCTGTTGGCAATGCCGGGAAAGTGGGTTGTTGGATCATTGTTCAGCAACGTCTGGTCCTTTGCCGGTCCTGGGGATCAGGATGTGAATCTGTTTACCTGGCAGTATTTTATAAATTACAATATGGCGAACCAATGGTATTTAACATCTGCGCCAATTATCACGGCAAATTGGGAGGCAGACAGTGACAATAGATGGACGGTTCCTTTCGGGGGCGGTGTCGGAAAAATTTTCAAGATTGGCAAGCAACCGATGAACGGCCAGATTAGTGCATATTACAATGTAGAAAAGCCGGACTCTGGTGCCGACTGGCAATTGCGACT
>RCNF010000795.1_pt1 | contig 16457 bp, 16 predicted proteins | sample 2041311 | NCBI WGS metagenome assembly RCNF01 (sample SAMN09708228, study PRJNA481090) | Marine sediment metagenome, whole genome shotgun sequencing project. | biome: marine sediment; feature: ocean; material: sediment; isolation source: Sewage treatment plant 2 marine sediment (STP2) ... | reverse complement strand
CCCGTGGCGATAAGATTACCGTTCACGTTCATGCTGGTATTCGCTGCAAACTTCACAATGACACCGGCCTCAAGCGTCAGCGTCACACCTGAAGCCACCGTCACCGAACCGGTAACAATGTGATCATCAGCCGCGAACCAGGTGGCGTCTGCACCGACAGTTCCGGAATGATTCAGGACAGCGGCCGCTGCAAGGCCAGACTGACAGACGATCGCAATCGTCATGAAGGTCCGCCATGCGATTGACCAGGCTATGTCCCCAAATTTGTTCGGCATATTCTCGGTTGCCTTTGTTCCTGCGTTGACCTATCGGCCATATTGTTGTCTAAACTGCTTCCCTTACGATCATCGCGCGCTCATCACGAACATCCCCGCTCATTTATACGCGGTCGCGCCAGTGCAAGCGCCATCGCTGTCGCTTCCACCTCGTATCGCTGCAATCCGGCGAGCCCACCCTCCAGAACGAAAGTCTGACCCTCGATTGGTGATGCACGTGGACCCTTCCTTGTTACCGAAGGAGCATCGCTATCGAAAACTACCAGCGTACGTACGAGACCAGTGGTTGATCCTCGGGCGGTAATTTTGCGTGCGACTACTCTCGGCTCGTTGGTGTCAACGAACAACGGCGACTCCAGACTTTCCTGATCCGTAAGGTTCACGAAATGCCAGACACCATAGGCACGCTCAGAAATGAACTCCTGAGGCTTCATTTTCGGCGCATTCATGAGTTGCCCGTCGCGATCAGCCGTCAGTTGCGCTGCCGTTGGCAGTACGGCGATAACATCGTCGATACCAGAAGCCCTGATGTCCGTGCATTCCTTTTCAAGTGCCGCGAATTGGCGGCCATTGCTAATAATTGCAATCGAACGATCTCGCAGGAATGCCTTGGTCTTGATTTCGTGCAGTGGAATCCGCAATTGCCCTGTCGTCAGGGCCGCATCGGCATTATCAAGACCGATGTTCACCAGCTGCATGTCATGGTCGATGCGCGAAATATCAGTAGCGCTGAGAAAGCGAAGGCAACGAAAAAGAGTCTTCTTACTGGCTGCAGATGCAAGCGGCGAATATATCTGGCCGCCAATATCAGGGATACTCTGAGCGCCATCATCGCGCTGGCAAACTAACCCATCAGCCTCTACGGGCAGCGAACTGATGCTTTCATTTCCGTCCGGACTGGATGCAGACGGCACCTCGTCGGCACAGCCCGTGAAGATCAGAACACTCATAACGCAGCCCGCCCGTAAAGCCGGCCACCGCATTAACGCGCAATACTCTGCTACGCGGTGAGAGATTTCAGCACTATCGAATGTCGACAAATGTCTGGCCCAATGTATTGCGGGTATTCGTTCAATATTATTGTGTAACGATGCCTCTCGTTACGAAAATGGTCTCGCTCTTAACCCCAACAAGCAACTCGGCTCGCTTTGGCGAACTCTACAAGTATAGTCATTAATTACCTGATTTGGATTTCAAAAGCAACTGCCGATTGGTGAGCAGTGGAGGCGACTTCAACTACAACCTCTTCGACAAGGCACAAAGTTTCTGAACGACGATGGCCGTGCTTCGTTGCGCATGCTTATGTTAATAGGCGATCGATCACATGACCCTTCAATGCGCTATTTAGGCAGCCTCCCGACCGCAGCTGGTTTCGAACGCCCTCGCCAACTTTCAAGCAGTAGTTCGCCCATAACTTCTGATTCAATCTTAGCGCCCTCCTCCATTAAGCGGGCGCCTGTGTGAACCCAGCTTTTGCCAAATACCTGGCAAACAAACGGATTGAGGTGGTAAGTACGTTGGTAAGATCATTGGTAAGATCATTGGTAAGATCATGCAATGTAAATTTCGTAAGAGGATAGTCAAATGTCGGGTGTAACGAAAAGAAAAGGAAGCTGCCTGTGTGGAAAGGTGCACATGACCGCGAACAACGCTGACAACAGTGTCGGCGCGTGTCATTGCAAGACGTGCCGGCGATGGGGAGGCGGTCCATTCATGGAAGTGTCATGCGGTTCAGACGTGACGATCGATGGCGAAGAATTCGTATCAATATACGATTCCTCAGCATGGGCTGAACGCGGGTTCTGTAGTCAGTGTGGCACCCATCTTTTCTATCGACTAAAAGATAGCCGGCAACACATGGTTCCCGTGGGACTATTGGACGACGACGAGCGGTTGGTATTCGAAAGCCAGGTATTCATCGATTCAAAACCCGGCTTCTACGAGTTTTCGAACAAGACACAGGACATGACCGGGGCGGAGTTATTCGCCAAATATGCGCCTCCTGATTAGACACCGTCTGCTACCGGGTTGATGCAGAAGAATTCGATAGCTTATCGCGGCCTCGCAAGGTTTCGATCAGTCTTTTTTCGGCAGCGAATCCCCTACCCGACTTTTGCATAAATTTTGGCTTCCTCCGAAGACCCGAGCGCCCCTGGATGGAAAATACCTGCCGTATTTGATTGAAAGTATCAGGCCTATTCTGCTTTGGTCTTTCAATTCGGCTGTCCCCGTGCTTATAAGTGGATGCTACCCGTAAGAAACAAAACACACTCACCACTCATAATGACCCGATCACCACGATGCTCACAATGCAGTTCCCCACCCCGTGGCGAAACCTGATGCGCGACAAGTTGTGACTTGCCCAGTCGTTCCGCCCAATACGGCACCAGCGTACAGTGCGCTGACCCGGTAACCGGGTCTTCGGCAATCCCTCCCTTGGGTACAAAGAATCGCGACACGAAATCGACCGTGTCGCCTTTGGCCGTAACGATGACGCCCAAGCCCTCGTCGAGGGCCAGCAGCCTGGCCTGATCTGGCGATAATCGGCGAACAGTAGCTTCGTCGTCATATACCGCGAGAATATCTCTCGACAAATGCACCTCCGAGGGCGCCTCGCCCAACGCCTCACTGAGTGCCTTGGATGCCGGTACCGGTGTCGGCGCTCGGGCCGGAAAGTCCATTGATAATCGCTCACCATCACGCGTGACAATCAACGTGCCGCTCAATGTCTCGAACGACACGGAGTCGAGATCCGGCTGCAGGTGATTAAGAACGACATAGCCGGCTGCGAGTGTAGCGTGGCCACAAAGGTCCACTTCGATCGCCGGCGTGAACCAGCGAAGATCGTAGCCTTCCTCACGTGCAACGATGAAGGCGGTTTCGGCCAGGTTATTTTCGGCGGCGATGCTCTGCATGGTTTTGTCGTCTAGCCAGGTATCGAGTGGGCAGACCGCGGCCGGGTTTCCTGAGAACGGACCGATGGTGAAGGCGTCTACCTGGTAGATGGGTATTTTCATTGGTTGGGTTTGGGTGTGGGGAGTGGGTGGTTGATATTGCCATTGGGGGTTTTGGATTCCCAGTCGGTTGGTTTTCGATTAGAAATTGGGGGGGTTGTTGATTCCCAGTCGGTTGGCTTGTGATTAGAAATTGGGGGGCCGGGTTTGCTTATCGTGCTGTGGTTTTCGCGGGCATGGCCCGCTCCTACAGGGGGTGTGTGATGGTCGGGTGGTTATCGCGCGCTGGGGCGCGCTCCTACAGGTGGGTATGCTCAACTGTTTCATGATCAAGTGATGCGGTTGGGCGAATCTCCTGTAGGAGCGGGCCATGCCCGCGATTGCCGCAATGATCAACTTCTATCGCGTGCTGGGGCGCGCTCCTACAGGTGCGTTATCAGGAGGCTTTGGAAATGCGATCGGCGTTCGCCGTCCTGGCGAACTAGCTGGCAGAGTTGATCAGGATCTCGCTAACTATGAACTCGTAGTCACCGAGTTTTTTTAGGTTTTCGCGCAGAGTTTTTTGCACTGAGTCGTCGTGAAAACCGCTGTCAAAACTTTCTCGGTCTGACCACTCAACGGTTGTCTGGAAGCGATAGTCGGGTGACGTATTTTCTGGCCAGCGATCCGTAATCCTGGCGAAGTCTGTGCGTAAGACTCCGGGCATCGATTCATTATCTTGCTGGTGTTCGGAGAGCCGCCAGTCCAGAAACGTATCTTCGGACACGCCTTCGGGCAGATTATAAAGTACGGTTAGACGAATCATCGGTTACTTCGCAGAAGCAGCTCTAAGGCGCTCCGTCTCAACTGTGTCCACATCGAGTGTCTCGGTCAGGCACACGCCGTAAGCATTGCTTGCGTGCTCGGGTGATACATAGCCATCAATTACGTCCTGACGTACTGCCTCAGGATCGCGGTCGAGCGCATGTCCGTACCCACCGCCGCCGCCAGTCAGCGACCGAATAATTGTTCCGTTTTCAACGGGTACGCCGTTAATCTTCAGATACTCGGCAGTGTCTTCATTCGGCCTATCGACTTTAACGGACGGCCCCAGTCCATCGCCGCCGCCAAACAATCCCCACGCCGTCGTCTTCGACCTTTCAAACCACAAGAACAAATCCGAATCCGCGTGCACTTCATACTCTCGGTACGTGCCATTGCCCCCTCGAAATTCGCCGACACCTCCGGAATCAATCCGGATGCCATACGAGCGAATACGAAGCGGATACTTGCATTCAAAAATTTCTACGGGAATGTCCTTGAAGCTACCGTTGACATTGTTTATCAGGGAGCTCTCGCCATCTCGGCCAGAGGATGCACCCCACCCTCCGGTCGTTGGCTCGATCATCAAATAGAATTCATCATCGTTTCGGGGATCCTGCCCCGCAACCGTGATCACCATCGAATCGCCGTAGTGTGCGCCGGCCGCCTTATCCGGCAGCGCCGGAGCGAGTGCCTTGATCACCAGATCAATGAGCAGCCCCAGAGAGGAAAAATACCAACCGCAAGCTGCAGGCTCCTCAGCAGAAAAAATCGTCTTCTTCGGCGCAGTGACGGTAAGCGGGCGGAATGAACCACCGTTCGGTGAAACTTCAGAGCAGATTAGTAGCTTGTAAGCGACGCGCGCGGCCGCAATGGTTTGCGTTATACCGCAGTTGACCGGGCCGCGAGCCTGCGCGGCAGAGCCGGTCAAATCGATCGTCATTTCATCGCCGCTGACCGTCAACTCGAGCTTAACCAGCAAAGGGTCGCTCTTCAGGCCATCGTCGTCGAGATATCCTTCCGCATGGTATTTTCCATCGGGCACTGCCTTTACAGCTTCCCGCTCCAGAAACTCCGTCTGTCGGAAAATTTCTGCACTGGCCGCCGAAATCGTTTCGGTACCGAATCGCTCATACAACGCATGCAGTCGTTTTTCGCCGGTCTTGCCTGCCGCAACCTGGGCATTCATGTCACCAACGGTTGCTTCCCCGAAGCGGCTATTTCGACGCAACAGATCTATTACGTCCTCACGAGGTTTGCCAAACTCATACAAGCGCGTCGGGCCCCAGCGAACACCCTCTTGATAGATTTCGTGCGAATCCACGGGCGTACCCGGATCTTTGGCACCGACGTCAAGCCAGTGTGCACGGGATGCTGCAAAACCTACGCGCTCCCCGCCCCAAAAAATCGGCATGATGATCGTCGAATCGTTGAGGTGCGTCCCGGTCATATATGAATCGTTCATATAAAAGACGTCACCTTCCTTGAAGTAATCCCAGCCATGCTCTTCGGCGATGAGCTTGACGCAAATCTCAAGGTTGCCGAGGAACAGCGGCAAACCCAAAGACTGTCCAAGTACTTCTCCATCAGCGTCAATAAGCGCTACGGAACAGTCCTTACCTTCGTATATCACTGGCGTAAACGCGCTTCTGATCAACGTCGCATTCATATCATGCGCGATGGAAATAAATGCGTTACGAATTATCTCGGTGGTGATTGGATCGACGCTTTTCATGTTCTATCTCCGCGACGCAGTACTATGCTTCCATCTGTTTCAAGTTGAACGCTCCAGCCGGGCGGGACGACTGTCGTGGCGCTCTGTTCCTCGATAATGACAGGACCCTCAGTCTTAAAGTTCGCGGCGAACCGACTGCGCGCCAGGATTGGTGTCTCATACTCCTGACCCGAAAATATTATGCTCCTCGTGCCAATCACAGCATCACCGTCCGCATCTGGCTGTGCGTTCGCTTGCCCGAATTTTTCCAGCGCTCCAAATGCAGCGACCCTGAGATTCACGAACTCAACGGGCGCAGCAGGGTTCGAGTGACCGTAGCGAGTATCATGAGTTGCATGAAAACAATCGATCGCTGCTTCAATTTCCATGTCGGAATCAATGACGACATTAATTGTGTATTCCTGACCGACGTAGCGCATGTCCGCGGACCGCATGAATGAAACGTCACTATCTGACACTCCCTCCCCACGGACGACCACCCGGCCATCGCCTTCAAGTTCCTCAAACACATTGTTCAGGTCGTCTAAGCTGACATCGGCGGCAGGACGAAAGAAACTCTTCGTGAAGTCATGTCGCAAGTCTGTCTGCAGCATGCCCCAGGCAGAGAACGTGCCTGGAAACTCGGGGATTAATACTTCGCGAATATCCAGCTCTTCTGCGAGAAAAACGGCTGCCATCGGTCCGGCGCCACCGAAGGCCACGAGTGTAAACTCTCGCGGATCGACGCCCTGACTAACAGTTATTGTTCGCATGGCATCCGCCATCGCGGCATTGGAAATCGAGAGGATTCCTTCAGCAAATGGAACAGGATCCATGCCAGCCTGCTTCGACAGCTGCACGACAGCTGTGTCTGCGGCCTCTTTATCAAGAGACATATCGCCACCCAAAAGTGACTTCGCTCCGAGACGGCCGAGAAACAGGTTTGCATCAGTAACTGTCGGTTCTTTTCCACCCCGTCCGTAACACGCGGGGCCCGGTACCGAGCCGGCGCTGTGCGGGCCAACCCGCACTGCCCCTTGTTCAAGCCAGGCGATTGACCCACCGCCGCATCCAATTGTCTGGATATCCACGATGGACATTAGCAACGGCAATCCTTCCAACTCTGTCTCCAGAGTCGCGTTTGCCTTGCCGCCAATGACCAGACTCAGATCAAAAGACGTGCCACCCATGTCCACGCACAATAAATTAGGTCGATCGGTCGCCTCTGCCAGTGCAGTGCCCGCAATCGTCCCGCCGACCGGCCCCGACAATAGCGTGAAAACCGGATTTCGTCGGGCACTATCGGCCGTGGAAACGCCGCCACTGGACTGCATGATATGCACGGTCGCTGCCATGCCCATTTCCTGTAGATCTTCCTGAAGCTTGCTGAGGTAGCGCTCGACGACCGGGGCAACATAGGCATTCATCACACTCGACGAAGACCGTTCATACTCGCGCCATTCGCGGGCGACCTCGTGTGATAGAGAAATTGAAACGCCCGGCAATGCCTTTTCGAGAATTTCGCGCGCCATGACTTCGTGCTTCGGATAGGCGTACGCGTGTACCAGACAGACAGCAATTGCGTTGATGCCCTCCTCACGGACTTTTTCAATGATCGGATCAAAATCGGCGTGATTGAGTGGTTCAATTTCGTCGCCATCCCATGACAGACGACCGCGAACTTCATGGATATCTCTGCGAGCAACGAGCTGCTTTGGTTTCTTATATCGTAACTCGTACAACGTGTGGCGATTGCCTCTTGCGATCGTATAGGAGTCACCCAGTCCGGCTGTCGAAATCAGCAGTACTCGCTCGCCCTTTCGTTCCAGAAAGGCGTTCAAGCCTACCGTCGTGCCATGGACGAAGAACTCGACGTCTGCCAGATTCGGCACCAGATCTTTGATGCCATCGATTACGCCAACCGCAGGGTTTTCCGGTGTCGTAGCGATTTTTCCCACGAACACGGGCCCATCGGACGGCTCGACTACGATGTCGGTAAACGTGCCGCCGATATCGGCGGATACTCGATATTTAGTCATCAGACTAGTAGAAGCTGTAGCGGAACTGGACATTCCAGACTCGCCCTGGTGCCGCCGCAGAAAAACCGCCGGAAACCCATTCTGAATTGTAGTTTTCGTCTCCCAGATTCTGGCCAGTCGCAGTAGCAGACCATTTGCCATCCTCGCTTTCTAATCCTAGTCGCGCATTAATAAAGTCTAACGCGCTTCTCGCCGTCGAATTGTTGACGTCCCAAAATTGACTACCTCGGCGTTCATAATCTACGCGGAAGAAAAGCCCCATGTTGGGAGTCAATGGCGTACGGTACTGAAATCCGAGATTACCCGTGTTTTCGGCGATGTACGGCGCATCATTGCCAACCGCTGTTATATCGGTCGGATATTCATCAATCTCTGAATCTGTAAAGCCATACGCTGCAAACAGGCTCAACTTATCGGTAGCCTGATAAAAAACGTCAATCTCAGCGCCGCTCAGCGACACTTTGGGAATGCTCGTCAGGATCTGGGCGCTAATCGCACCGATAAATGAGAAGAACTGCTGATTCTCAACCTCGGTCGAGAAAACTGCGGCATTTATTCGAAGTCGATTGTCAACATACTGTCCTTTGTAACCGAGCTCCACCGACGATGAATCCTCCTGTGCAACCAGATCCGTAACTCCCTCGATACCGACGCCTGCCGCCACTTCGGCTATACCGTTCTGATTAAATTGACCACTGCGAAACCCTTCTCCCCAGGTAGCGTAGAGGTTGGTATTGTCGTTGGGCTGATATCGAAGCGTAATTTTCGGCTGCACCTTATCAAAGGACGCTTCATTCTTCGCGCCTGGTTCGCCGGCCGGGAACTGCAAGGGCGATACATTCTGCTCGCGATTTTCCTCGTCATAACGCAGCGCCAGCAACACATCAAACTGATCGGTAATAGCGATGTCGATATTACCAAACACCGCCCATGCATCATTCGAATTGTCATCAGCGAGGAAGGAATTTGTTGGGTTGCTCGGGTCAGTGGTTGGCTCTCTCTCAATCCGGATGATTCCTTGTCCGGTATCAACACCAGTCGTCAGAGAAAGGAACCGGTCCCAGCTGAGGAAATAGGCGCCAACCCCCCACTGAACATTTCCGTCATGGGATGAGCTCAGACGAAACTCTTGTGTTAGTGCCTCCAGATCAAAAAATCCGGTTTGCGTCCCATCGAAACCAAACAGAGCCGCAGAACTCTGTGCATTGGTGTAGGGAAATTGATCTGAGTCGCTCCAATCTTCGATATCCGTGTATGACGTTGTTGATACGAACGTGCCGATCGATGTCTCCCAGTTCAATAAAAGTGACAGGTCCGACATATCTCGTTCGCCGAAATCGAGATTGTTGTCTCGCACAGGCAGCACGTTATCTGCATCGATTGGGCCCGTATCGGTGCCGAAACCAATTGCCGTTATACCGTCGTCACCGATATCGACCGCCTGATACTGAAAGCCGATCCCGCGGCCCTTATGCATCGAAACCGCGGCGCGAAAATCCGCAGAAAAAGCATCGCTTGGTTCGAAGATTAGTCGACCGCGAACGGTGGTGTCCTCAAAACGATCCGCTTTCTCACCTCGAGTTATGTTGTCGAGATAGCCATCTCTCTCCAGAAAATTTGCGGAGATCTGTCCAAACCAACGGTCTTTGACCAGCGCGCCACCAAACGACCCTTGAACGGAATACTCATCCCCTTCTCCGACGCCAAGTTCGACGTAGCCATATTTTTCATTTGTGGGGCGCCGCGTATTGATGATAATCGCTCCGCCCGTAGCATTCCGGCCGTAGATAGCGCCCTGAGGCCCTTTGACCACTTCAATGCTATTGATGTCAAACAGCTCCTGGCGAAACTGAATGGCGCTAAATTGAAGGACTCCATCGACAACCGTTGCGACCGGGCTTTCGCCATTTCGAACCTGTGTAATGCCACGAATGCTAATGAAACTCGTGCCGATACCCTGCGACGTTGCAAGCGTAACGTTCGGCGTTAGTGCTACAAAGTCCTCGACGCGCTTTATGCCGGCGTCCAGAACCATCTGAGAGTTGAACACAGTTACTGACAACGGCGACTCAAGCGCAGTTTCGCTACGACGTCGGGCCGTCACCGTGATCTCTTCGAGGGATTCAACTCCGGCGGCTGCGCTCGACTGCGCACCGGCAGGCAAACTAGCTAATAGCGCCATTAAGAGGACTGGGAGTGGGAGTGCTCGAACAATTACCGGAACATTCATTTTCGTAACCTCTTGAAAATTCAACATTAACTCGTGATTCGTCTGCTGTTATGTTGCACCTGTCGCGCAAGTCAGCTGGGACTGGCGATAGGTTCATGACCTCCACTCTACTTCATTTATTAACTATTTCAACTATTTTTGACATACACGAGATACCGGTTACAATTGCAATTGAATTTGTGGCAAAAGAAGAATAAATGCCCATGTCAAAATCGGCCAAAAAATCGAATTCCGTTAAACGCTCGATCGGCAGCTTGCTCAAAGCTCGTCGCGCCGCACTGGGTTTTACGCTTCAGGAGCTTGCGGAGCGGTCCGAATTGTCTGCAGCATTCTTGTCTCAAGCTGAGCGCGGCAAGGCGACGCCGTCTATCGTTTCGCTCATCAACATTGCTAATGCGCTGGACACGGATATTCACTACTTCATTACCCCGCCTGCCCCAACGAGTCTGGTCCGACGGGCGGATAATCCGGAGTACGTTGATATCGATTCGCCCGTCGTCTACAAGCGTCTCGATGCAGAGATACGCAATCAGCAGATGAATGCACTGTTAATGGAAATACCTCCAGGGGTGGGGCTGCCGGTAGTGCATCGCCCAGAGGGAGAAGACTTTTTCTACGTCCTCGAAGGCGAGGTCGAACAAGGCATCGGCGATAAGGTTTTTACACTGCGCAAGGGCGACAGTGCACACCACAATACGCAAGTCGACCACAGCGTTGTAAACCGGAGCAAAAAGGTCGTCAAATTGATTTGGGTGGGAACCCCTCTTCTGTTTCCGTCTAGTTTGGACACCGAGAAAAAACGCTAGGTCATATTTCCTCCAGGTCAAAATTATTAGTGCAGATACTGACATTACTCTCAATGATTGGCGTCGTGGCGATATAGATGCGCATTGCTCGTGTACCGAAGACCTGCCCGTACTTTGCCGGCCTCGCCCGCAGTGAATTTCATACAGCAGCAAGCGTCTTTCGAAAATTTACCAGCAGTGGTCTGTACCGTGCTGCCGAACGAATCTTCGCATCTAGAAACGGAGCTGAATTGATCCTTGAGCAGCTGCCCCCAACAGGCATGACGATTGCCGCCATACCTGCCGAAATTAATTGAATCGAGAACCAATTATGAATCCCGAGGAATCTCTCTACCCGAAAATCGATCCCTATAACGTCAGTACTTTGGAAGTCTCACCTCTCCACACAATCGTTTACGAAGAGGTCGGAAACCCTGAAGGCCAGCCAGCGCTATTTCTGCACGGCGGCCCTGGCGTCGGTATTTCGCCCGACTATCGCCGCTTTTTTGATCCGGAGCATTATCGTATTGTGCTGGTCGATCAGCGCGGGGCTGGACGCAGCACACCGCATCACGAAATTGAAGACAATAATACGTGGAGCATCGTCGCGGACCTTGAAAAACTGCGTACGACTCTGGGGATCGAAAATTGGCTGGTTATGGGCGGCAGCTGGGGATCTCTTCTGGCACTTTGCTACGCGATCAAGCACCCAGGCTCGGTCGCGGCAATCATAATACGGGGCATTTTTCTTGGTCGACAATTCGAAATCGACTGGATACACGGGCCCAACGGCGCAGCATTGATCTACCCCGACGAGTGGGAACGGTATAACGCACCGCTTGATGGGCGTGAGGACAGGGTCCGTACTTATTGCGAATTGTTGGGAAGCAATGACAAGAACATCGCACTGTCCGCCGCCCAAGCGTGGACCCGATGGGAAGCATCAATGATGAATCTGTTTCCGGATGAAACGGTGCTGCGTGAAATGACGGCAGACCAATCGGCCCTTTCAATCGCACGAATCGAATCGCACTTCACGTTGAATAACTTTTTTCTCGATGAAGACAATTTCGTATTGAACAACTGCAACACGATTGCTCACATTCCATGCCATATTATCCAAGGCCGCTATGACACAATTTGTCCGCCAGTGTCCGCATGGGAGCTGCACCGAGCACTCCCGAATTCAACCCTGAAAATTGTTCCTGATGGCGCACACTCTCCGCTAGATGGCGGCATGACACAGGAATTGGTCGCGGCATCGAATTCCTGTCGATCAATTTCATAATCAAGAGCCGCAGCAAACAACAAGACAATTGAGAACTCTATGAAAACTGATCAGGAACAAGACTCAATAGATGTAGGCCACTGGTTCGAGAGGATGACGTTAACCAGGGCACATTGGATCGCCGGCCTGACGCTGTTCGTCGCATTTGTTATCGAGTCGTGGGAAATGATGATCATCATTTTCTCGAGCAGTGCGATTGGCGCAGAGTTTGGCCTGAACAACGCGCAGATCGGATCGCTAATCGGCGCGATGTTCCTCGGAATGATCCCCGGAGCTCTCATGTGGGGAAAACTCAGCGGCTCACTGGGGCGAAAGCGATGCATGCTGTGGAGCGTCGGCCTCTATGGTTTGTTTCCATTGATGAGTGCTTTTGCTCCCAACTTCGAAACGCTTTGGTGGATTCGATTTGCATGCGGCATCGTGCTTTCCGGAGCATTGGTCGTGACCTTTCCCTACTTTGAAGAACTCGTGCCAGTCAAGGTACGCGGTCGAGCGACTGTGTATCTATCCGCCGGCTGGCCGCTCGGTGTGCTGGTTGCCATAGCAATAACCGTCTTGTTCATGGATCTGGGTTGGCGCTGGGTGATTGGATTCGGAACTCTGACTTCTGCGTGGGCCCTGGTTATCCATAAATTCGTTCCCGAATCGCCGTACTGGCTCGTGGAAAAAGGACGTGCGAAGGAAGCAGTCGAAGTAATAAATCGGCTCGCAGGAAAAACGCTTGCACATAGCGTCGCGCCGGCGCGTGCTTCAAGTGGTGAAATGACCTTCACCAGAATCTTCCAGCGCTCTCAACTCCGGACGACAGTCATACAAACGGTAATCAACTTTTGCTTCTCTTGGGGCTATTGGGGTCTTGCCTCCTGGATGCCCGCATTGCTGGCAAAACGCGGCCTGAGTGCACCCGAGGGACTTGGGTTCATGGCGATCTCAGCATTGTTCATGTTTCCCGGATACATATCTGCAAGCTATTTAACCGGCAAGTACGGACGCAAGAAAGTCATGTTGTCATACGTGTTCATGTCGGCTGTCGCTGGATTCGGTTTCGCGAACTCCGGTTCCGTCAATGAAATGTATGCATGGAATTTCGTCCTTTCTTTCTTCAGCCTGGGTGCGTGGGGCGTCTGGAATACCTGGTTGGGAGAAATTTATGACACGAAGTCGCGCGGCGCAGGAACGGCGTGGGGAGTGTCAGCGCAACGTGTCGCAAATGCCGCCGCCCCTGTGGTCATAGGAGCGATGCTCGTGACCAGTAGCTTTGCAGTGACGGTAGCGTTCATTTCCTCATTTCTTGCCGTAACTTTTGTGGCAGCTGCGCTCCTCCCAGAGACTGAAGGTGAGGCCTTGCGATAGTATTTCTGGATCGTGTTGATTCCGGGTCGGCTGGCTTGTGACCTGGCATCTAATAAATCTGACACCTTAAGTTCAACGATGTGTTTTATGATCGACTGATGCGGTTGAACGAATCCCCTGTAGGAGCGGGCCATGCCCGCGATTGCCGCAATGATTAGCTTCTATCGCGCGCTGGGGCGCGCTCCTACAGGTGGGGATTCCAATCGGTTGCATAATCGACTGATGCGATTGAACGAATCTCCTGTAGGAGCGGGCCATGCCCGCGATTGCCGCAATGATCAGCTTCTATCGCGCGCATGGCGCGCTCCTACAGGTGGGGATTCCAATCGGTTGCATAATCGACTGATGCGCTTGGGCGAATCTCCTGTAGGAGCGGGCCATGCCCGCGATTGCCGCAATGATCAGCGTCGAGCAATAAAAGTGTCAGGTTTATTTCTATCCTCAATCTGTTGAGTCTATGGAAGCACCAGAAAACCCAACACACTCACTGAAACAACGCCCCCACCGCTAAATCCCAATCCATGCGTTCCCCCGCATGCCATTTCGCCGTGCAGGTTTCGCTGTCAATATTCGCTTCAAAGAACTCCCTGTCCATCCATTGCAGAACGTCATCGTTTGCGGCGACACCCGGCAATACAGGAGATGACTCCAGTGGTTGCTGTCGTTGGTTTTTGAAAGTGATCTCACCATTGCGCGACTTCCCGCAGGCGAACCCACCTTCGTGAACAAGGTGGTGATGGCGTCTGCATAGCATCACCAGGTTGTCCAAACTCGTTTCACCGCCATCAGCCCAGTGCTGTATATGGTGTCCATCGACAAATCGGGTGTTCGTGCAGCCCGGGAAGCGACAACCTTTGTCTCTATTGCGTAATGCACGGCGCATTGGGGGTGGGATCGTGCGTGATCTTCGGCCTATTGAAAAAGGTTCGCCGTTTTTGTCTTCTTTCATGGTGATTATTGAGCTGTCGCAGGCGATTCTTCTGGATGTTTCCGCGGTAACGCCTGGACCGTCTTCGATGTGTGGCACTTCCGCGATCAAGGTGCCCTCGGGGTGCAACGTGCCCTCGGGGTGCAAGGTGCCCTCGGGGTGCAAGATGCCCTCGGGGTAAACATGGACGACGACTTGATAGCGGTCGGCTGTTGAACCGGAGGATTCGCTGTTGTTCATGTAGGTCTCGGCGATTTCGGCGAGGGCGTCGGCACGGCGGGCTGCTATTGGTTCGTGTTCTATGGGTATGTTTTCTATTGGTTTATTTTCTATGGGTTCATGGTCTGTGGGTTCGTGTTTAATGGGTTCATGTTCTGAAGGTTCACGCACTTCGGACGTTACCGCGGTCAAGGCGCTCTCGGGGTGAACGTCATTTACGTCGTCGGCGGTGGCTCCCGCGAACGCTGCATCCATTGCCATTTCCAGTGCCTTGACGATCAAGGCGCCCTGCTCGGCCGGCAAGCGTGCATTGATGACCAGGCAGCCGTCGTGATCATAATAGTGTGTTAGCTCACGATTCTTGTGTTCCTCGTCTACGGTCTCTGCATCTTGCAAGCGTTTTGCCGTGCGGAATTTCGATACCAGCTTTTCGACGTGATGTGCGGTTCCGTGTTTGGCGATCATCAGCAGATAATCTTCATTGGTCTCGTCCGCTATGCGAGTCATTGCCCGAACCTTGGAATAGCTCAATGCGCCGTTGGCGAAGCCTTCGCTAATTTTCGGCAACTCGGCTAAAGCGCGGGCGACGCGTACTTTTTCTCTGGCGGCGTTCATGCCGATACCGCATTTGAAATTCAGCCAGTGCGCGCACGAGTGCAACCCCAGATTTGCCCAATACTGTTTCTCGTCGAATTCATGAATCAGGGTTAGCAAGCGCGATTCTGCGGCGTAGATGTAGCTGCATAGTTCGGTGATTTCTGCACCCAGTTTCCTGGCGTTTGAGCAGGCGAATTCGGCTGGGTTATGGTGGATTGCGATGGCTGTGGACACGGTTCTCTCCGGTCTGGATTGGTGTGCTGTGTTTATGTACAGTATACGGTTAAACTGCTGATATTGCTAGGGAAACTGATCAGTTTGGCATGAAGTGCAGCGGTTCTGGCCGGTGCTGCGGGTATCGCGGGCATGGCCCGCTCCTACAGGTGGTGGGGCTGGATGTGTATGCTTGTTGCGGTAGAATTTGTGGATCGCAATCGGGATGACGGGCCGATTCTCTTGTGAAATGAATATGAGCCCGACATGAGCCAGCTATGAGTCAACTATGAGTCAATTATGAGTCAGATATGAGTCAGATATGAGAAACAAAGGAAAGATCGCATCATGGAATGATGACAAGGGCTTTGGTTTCATTACACCGGCTGATGGCGGTGAACGAATATTCGTGCACATCAAGGCTTTTGCCAATCGTGACCGGCGGCCGCAGGCAAATGACGTCGTTACCTACGATGCCAGCAAGGATAAACAAGGGCGGAATCGTGCAGTCAATGCCACGCTGGCTGGGGACAAACGAACAAAGAAAACAGGATCGAATTCAGGACCGCCAGCCTTGCTACTCACAACGTTATTCTTTGCCGCCATCGGTACGTCCGTAGTCATGACCGGCCTGCCACTGATTGTGCCCGCCGCTTACGTGCTCATGAGTATGGTCACGTTCATTGCCTACGCCATCGACAAGTCTTCAGCTCAAGCTGGCCGCTGGCGAATCAGCGAACGCACGCTGCACATTCTGGCACTGGCAGGTGGCTGGCCCGGAGCAATGCTCGCGCAACAGACCCTTCGGCATAAATCCAGCAAGACGTATTTTCGCGTTTTCTATTGGGCCACGGTAGTTATCAACTGCGCTGGACTTTATTGGTTGCACACTCCGGATGGGCAGGTCTTACTTGAGCGACTGTCGGGTGTGCTGGGATAGGATCGCGCGCTGGGGCGCGCTCCTACAGGTGGGTGTGCAATGGTCGGGTGGATATCGCGGGCATGGCCCGCTCCTACAGGCGGGTGTGCGATGGTCGGGTGGTTATCGCGGGCATGGCCCG
>RCNF010000794.1_pt1 | contig 16458 bp, 16 predicted proteins | sample 2041311 | NCBI WGS metagenome assembly RCNF01 (sample SAMN09708228, study PRJNA481090) | Marine sediment metagenome, whole genome shotgun sequencing project. | biome: marine sediment; feature: ocean; material: sediment; isolation source: Sewage treatment plant 2 marine sediment (STP2) ... | reverse complement strand
AAATGCCATTTGGCTCAAGCCGTTGGCTATTTCCACGGTATTTTCGGGGTCCACCAGAAGAGCCGAATCACCGGCAACTTCGGCCGTCCCGCTGCGGTCGGCGGTCAATACCGGGCACCCTGCGGCCATGGCCTCCAAAACCGGCAGCCCAAAACCCTCATTTAGGGAGGGAAAAACCAGGGCCAGGGCGCCGCAGTAGAGTTCCCACAGATCGTCAGGGCCGCAATAGTCTCGAATTCGTAGTCGGTCTCGACGCCGCAATTCTGCCATTCGGGAGCGCAACCGGGTGTCCTGCCAACCTTTCCCCCCCACGAAAACCAAGTCCGGTACCGTTTCAGCCATCGCAGCGCCGACCTCAGCGGAGGCGAGAAAAGACTCATAGGCCTGCATGAGCCGGTCCAGGTTTTTCCTGGGTTCGAAGGTTCCCACAAACAGGAAATAGGGCCGGCTTCGGGGGACTTGTCCTGGACGGGTGTGTGGCACCCGGCCACGGACCCAGCTGGGCGTTCCAAAAGGGGTTACATGAATTTTTCTATCGGCCCGGGGAAAAAACCGTCGGGTTACCGCCGCGGTGGCCTGGCTGTTGGTGACAATGGCGTCTACCCGGTCGATGCAGCGTGGGACCAGGAATCGGTAATAACTCCGCCGTGGCTCCTCGATGGTCTCGGGAAAAAGCATCCAGGCGAGATCGTGAACGGTCGCCACCTGAGGGCACGAACACCGCAAAGGCGCCAGGAACTGCATGCTGTGAAGCAGGTTCCCTGACAGCCGCTTGACCAATCCGGGCATCCGGAGTTGCATGAACAGGGCTTTGCGCAGAGCCCCTCCCCTGGCTTGCGGACATTCCTGGACCCGCCAACCGGGCCGGCCATCCAACGCGGCGAACAAATCAGCCTGGGTGGTTAGAACCGAGAAATCCATTCCCCGGTCCTTTTCCGCCAGGGCCAGACAGAGATCCAGGATGACCCGGCCGGTCCCGGTGGGGTTTTCCCTGACCTGGAGAGCTTCCAGGATCACATGGGGACGACCCGTCATGTTCTCGGATCTTTCGCCTGGGGCTCGGGGGGAAATGGTCCGTCCGGTTGGTTGTCGGCCAGAATGGCCAGCAAAAGGCCGAGCGCCACCCAGATGTGGGGCAGATTGAACTGGGAAAAGGTCAACAACTGGAACAAGACACCCGCAGCCGATACAATGGCCGCCAACAGGATGCGTCCGTACAGGACAGATTTGCCCCCTGGCAAAGGCGCACCGCGCAGGACCGACAGGCGGGAACCGGCTACCCGGGCCAGGCCGACGCACCAGGCCAGGAAAACCACAAATCCGATCAACCCCGTTTCACACAAAATAAGCAGGGGGAAATTATTGACTACCGGCCAGGTGAACTGACTTTGAAGACCCATGGGGTCTACCAGGACGGGAAAGTGCCAGCCGAATTGCCCCCAGCCAAGACCCAGAACAGGGCTGAGCAGGAACCCACGCCAGGCCGCCTGCATGCTGTAGAGCCGAGTCAGGTTTGACCAGTCCTGCCCGCTGAAGCTCTGGACCAGGCGCCGGTAGGGGAACAGCAGACCATCCCAACCGGCGACCCAGCCTACCACCGAAACAGCCGCCGTCAGGATCACCAAGCCGAAGGCCATCTTTCGAAAAAATCGAAATTCGGATCGGGTCACCCCCAGACCGGAGCCAATACCCATCCCGTAAACCAATACCACCGCCAAAAAAACCTGCCCTGACAATCCAAGCCAGGCTCCACGCGACCAGGTCATCAACATAAGGACCAGGAACGTCGCGGCCACCAGGCGGCGTTTCCGGACAGACCAGATCGGAACCAGTAGAAAGGGCCACAGGAAAAGGAGGTTGTTACCCAGGTACAATGGTTCGCAAACCGTGCCCCTGAGCCTCGGAACATGATGGAATGAATCGCCCAGATAAAGCTGTCCCGATCCCGAGAGGATGGAGGGGTTTGAGGTAAAGACCGTCTCCAGCCAGGTGAAGGCCGCCAGGGGTTGGTAATAGGCAACCCCCTGCAGGAACCCGTAAACAACCTGCAGGATACCGCCCATCAAAAGTAGCTTGATGGTCCAGGCCCATCGCCGTGATCCACGGATCCAACAAGCGGGGTAAATAGCGAACGCCGCCATGATGATCAGCTGGGCCACCTGTTTGGCAAATCGGCCCAGCGTCGTGTCAATGGTTTCACCTGAGGGAGCCCACCACAATCCCCCCACCGAGATCAGGACACTGGCCAGAACCGCACCGGCCCCCAACAGGAACCAGCGCCCCAGATTTGGTGGCCACCGCTTCGATTCGGTCGCCGCCGGCGACTCGTTTCGCAGCCTGCCGGCGGCGGCACACAAAATTGCCAAGGCCAGAAACAGCCAGCTGGGCTGGAGTCCGCCTCCCCAGTCCCGTCCCGTGAAAATTTTCAACATTCCCAGCCCCACCCAGGGCAGGGTCAACAAACTGGCTCCGTAGAATACAATCTCCCACCGGGCCAGCATCAGGTACCCGTCCTTTCGCGGGCATTCAGGCGGGCCCGGCGCAGAAGGACAATGATCATGAGCGTCATTCCGGCCACCAACAGAAGTCCCGATCTGAATTCACGTGGTCGGGGAGCAGCCCGACGGTAGCGAATACTGGCTCCCCTGAATTCAAGTTCGCCGGCGGATATTTTCATTTCCAAAAGGCCATCGGACAGGACAACGGGTTCGGACACCGGAAATATGCCGTCCACCAGGACGATCTGGCCACGGGCCCCTGAGCCCGATAAATTTTCGGTGCAGGTTATGCCCAGATCATGCTTGCCGAAATGGTCAACCGGCAGACTGTCCGGAATAACGAGGCGCCCCTGATCCCAGACCAGCGATCTATGGCCAGGCTCGGGCCCGGATTCCCAGCGGAATCCTGCGCTCGTATCCCGTGCTGCCTCGATGACCAGATAGCCAGTTACACCCAGGGTGGAATCAGGCGTGGCTGGTCCCGCGGTCAAGGCCGTTGTTTCTGTCAGGACCAGAACGGCCAACAGAAGGGCACCCCAGGCCAAGGGAATCCACGGCCGGTTTCGGTGCCCGTTCCTTTGAGGTGGAATCAACATTCTGGAAGGGGGGACATCATCCGGTCCCCCACCCTTCGCCACAGGGAATCGGTCAGGCCATCGCCTGAAAAACTTTCTTTCAGGTTGTCCGGCCCTTCTATGCGATGGAACATCAAGGGGATCTCTTCACACACCAACTTCGCCACATCCTCGCAACGTTTCATAATGAAGGGGTCCTGGCGGTCAAAATCGTAATGGCGGATATCCTCGAGCCAGCCCGGGCGGCCGGCGTCAGACCAGGCATCAGGAAACAACAGGACACTGATACGCTCGGGCTTGATCAATTCCACCAACCGTCCCAACAAGTAGCTGGGTCCAAAACGGCCGGCATCCTGAGCCAACAGGCACCAGATGAGACCGTCAGCGCCGGCCAGCCGCCGGTCCACCAGGCAACGCACGGCCGCCAAGGACTCCAGGTGGGCCAATTCGGCTTGCCCGAGGCATCCCAAATGGTTCCACCTGACGGGCCCGGGCACCGGTGGGCAGGAATCTGGAGCCATGGTCCAGTTGTTCCGGTGAAAATTTTCACCACCGGAAGGACTTGTTACCTGGGCCTGCTCAGCTGGAAGAAAAGTTTTGGCCGACCACCGGAGTTCGCTGTCTTCAGACAATGTCACCGGCCGGGAGGATCCCAGCGCCAAACCCGCCGCCGCAAAAGCCGAGATGGCCGACACCCCCGGTGTGGCCACCGCGAGATCACAGACAGCGGTCTGGGGATCCGCATCGGCCCCAGTCAGATTATCCTGAAGGAACAGGTGGGCGATGGAAGAGATGTGGTGGGGCCGTCGAGGGACGGCCCCGGGGTTGGGTCGCGCCATGGTTGCATGTACTCCCGGCAGCCTGGGAAAGGCCATTGTCGTTATTGCCTAGGGTCCCGCCTGCGGACGAACGGCGACCGACTTCAGGAAACCACCACCAAACTGTTCGCCCCTCCGAATTCATTGGGAACCGTTTGGTTGTTATGGGGATCCGGCAGCCAGGATCCGTCGATGATGAAACGGTACTCGTATTCACCCCGGGCCAGATCCAGATGGCATTCCCACAAGCCGTCCTCCCGCTTGTTCAGGGGCAGCCCCTTGGCGGACCAATCGCAGAATGAACCGGTGACCCGCACGGTGCGGGCGTTGGGGAAATCGGCCTCGAAACGGACCCCGGCCTCCGATACAGCGGGACCGTGAAGAAGGGCCGCCCAGTGGTCCAGGGCCACGACCTGGAGATCCACCTCCTGATCCAGGATTTCCCGAGCCAGATGGCGGTAATCGAAAGCCCCCCGGGATTCCGGATCCAAGTGGGTAACCGGAACACCGGCTGCGGCGGCCTCCTTGATCTTCACCGTATGGTGGATAACCGTTTCCAGAACCGCCTGGCCGTACAAATCCTCCAGTTCTTCCATGATCGCTCGCACGAAACAAGGCCTGGTGTCGAAGTTGGACAACAAGATGTGCGCCAAAACTTCGTGCCCTTTTTTCTCCCGCAGGACGTTCAAGGTTTCCCGGATCTTACGCACGGCCTGCAGGCTAAAGCCGCTGGGATCGGCGGGAATGATGACCTCGCCGCAGGCCAGAAGGGCGTTGAAGGTCAACAGGCTCACCGCTGGAGGACAGTCGAGCAGAACGTAGTCGTAGGGCAGGGAACTGCGGCGCAGGTTGTTGCGCAGACGCATCTCTTTTTCCGGTTCGCGGGCCAGGGTCATTTCCACTCCGCTCAGCTCGATGCCGGCGGGAACCAGATGCAGATCAGGTCCGATTTCCAGAAAAGTATCCTCGACCATGATGTCCGAGGTCAAATAGAGGTCACACGTGGAAAGGGAAAAATCCCTCTCCCGGAAACCGAATGCTAAGGTGGCGTGTCCCTGGGGATCGTTGTCGATGAGAAGAACTTTTTTCTCGAGTTGGGCCAGAGCTGAGGCAAGGTTGACCGCCGTGGTGGTCTTGCCGCATCCGCCCTTTTGGTTGGCCAAGGCAACGACTCTCATATCGAATCCTTTCGATCATGAATCGCAAAGCGCAACCTCCCGGATTGTGTCCATCCGGGATATTGGGTTTTCTCTATGCGGAAACCCGACGGGGTCCTCCATTCCGCGGGCCGCAATCCGTAGCATACCCCCCGTACCGGGTCTGTCAACGTTTTTGCATCACACCTCGGCGGGCAGACCAAGCCACAGGTACATACCGACTCCCACGACCACGCCCCCGGCCACCTCGCCCCAGGTGTGTCCCATCAATTCCCGTAGCCGGTTGCCGGGCACCTTTTTGCCGGCCAGAACACTGTCCATCAGGTCATTGATGACTTCGGCCTGTTTGCCGATTTCCTGGCGCAGGCCGGTGGCTTCAAAAATAACAAACAGACTGAAAATGAGCACCAGGCTGAAGATCGAAGACCCGAATCCCTCGGTCCGTCCGACGGCCAGGGCCAGGGTGGTCACCGTGGCGGTGTGCGAACTGGGCATGCCCCCGTTGTCGAATAAAATGGACGGCCGGAAACGCCGGTTGATCACGGAATCGATGACCACCTTGGCGGCCTGGGCCGCAAGGCCGCTGATTAAGGCGAGAATACCGGGTTGGATCAGCAAAGGGCAACCTCTCCCTGGGGGCCATCCGCGGTCAGGAAGCCCCGAGGTAACGAAGTGATTCCAGGAGATGAAACCGGAAAACCGATTTTAAACGGGACAAATCCGATTTGGTCGGGCCCCACAATAGCAGAAATTTTCCCCGGAGCAATGTGCAACTTGTGAAATTCCTCCCCTTCTACCATTTTATGAGACCATTTCAAGTTGTCGGGTAACTGCCGGCCCCCAGCAGGGTCGCGCCCCGGCGCTCGGTAACCCTTCGAAGGAAGTCGAAAAAATGTTCAAGTTTCTGCGTTCCCAGGCCAAGGTCTTCTACTGGGTGATCGCGGCCACCTTCATTCTGTTCTTGTTTTTGGGAGGGATGACCGGCCGAGGCTGCCAGGCGCCCGGCACTAAGAAAATCCAGGCAGGAGTGATCGGGACGGTCAACGGCCAGGATATCACCGCCCAGCAATACGATTACGCGGTGCGGCAGCAGCGGGCCCAGATGCGCCAGCAAGGCCAGAACCGGGAGTTGAACGCCAACCAGATGGCTGCCGCCAATCAGCAGGCCTGGGATTCCATGGTCCAGGCGGCCATCTTCCAGCAGGCCATCGAAGAAATGGGCATCACCGTTTCGGATGAGGAGGTGCTTTCGGTTTTCGAGAGCAGCCCTCCCCCGGAATTGCTGGCCCAGTACCGCGACGAACAGGGCAAGGTCGACATGGACCGCTACTTCGCGGACCTGCAGAACCCCGCCGTCGACTGGTCCCAGCAGGAGTCCTACATCAGGGCCATATTGCCGTGGCAGAAATTGACCGAAACGGTGTCCGCCGGCGCCGTGGTCACCGATGAAGAGGTCCGTGAGGAATACGTGCGCCAGACCGGCAAGGCCACGGCTGAATACATCGGGGTCTTGTTTGCCGATATGGAGGGGGATTTCGAGGCTTCCGAAGAGGAAATCCAACAGTGGTATCAGAGCCATCCCGATGATTTCCAGACTCAGGCCAAGGCCGAGTGCAAGGTGATCAAGTTCGCCAAGGAACCGAGCGACCTGGACTACCAGGAGATCCGGGAATTCATGCTGGAAATCCGCGAAGAGATCGTCTCCGGCCAGAAGGATTTCGAAAGCGCCGCCGCCGAGTACAGCGATGACGCAGGCAACGCCGCCCAGGGCGGCGATCTGGGCAGATTCGACCGGACCAGAATGGTCGCACCCTTCACCGAAGCCGCTTTCAGCTTGCCGGTGGGCGAGATCAGCCAGCCGGTCAAGACCAAGTTCGGATTTCACCTCATCGAGGTGCTGGATCAGGCCGTCGACCCGGAGACCGATGAGGTTATCGACATCCAAGCCCGCCATATCCTGCTGAAGGTCACCCCCGGTATGGAGACCCTTGACATGTTGCGGGAATCCGCCGAGAACCTTCGCGACCGCCTGGACGGTTCGAACTTCGTCACGATCGCCGAAGCCGAAGCTCTGGAAATGGTGGCACCGCCGGCCTTCTTCAAGGGTCGCGATATCCCCGGCGTGCCCCTGTCCCTGAGCGCCTCCAACTGGGTCTTCGGCACCACCGCCGGGCAGGTGAGCCCCCTGTTCGAGAACCGGGACAACATCTATATCGTCCTGGCGGGGGAGATCACCCCCGCAGGCCTGGCTCCCCTGGAAGAGGTGACCAGCCGGGTGGCCCTGGCGGTCAAGAAGGAGCGGCAGAAAACCGCCGCCAAGGAAAAGCTCAGCCCCGCGGTGGGCGAGATCCAGATGGGCCGGACCATGGCTGAAGCCGCCACCAACGTGGGCCTCCTGCACGCGGTCACCGACACCTTCACCGTCAACGGGAACATCCCGGATATCGGTTACGGCACCGAATTCAACAAGCTGGCTGTTCACGGCCGGGTGGGTGTTCTGATTCCCGAAGTGGAAACGCTGCGGGGGATCTTCGCCCTGACCCCGCTGTGGATCAACCCTCTGGACGAGGCGGATTTCGAATCCCGCCAAGCCGGGATCCAGGGCGCCCTGCTCACCCGGGCCCAGAACCAGATCGTCGAGGACTGGTACACCGCCCGCAAGGAAGTAGCGGTCATCGAGGACCTGAGGTACTGGCAGCCGTAACCGGACCAACCCGGAATTGGGTCTGACCGTCAAGTCAAGAGCCCGGAACCAATAGGTTTCGGGCTCTTTTTTCGTGGCACGTATTCCTGGCGGAAAAGTTAATCGTCGCCAAAGGGATTGATGGGTTTTTTCTTCTTGAAATCCTTCAGATCCTGGCCCATCCGGTCTATTTTCTCCTGCTGCTGTTTCTGATGGTCTCCCGAGTCGAAAAGCTGGGACATCTTTTCGGCTTCTTCCAGCTTGCGGCGATCGAAATCCTTCAGGTCCTCGGAAATTTCAGGACCCCCTTCTTCGGGCAATTCCTCGATGGCCAGATAATCCCTGACCTCGGCATGGGTATCAAAGGCGCTTTTCACCAGGGCGACCACTCCCCGGTCATCCAGGAACGCCAGCTGCAACCGGACGGAACTGGCTGGAAGCTGAACCAGGTCCGCCAGTTCCTCGGGTGTGGGCGACCGTCCGTTCAAATGATGGAACACCCGAATCCCCGCCACCAGGAGCTGGGCCTCATTGCGGGTCATGTTGATCATGTACACCTCCGCTTTCTTGCAACAAAGCGCGGGTCTGCAATCTATTCACCCGGTGATCCTCCCCCGATTTCACAGCGTGGTCAAGGGCCTTTGAAATATCCACGAGACGGTGTTCGTAGAGGATGGCCGCTTCCCGGTGGAGCCAGGGTTCGTCGATCCCGGAGTCCAGACCCTGCCGGATAACCTGCTCCACCAGCGTCCAGTCCTGGCCCCGCTTGAGGATGCGCACCGCGTCGGACAGGAACCTGGGGTCCCCCAGCCCTTCGGCCCCTAACCGGGGAGCCGAAGACACTGCGAAACCCAGGCACTCCAAGGCCGAGGCTCCCATTTTACGTCGTTCACAGATCCTGCCCAGGGCCCAGCCGTCCCGCCAATCCATCCCCTGGGTAGGACAGGGGATTTTTTCGAGCCTGCGTGCGGCCTTGGTCACCCATTCGAACAGGTGCCCCATCCCCACCATGTCCCGCCTGTTGTGGGTCATGACCCGCGGCAGCAGCCCCACCTGGCCGGTGGCAAGGAAATCAAACCAGGTCTGGGGAATACGGGAACCATCGATATCGCCCGTATCACGCCCGAGGCCGCAGATCTCACTTTCGAGTGTTTGTTGACGGCAATCCGGCAAGCGGTTGCCATATAAGCGTCTGGCGGGAACCAGAAGGTCCCAGCCGACCAGATCGGCCAGAGGATCGGCCAGGCGGTTCAGACGGGCCCGGGTCCGTAACAAAGGCAGGTCGAATGAGGCCCCGTTGAAGGTCACAACAAAGCCAAAACCCCCCGCCAAACGGAATAGATCCTGTAGCATGGCGGCCTCCTGCCCCGGGTCCGGCAGAAAGTACTGCCGGGTGGTCAGCCCGCCCTTTTCCCACCAGGATACGCCGACCAGAAAGGGAATCGTTCCTGTACCTCCAGCCAACCCGGTGGTTTCGGTGTCCAGGAATAGGAGGTCCCCCGGGTCCGGTAATAAATCGACGGCGCGGGAAAAAAACTCCCGCAGGTCCGGCAGGGGCGCCGCAGGTCCGGCCAGGTCATCCCGGTACTGCCGGCACCAGACCGGTCCATCCGGGGTCTCAGTACGGCTGAGGCCCAGTTCGGCAAGGGCCGCGGCGATGGTGGCGGAGGATATCCTGGTGGGGGGCGAAACCGGTTCCAATGAGCGGGAAAGGCGATCCAGCTGGGCCAGCCGTTTTTTCAGATCCATGGTCAGGCCCGTCCGGCGGCCTGCCCGGTCCTTCCCAGCAACCAGGCCGCGCCCTTGCGCGCCGTGGAGCCCGATTCCACCGCCGGTCCGACGCAGGAAGGACACCCCTTTTCGCAGGGACATTGTTGCAGGTGCCGCCGGGCGGCCAGACAAATTTCCTCGAACTGTTCGAATATTCGCCGGGCATACCCCACGCCACCGGGGAAGGCGTCATACAGATAGACAGTAGGCTGGCCCGTGAACGGGGACCGCACCATGGCGGTGGCATGCAGATCGGCCGGATCGGCCATGATAAATACCGGCGCCACGCGGCCGAGCAGCTGGGCCACGCCTTTCAGGGCGTCCCCCAGGTCCAGACCCGCGTCGGCCATGTCGCTCGCCAGTTCGGTGGGCAGTTCCCACCAGAAACTGGTGGTGTGCATCTCCATCTCCGGCAGGTGCACCCGGCCGGCCCCCACATTTTCGTGGGTGCCGAGCTTGATCTTCTTGAAGACGGTGACCTTTGACACCAGACCCACATCACCAAGGGCCAGGCGGCCGTAAGAATAGTCGCGATCGGTCTCGGCGGTCAGTGTCTTCAGTTCGCTCTTGCGCTGAGCGTCGGTATAGAATTCCACCGTGACCGGCTGTACGTGGGCCTCCCGGCGGTCCCAGTCCAGCTTGTCAACGTGGTACTGCTGAGCGCCGTGGATGTAGATGGCTTCGTCGTGAAGCATCTCCTGGGAGCTGAACAGATCCATTTCCCCGATAACCCGACCGCCGGGAAGCGATTGGTCGATGATGACCACGTTGTCGGGAGCGGCGCTGCGCAAGCTAACGTCCTCGGCGGGATAGGTATCGCTCATCCAATGGTACCGATCGCCGCTCTGGTGCAAAACCTTCATCTCCACCAGGTAGTCCAGGATTTCGGTCACCCGCGTTTCCCCGAATTTTTCCTCCACCAGGAAAGGCAGCTCGAAGGCGGCGCACTTGAGGTGGCTCATCAGGATCACCAGGTTGTCCGGATCCAGGGAGGCGTGCTCGGGGCTGCGCCCGAAAAAGTAGTCGGGATTGTTGATGATGTACTGGTCGGCCGGGCTGCTGGAAGCGACCAGCACCACGGCGCTGAGATTCTGCCGCCTCCCCGCCCGCCCCGCCTGCTGCCAGGTGCTGGCCACGGTTCCGGCATACCCGGCCATGATGCAGACATCCAGACGTCCGATATCGATACCCAATTCGAGGGCGTTGGTCGATACCACCGTGGTGACCGTCCCATCCCTCAAGCCTTTTTCGATGGCACGCCGCTCACCCGGCAAGTATCCGCCCCGGTAGCCGCGAACCTCCCCGCTCTTGATCCCCACCTGGCGCCCGGCCTTTTCCAGATAGGTCAGCAGGAGTTCCACTCGCATCCTGCTACGGGCAAAAACGATCAGCTGAGCTCCTGATGACATGAATCTTTCGGCTATGGCGCGGGTTGTCTTGATCACCGAGGCCCGAATTCCCAGTTCCCGGTTAACCACTGGAGGGTTATAGAAGATGAAGTGTTTCTCGCCGCGCGGCGCCCCGTTGCGGTCCACCAGGTCCACGTCCAGCCCCGTCAGGCGGGTGGCCAGTTCCACCGGATTGGCAATGGTGGCCGAGCAGCAGATAAACTGGGGATCGCTGCCGTAAAATTGCGCCACCCGGCGCAACCGCCGGATGACATTGCCCACGTGACTGCCGAACACGCCCCGGTAGTTGTGGATTTCATCGATCACCACGTACTTCAGATTCTCGAAGAGTTTCACCCACAAAGTGTGGTGCGGCAGGATGCCCTGGTGCAGCATATCCGGATTGGTCACCACGATGTGACCGCTGCTACGGATGGCTCGCCGGGCCGTTTCGGGCGTGTCACCGTCGAAGGTATAAGTTTTGATGTCCACCCCCAGGCCCGTCACCAGGCCATGGACTTCGTGCATCTGGTCCTGACTGAGGGCCTTGGTGGGGAACAGGTACAGGGCGCGGGAGCGATCGTCCCGCAGGATGGAATCCAGAACCGGAAGATTGTAACAGAGGGTCTTGCCGCTGGCCGTCGGGGTGGGGACCACGAAGGAACGGCCCTGGCCCGCCAGGGCCACGGCATCGGCCTGATGGCTGTAAAGACGATCGACGCCCCGTTCAGCCAGGACGTCAACAAGTCGCGGATCGAGGCTGGCGGGAAAATCGGCGTAGCTGGCACCGGTCGGCGGGAGTATTTCCCACCGGCTGACATTGCGCAGAAACCGTTCGTCGGTCTTGAGCCGGGCAAGAAGCTGGGCAAGGTTCAAGGACGCCTCCCGGTTCGTCAGCTCTAGGGCTTGTCTTTCTTCCGGTCCGGATCTGCGGGGGGATCATCTTTCAGGTCCCGGCCCACCTCGTCGATCTCCCGCTTTACCTCGTCGGTGGCGTTACGGGTGGCGGACTTGAACTTGCGGATGGATTTTCCCGCGGCCTCGGCAATTTCCGGCAGACGCTTGGGACCGAACAGGATCAAGGCCAAAGCCAGGACCAGAACAATTTCGGACCAACCGGCCATGCCGGGTATGATGGCAAAAAAGGAATGCATCAAGAGCAACCTCCGAAAGGGGGGTTAGCGATACCACCGGAGCATCTGCGAGGCGACAAACACCCCGATAACGCTCATGAGGTTGAAATGGATCTGAAACCCGAAGGTCAGATCGATGATGATCAGATTCCAATGGGTTACCTCGGGCCCAAAGGAAACGTACCTGACAAACAGCTGCTCGGCCACACTGCCCTCGCTGAGGAACAGGCCGATTACCTCGCTGAAGATGGCTCCGATCAAAACGCCCAGCGTCAAAGTCAGAACCACCGTGCCCAGGGATTTCTGCATCAGTCCCTTTCTATTCCGTTACCCACCGACCTGCGACAATAATACGAGGCCGGCGGGCACGGAAACAGATCTTTTCGGTTTCCGGTCTTAACCGGACATCATTTCCCGCCGGCGGTGCGAACAGCGGCCAGACTGGTTTTCAGATGCTCATGATCGGCACCCAGGACCAGGACAGCGTCTTCACCGGTCCGTGCGTCCCATTCCCGAATGATTTGAATGCCACCCAGATGGCGGGCCAGAGATGCAGCGCGTTGATCCGAAAGCCGGCGATTAACCAGCAGAGAACGTTCAAAATCCCGGCGGGGGGCGTTGCCTACATTTTCGGCCACGCATCCGGCCCGCCCCAGCAACAAACTGATCTGGCGGGCCAAGCCCGGTTCGGCGGTCCCGTTGAGCACCCTCAGGTGTACCGACTTTTCTTCTTCGGCCATATCGAAATCGGCGGGTTCAACCGGCCCGGCAGACTTTTCCGCGGGACCTTCGTTGCTCCTGAGCACCAGGTCCTTTCCAAACCAGAGGGAAAGGGCGCAGACCCCCGCCAGTATCAACAGCCAGAAATTCAACTTGCCCGGCACTATATTTCCTTTACCAGCCTCTGGACCACCGGTTGCAACATGTCGAAACTCTGGTCAAGGGTCAGGGGCATCACCCGGGTCTCACCGATGGTGGTCATGAAATTGGTGTCCCCGGACCAGCGGGGCAGCATGTGGACATGGAGGTGTTCGGGAATACCTGCTCCCGCACTCCTGCCCCCGTTGTAACCACAATTGATTCCCTCGGGATGGAACGCCTCGGCCAGGGACTCCTCCATGACCCGCAACAGGACCCCCATCTCCTTGAGTTCGTCCACCGTACAATCGCTCAACATGCGCTCATGACGATTGAGCACGCACAACATGTGTCCCCCGTTGTACGGATACAGATTCATGATGAGATACCAGTACTGGCCGCGGTGAAGGATATAATTCTCCCTTTCATCGCACTGGAGGCGGTTGCAGAAGACACACCCTTCTTCTTTTTCTTGTCCAGTCACGTAGGCGAACCTCCAAGGTGTACAGAGCCGATCCATGTCATACCCCGCGCCGGGCCAGCAATTTTTCCGCCGCACCCAGTTCATCCACGGTATTGATCCCGACCACTTCGTCCGGATCACTGGTGGCGACCGCCTCCACCTTGTCACCGGCGTCTACCAGGTAGGCCACCGTATCGGTCAGATAGTACTCGCCCTGGTCGTTTTCGGGAGTCAGGCTACCCAAGGCTTCGATCAGCTTGGCCGTTTGAAAACAGAAGACTCCGGTGTTGTATTCACCGATGTCCCGTTCCTCAGGGCTGGCGTCACGGTACTCGACGATTTTCAGGACACGCCCGGAAGCATCCTTCACGATCCGACCGTAAGCCCCCGCGTCGGGAACCACGCAGGTCAAGACCACCGCGGCGGCCCCGCTTTCCACCGTGCCGTCGATGAGCCGGCTCAGGGTTTCCGGACGCAGCAGCGGGACATCCCCAGCCAGAACCACGCAGTACCCCGCCGGGCGCAGATGGTCGACCGTCACCTGGACCGCGTGTCCTGTCCCCAGTTGCGGATCCTGGAGCACAAATTGCATCCCCTGGCGGGCACAGGTTTCTTCCACGAGGTCCGCCATATGACCCACGACCACCACGGTGTGGTCGATCCCCACTGTCTGGACCGTATCGAGCACATGGTCCAGAAGGGGGCGTCCGTCCAGAAGATGAAGGACCTTTGGTAGATCCGATTTCATCCGCGTGCCCTTGCCCGCAGCCAGCACCACGGCATCAATCATTTTCTCACGTTCACTATTGCTGTTCGAGGTCATCCAGTCCTCCTTGACCGGGGTCAAAGGTCCAGCGGATCATCCAGCAGGAAACCTTCAGTCACCCGGTCATCCGAAACTTCCAGCACGATATTATCAATGAGCCGAGCGGGTCCGACCTGGGCGGCAACCGCCAGCAAGATCCTGCCCGACAAGGTATCATCCAGTTCCAGATCGGGAACCCGTCGGGCTTCCGCATACTCGATTCGGTCTGCGGGAACAAGTTCCCGGCGCATGGCACCGACCAGGTCCTCCCGCTTCCGTTGGCCGGACACCAGAAGATCCCGCCCGGTGGACAAGGCCCGAAAAAGACATAGGGACCGGTCTCTTTGTTCGGCGTTCAGGTAGCGATTTCTCGAGGACATCGCCAACCCGTCAGGTTCCCGGATCGTCGGGCCATCGATCAAGCGGACCGGCATCTTCAAGTCGGCCACCATCTGTCCGATGACCAGGCATTGCTGGGCATCCTTCCGGCCGAAAACCGCCACATCAGGCCTGACGGAACCAAACAACTTGGCCACCACGGTCAAGACCCCGGTAAAATGCCCGGGGCGATCACCACCGCATAGAACCCGGGCCCTCCGCCCGGGCAAAACAGTGACTTCCTCTTCAGCGGCGTACATCTCCTCCAGTGAGGGAGTGAATACAGCTTCGGTCCCCACCTCTTCGAGCATGGCCAGATCAGCGGCCAGATCCCGGGGGTAGGCCTCAAAATCCTCCCCCTCGCCGAACTGGGTCGGGTTGACGAAAATGGAAACCACCACCGGACCGTATTTGCGCCCCAGCCGCACCAGACTCAGATGCCCCTCGTGCAGGGCGCCCATGGTGGGAACCAATACCAGGGGCCTTTCGGCGCGCAAGGATTTTATCGCAGTAAGCTCGGTGGTTGTGCGGCAAATTTCCATCCGGATCAGTCCGCATCGGCCTTGTCCGAGCCCAGGTAACCGGACTGTCCGGACACGTTGGCCCCGGTACCATCACGCTGCCCTGTGCGTTCCTCGCCGTATTCGTGTTCCGCCCCGGGAAAGGACCCGTCCCTGACTTCGGCAGTGTACCGCTCCACCGCTGCGACCGCCGAGGCCCCCAGTTCCGCGTAGCGCTTGACGAATTTGGGTTTGAGACCGGTAAAAAGTCCCAGCATGTCATGTATGACCAGAACCTGACCATCACAACCCGGTCCCGCACCGATCCCTATGGTCGGTATGGTCAGCCGGGCGGAAATTTTTTGGGCAACGGCGGAGGGAATACACTCCAGCACGATAGCGAAGCAACCGGCTTCTTCAAGCAAAACAGCCTCGTCCAACAGGGCGGCGGCGGCCTCTTTTCCCCGGCCCTGAACCCGGTATCCTCCCAAGCGATTCAATGACTGAGGAGTCAAACCCAGGTGCCCCATCACGGGAATCTCCGCGTCCAGCAGAGCCCGGATCGCGGCGGTCCGTTGGCTCCCTCCTTCAACCTTGACGGCGCTGGCGCCGGCTTCCTTGACCAACCGCAGGCCGTGGCGCACGGTCTCGGCCGTGTTCACGTGGAAACTGCCGTAGGGCATATCGGCGATGACCGGTACCTGGGGCTTGGCGCGGCAGACGGCCCGGCAATGGTGCACCATTTCATCGACGGTCACCGGCAGGGTGTTTTCATAGCCCAGCACGACCATGCCCACCGAATCCCCCACCAGAATGGCGTCCACACCCCCGGCCGAAGCTATCAGGGCGCTGGTCAAATCGTATGCGGTCAGGACCACGATTTTTTTGCCCTGCCTCTTGCGCCGGGCGAAAACGCTCATGGTCAGGGTCTTGCCCTTCCTCTCCATGGTGATGCCTTTCAGATCATTCCGCGGCCATCGGGAAATCAATCGGGACCCGAATCGGGAGCGAAATAGCAGGTGCCGTTGAATTTTTCGGTGATCTGGTCGTACAGAAGATCGAAATCACCCGGCACGTTGACGAAATCCAGATTGTCGGTATTGACCACCAGCAAGGGTGAGTCCTTGTAGTGGTGGAAAAAATAACTATAGGCCGCATTCAACGCATTGAGATAGTCCTCTTCCATATCCTGTTCGAAGGTCCGACCCCGCCAGCGAATCCGCTGAAGAAGAACCGAAGTCCGGGCCTGAAGGTAAATGACCAGGTCAGGTTTCAGGACACGTTGTTCGAGAATGGTGGCCAGCTGGTTGTACAGCCCCAGTTCATCATCACTCAGATTCAGGTTGGCGAAAATCCGATCCTTGGCGAATAGGTAGTCGGAAATAAGGTTCGAACTGAACAGGTCGTGCTGGAAAAGTTTCTGCTGCTGGCG
>RCNF010000793.1_pt1 | contig 16463 bp, 15 predicted proteins | sample 2041311 | NCBI WGS metagenome assembly RCNF01 (sample SAMN09708228, study PRJNA481090) | Marine sediment metagenome, whole genome shotgun sequencing project. | biome: marine sediment; feature: ocean; material: sediment; isolation source: Sewage treatment plant 2 marine sediment (STP2) ... | reverse complement strand
TTTAGTTGATTCGGTCAATGGGGATGCGGGGACCTCGCCGGGATTGTCGGTAAAGTGCCAGATCCCGTCCTTTTTGTACTTGTATACGGCGCAATTGCCCCAGCCGGTGAGGATAACAAAAAGAAGCGCGGTCAGGCCGCAGAAAACCATCGTTTTGAGGCTGCAGTGCATGTTCTCTCCATCGAGGAGGCGGTTATTTATTCCTGATTATGATCTCACGACGGCGGGAACAATTCAAGAAAACCATTATACCATTGAACAATCAGCGCGGTTCATTATACAAAACCGGCTCTTTCCCCCTTTTCCGGAAAAGGATTAAATTGAAGACGATTCACACCTCCGGACTGATCGACATCCATGTGGCCGTATTGCTCTTCGGCCTTGCCGGACTGTTCGGTAAATTTCTGGCGTTGCCCGCGTGGTGCATTGTTCTGGGCCGCACCGGATTCGCCGCGATCGCTTTAGGGGTGGTTCTGCTGCTGACCCAGCCGAACAGGCAGCCAAAAGATGCGAAAACCATGGGGTTGTTTGGCTTGCTGGGGTTGATCCTGGCCGTTCACTGGATCACCTTTTTTCATGCCATCCAGGTTTCCAGCGTGGCGGTGGGCCTGCTGGCCTTTTCCACTTTCCCGATTTTCATCACCTGCTTGGAGCCTTGGTGGTTTAAGGAAAAACGCCGTCCGATGGATATGGTCACAGCCCTTTTGGTCGTGTTGGGGTTGTGCATCATGGTCTACCCGTCACCTTTCGGCGGAGAGGTTTTCTCCGGTGTCTGCTGGGGAACCGTCTCCGGATTTACATTTGCCATCCTCTCTCTGTTGAATCGCAAATGGGTGAAGGAATACCCGCCGGTCGTCATCGCCTTCTACCAGAATGTCGGCGTGACCCTGCTGCTGCTGCCGATGATGGCATGGGAAGCTGTGCACATCGATGCCGGTCAATTGGGAATGCTGGCCCTTTTGGGTGTGGTCTGCACGGCCCTGTCCCACGCCTTGTTTATTCGCGGGCTGACTTTTGTCCGCGCCCAACTGGCATCCGTGATCGCCTGTCTCGAGCCCGTATATGGAATCGTCTTCGCCTATTTCCTGCTGCATGAGATACCGTCGGCCCACACCCTTGCCGGAGGCGCTGTAATTTTGATGACCACCCTGTTGGCCATGGTTCGGCGGGCGGCGGTTTGACAACGGTCGAGGATTGTGAAATGCACCAACGGAGTTAACGAATCCATTACTTTTGGAGCGGCTTGTGAAAGAAGATACCAATCCGGACGTCATCGCCGATTTTATTACCGGAGAACGGGTGCCCAATGTGGGGGCTGAAGCCAACCGTCAGCAGGTGGAACGATATCTGATTGAAGTCAAAGGCTACCGGCGAGAAGATGTGATCGTGGATGCCCCGATCGATGTGGAGATCGATGGTGAGGTGTATCGATCATCGGTGGACCTGATCATTCAAATCGGGAGCAGACCGTTGATGGCCGTTAAATGTGCGGCCGGTTCGCTGGGATCAAGAGAGCGGGAAATCGTTTCGGCGGCAAGACTTTATGGCACGTCTCCGTTACCACTGGCGGTGGTGTCAGACGGATCCGGCGCAACCGTTCTGGATGCGGCGACCGGAAAGAAAACAGGAGACGGACTTGCGGCCATTCCCACCAGAAACGAGGCAGTTATCCTATCACAGGCAGATCCGCTGAACCCGTTAGTACCGGACCGGCTGGCCAGGGAGCGGTTGGTATTTCGGTCCTATGATTCCATGAATGTGAACGTGCGTCGACGTCGCAGCTGATCATCATATTTTGGATCACACCGAGCCTGTTTCAAAACGTTGCCGTTCGTTCAAGATCAAGGCGGAGGATCCTTTCAACTGAAGGAATACATGGAGTATTTCGAGGATTGAAACCGTCGCCCAACGCCGATATTGGCCGAAATGGAGCGTTTTGAAATTGGCTCACCCCTCAAAAACATAATTACGCACGATCTTGTCGGTAAACCGCATCAACGGGCCACGTCGTTCAACCGCATAGCGGCAAAGCCGTTCCCACCACCCGCTTCCCATAAGGGCCTGATGGATCGAATAATCCCGGGTGTCGATAATGCCATTGACCTCGATCTGTTCGATGCCGAAATTTCCGTAAGCCGTGCCCAGCATCATGGCAGCAGCGATCACGTCGATGGCGTGCTCTTTAGCCAGCACCCGGCTATAAAGCTTGGAAAGGGCGACCGGGCGGCTGTCGTACCGCAGGCTCTTGGCAATTCCCACGATTCTTGCCACCGTGAAGCTGTGCAACTCCATCGCACATCCGTATTCCTTTCTCATGACCAGAAACGGGGTATTGTTGGTGACCACCAGCAGGTCCACGTCGTTGGGAAGATGGTCACCAGGGTCACCGGCCAGGTGTCGGGCCATTGAGCCGAACAACAGCAGCGCTTTGGGGTGGTAGGCTTTCAGATCTGCTCTAATCCGCTCGATGGCGGACAGCATTGTTGCCAGATGATGGTCGTTTTCCACCATGCCTCGCAGTTGGGAAGAAATTTCAGATTGGCCAATGACTGGATAAATGATTGTAGCGGGAGAGACAGGGAAAGGCAAGACCGCGCCGTCTGCCTGCAAAGTAAGGAAACGGCGCTTCGGGTTGCATTCAGTAAGGCTGGGTCCTCACAGGCTGTTGAAAAACTATTGCGCTTGGCCATACGGCGTTAAAATTCGACTCAAAATGCTCATTTATCAACCATAAACTTCGCTTTTTCGCCGGATTTTACCTTGTCTTGCCTTCCCTCATGACGTTTTCAACAGCCTGCTAAAGACCGGCCACCTCTTTAGCACAATGTTTGCAGACCTTGGCGCGTTTTTTGATGATTTCCGCACAAAAGGGGCATTCGCGGGTGTAGAAGCGTTCATGGATTTTGTTTACGGCAGTATCCACCTGTTCCTGAAGGCGCTGGTTGCCGAATTTGAGATTACGGATGGGCTCGATGGCCTCCAATTCACCGATATCGCCGATCATTTCCGCGGCCTTCATACGAACCCGCACCGGTTCAGCCGAATCCATGAGCAGCCTCAGGATCGATACACCGTCCTGGTTCACGTAGCAGTCTGCCAGAATCGAAAATCCTTTTTTAATGTTCTGCTTCAGGACTTCTTCCTTGGCGAGCACCTGATCATCGATCACCTGGCCGGTTGCCCCAACAGGGCTGAATACAGGCATCAGTTCAAACTGCTCGGTACCGGGATAATTCATGCAGCGGTAGGAAGCGTGATGGGCATAGTTTTCCATCAGGTTATCCCATCCCTGGGTGTAAAGGGAGCACTCGTCGTTAAAACACATGAACAGGTAGGGTGTTCCCCAGCCTAAACCGTCGCCGACGTTGATGGACGGCACCTCCCAGATGCTCATCTGGGCATTGCAATGGGGGCAGGCAGGCCGTTCCATGCCCATTATTTTTTCAAGAACTTCTTCTTTGGTTTCAAAAGCCATTTACAAGCCTCCATCAGGTTAGTTCAAAAGATTCAGTCAAGGGGTTCATCCAATGCCTGGCATCAGGCGTTAGCGGTTAATTTAATGCGTGGTTGAGTATTGTCAACTGAGGGTAAAGGCATGCCCATTCCTGTTCAACCGAAAACCGTTCGACGACGCCTTCGGAAAAAATAATTAACAAAAAAGGCTAAAGTTATCCCTGCCGCGTGCCGATAAACAATTCGAGACTTCTACAACCCTTCTGGCTGTGCCGGCAGACCCTCGTCAACCGATGGGGACTGGCCGGGAAATAAGCACATGGGTTACCGTCGGACATGATTAAAAAGGAGAGCCATCATGGAAATCGATACAACCAATCAGGTCCAGGGGCTGAACAGCGCGCAAAAAGTCAGTGACGTCAAGCGGGAAAAAGAAGACGCCCCAGGCCAGCAGACAGCCCAGGCCGAGGAAAGCCCAGATTATCATATCAGCTTGTCCGATACGTCTAAAAAGGCCGTTACCGAATTGCCCCGCTCTCAAGCACCCGGTCAGCGTACCGAAAATACCGACCTTTCCGAGGAAGATGCCGCCCAGGTGGCCCTACATGCCGCCGAGCAGCTGTCGCAGACCAACGCTTCCATTTCCAATCAGGCGATGCAGAAAGCGGTCGATCTGTTCACCTGATAGCAGCAACGCCCATTCAGTATATGCACTAACGCTCACGAAAGCTGATTGAACCCACCCCGCGGCAAGCCGCGGGGAATCTTCTGCCGGTAACGGCAGTGATAGGCAGCGCCGTGATGGACACTATCTAATGAACCGATGAAATAGAAACGGTGCACCGGCAGCGATCCACAATCCCACCAGACTATAACGAGCGAATCGAAACAGCCATGCGGGTTCCATCCCCGCGCAGCCGATCTTCAACCCAGTATAGATAACCAACAGGCCGCCGATACCCGCCAGGTAACGCGCTGAACGATTTGCCAGGCCAGTATTGATTTTAAACCCGATCCAGCAGCGCTCCAGGACAATGCCCAAACTGGTTCCCATCAATGCGGCAGCCGTGCTGATCACATATGGGCCTTGGTCTTTCACCAAAAAAGCGGTCACAACGGTAGCTGCACTTAAAACAGGGATCGATTTCACTGGTGAATGCTTTTCGATCTTCTCAGCGACCGGGCGCTCTGCTTTGAAAAAGGTAAGTACAAGCAATCCGCCAATCATGTATCCCCCGGCCAGGTCCGCAGGGAAATGGACGCCGAGGTATAGCCGCGATAGAGGGATTAAAAAAATCAATCCACCGGCCGTCCAACACAGCCATGTTTTCTTGAATCGGACGGCCAGGTAGCTCCAGACCACCATGGCGCCTTGGGTATGGCCACTGGGAAATCCGTTACCGCCGGCAGCTGCCAGTTGCATCACCGACGGATCCACCATAAAAGGTCGGGGCATGCCGATCAACGCTTTGGCAATGGCGTTTACCGATGCGGAAATCAGAAAAAGGATCGCCAGTCCGGAACCAATACGACGATGGATGCACCAGTATACGAAGGGGAGGAACAGTAGAAAAAACGATTCGTTGCCCAAGGAGGTGATGAGTTTGAATGGCAGGTCGAGTGTCGGGCTGAACTGTTGCAGCCACACAATCAGCGATGTGTCTGATAAAAGCGCCATAATTTTACCTGGCCTGGTATAAGCCGTCATCAAAGAAAACCGGACGGGAATCCTATCCCCGGCCGGCTTTCATCTTGCACACCGATCAGTCGGTTACCACCCCCAGGTCAGGTACTGGTGGATGGAGTCGGCCGCCTTGCGGCCGGCACCCATGGCCAGGATCACCGTAGCGGCGCCGGTCACAATGTCACCACCGGCCCAGACGCCTTTCTTGGTTGTTTTTCCCGTTTCCGGGTCGGCCACGATGTAGCCCCACTTGTTCAACTCCATGTCCGGGGTGGATTGGGTCAGCAGAGGGTTGGCCCCGGAGCCCACCGCAACGATGACCAGGTCGGTGTCCATGTGAAACTCAGAGCCTTTGATGGCGATGGGGCGACGACGGCCAGAGTCGTCGGGTTCGCCAAGCTCCATTTTCAGGCACTCCATGCCGGTGAGCCGGCCCTTCTCGTCACCTTTGAACTGGGTGGGGTTGGTCAGGAGGAAGAATTCAATGCCCTCCTCCTCGGCATGGTGAATTTCAGCGGCCCTGGCCGGCATTTCATCCCGGGATCGGCGATAGACGATCTTGACGCTGTCCGCACCCAACCGCATGGCGGTTCGGGCCGAGTCCATAGCCACGTTGCCGGCACCCAAAACCACCACATTTTTGCCCTTGGGAATCGGGGTGTCCACATCCGGATAGCGATAAGCTTCCATGAGATTGGCCCGGGTGAGGTATTCGTTGGCAGAAAGGATGCCGATAAGATTCTCACCGGGCAGGTTCATGAACCGGGGCAGACCCGCCCCCACACCTAAATAGAGGGCTTCGTATCCGTCTTCAAGCAGTTCGTCCAGGCTGACGGTGCGTCCGACCACGGCGTTCACTTCAACGTTGACCCCCTGACGTTCCAGGAAATTGATCTCCTGGGCCACGATTGCCTTGGGCAGGCGAAATTCGGGGATACCGTAAACCAGCACGCCGCCGGGCTTGTGAAAGGCCTCCAGAACAGTGACATCGTACCCTTTTTGAATCAGGTCGCCGGCCACGGTGAGGCCGGAGGGGCCGGAACCCACCACAGCCACTTTTTTACCGGTAGGGGGCGCTTGGGGAGGCAAGGCACCCGTACCGTTTTCCCGCTCCCAGTCAGCCACGAAACGCTCCAGGTTGCCAATGGCCACGGATTCACCCCGTTTGCCCACGATGCACTTGCCCTCACACTGGATCTCCTGGGGACAGACCCGGCCGCATACGGCGGGCAGGGCGTTTTTGGTCCAGACGTGCCGAATGGCAGCGGTGAAGTCACCCTGGCTGATCAGGTTGATAAAACCGGGAATGTCCACACTCACCGGACAACCGTCCACACAGCCGGGTTTTTTACACTGGAGACATCGGGAGGCCTCTTCCTGGGCCATGGCGACCGTGTAGCCGGTAGGCACTTCATCGAAATTCCGTCTTCTGATCTCCGGTTTTTGTTCGGGCATCGCCGCCCGGGATGCCTTTTCTTTTTTAGCCGCTTTTTCCGTCATTGATCTCCTCCGTCTAAACAATCGCCGGACACTGCTTTGCCCGCCGGTCTTTCATCGTAAGCTCAGGTTTTCCCAATAGGGGTTAAACGATCTTTTTCTCAGTTGGCTGTTCAGGAAGCATCACGAAGGGTGCAGTAGTCCTCATAGCAGGCCTTCTCATCCTCACAATAAGCTTGCAGGCGTAACATTAACTCATCGAAATTAACCAGATGGCCATCGAATTCCGGGCCATCCACACAGGCAAATTTGGTTTCACCGCCAACAGTTACGCGGCAGCCCCCACACATGCCGGTGCCGTCGATCATGATGGGATTAAGGCTCACCAGGGTTTTGACTTGGTAAGGTCGAGTGAGGTTGGCCACGGCCCGCATCATGGGAACCGGACCGATGCCGACCACCAGCTTGACGTCTCCGGCTTCCAGCACGTCCTTGAGGACATCGGTAACAAACCCGTGATGCCCGTAGGTACCGTCATCGGTGCAGACCCGCAGGTCATTGGATGCCGACTTCATCTGTGATTCGAGAATCAGCAGGTCTTTGGTCCGCGCACCGATGATGCAGGTGACATCGTTGCCGATCTGTTTCAGGGCGCGGGTGATGGGGTGCAGCACGGCCACACCGGTGCCGCCGCCCACGCAGACCACTTTACCCAGCTTTTCCAAATGGGTCGGCTTACCCAGCGGGCCGATGACGTCCTGGAAGGCATCGCCGACCTTGAGGGTCTTGAACAGGGCCGTCGATTTTCCCACGACCATATATATGATGGTAAGGGTGCCTTTTTCCGGATCCGTGTCAGCCATGGTCAACGGGATGCGCTCCCCGTCTTCATTGGCCTTCAGGATCACGAATTGCCCGGGCTTTGCTTTCCGTGCAATTAAAGGGGCCTCGATCTCATTTAAAATCACGGTCCCTTCGGCCATCTCTTCCCGTTTTACAATCTTGAACATGTGTGTCCTCCAGGTTTTTCGTTTTTGTTGCGGCCGTCCTGCCGCCAAACATATTCTTTATTAATCGGCCGAACTTGGCTAATATACATCCCCGAGTTTTGAAATCAAGCTCAAAACACGAGGCCAATCAATATTTGCCTGATTTTTATGTAACCATTTGGATATATTATACCTATTGACGGTGATAGAAAAGACTATGGATATTTTTGATAGCCACTGCCACTTGGACGACCGATCATTTGAGCCTGATTTTCAGGATGTGCTGCATCGTGCCGCAGCAGCAGATGTCCGTCGAATGCTGGTGGTTGGTATCGATCGGCCCACCTCTGACCGGGCCGTAACGCTGGCCAATAGGTATTCGGGCCTTTTTGCTTCGGTGGGGATCCATCCCCATGATGCCCAGTCCTGCACACAAGAGACCCTGACCCATCTCACCGCCCTGGCTTCCGACCCAAAAGTGGTGGCCTGGGGGGAAATTGGCCTGGATTTCAACCGCATGCATTCCCCACGAAAGGACCAGGAACGGTGGCTGATCCGTCAACTGGAGATAGCCGAGACACTGGACCTGCCGTTGATCTTCCACGAGCGGGACAGCCAGGGACGTTTGCTGGAGATCCTCAAGACCACCACCAGCACCTGTCGACCCGCGGTGGTACACTGTTTCAGCGGAACAGGGGCGGAGCTGGACCGGTACCTGGAAATGGGGTTTTATATCGGGATCACGGGAATCGTCACTGTCAGCAAACGGGGAAAGCCCCTGAGGCAAATGATCCCGTCCATTCCGCCGGATCGGCTTTTGATCGAGACCGATGCACCCTATTTAACGCCCACCCCCCAACGCAACAAGTATCGGCGCAACGAACCAGCATTCGTCCGTGAGGTTCTATTTAAAGTCGCCGAGGTTCGCAAGGAAGATCCGGCAGCGCTGGCAGAACAAATCTGGGACAACACCTGCAGGCTATTTCGCATCAATCCGAAGACAAGCTGAAGTGTTACCCGCGCCCTTACAAGTGCCCATTCAGAAATGGCAGGTTGCGGTTCAGATCAAGGCCGCAGGGTTATTGCAACCGCAGGCGTAGCAGCGCTACGTTGAGGATAGCGCTGAAGCTTCACTACGTGCTCAATAACGCGAGAACGCAGATATGGGTCGCAAGATGCCGTTTCTGGATGGGTACTAGGCGGCCATAAGGTGCTGAACGGCCTTCTCCAGACCGTCGATGGACAGTTCGAACATGGGAAAAATCTGGCGGATCATCATAATGGTGCGGGTGTAGTTCCACATGGCGGCGGATACCGGGTTGAACCAGACGCTGTGGGGAAAAGTATGCACGAGCATACGCAGGCACTCGATGCTGGGCTGTCCGCTGCGGTCCTGAACATAAATGGATCCATCCCGGGACATCAGTTCGTAGGGTGCCATACTGGCGTCTCCCAACACGATGAGCCGGGTTTCCGGGTCCATGCGGGACAGTTCGGCCATCCGGACGGGCTTGCGGTAGCGGGCCGCATCCTGCCAGACGGTGTCATAGATGGTGTTGTGGAAGAAGAAGGTCTTGACCTCCTTGAACTGGGCACGGGCGTAGTCGAATAGCGTCTGCACCACGGACACATAAGGGTCCATGGACCACCCGCCGTTGTCGATAGCCAGAATCACCTTGAGCCGGTCCTTCATGCGGCGATCGAAAGCGATCTCTATCTCTCCGCCGTTTTTCATGGTGCGGTAAATGCTCTCATGGATGTTCAACTGGTCCCGGGGGCCGGCGGGTACCAAGTTGCGCAGTCGCTTGAGCGCTTCGCCCACCATGGCCTGGGTCAAAGGGCCGGACAGGGAATAGTCTTTGTAGCGCCGCTCCAATGCCACCTTGACGGCCGATTTATTGCGTGACACTCCCCCCACGCGCATACCCCCAGGGTGGGTACCGGAGTGTCCCACGGGCGAGGTGCCACCGGTACCGATCCACTTGCTGCCCCCGTCGTGGCGCCCATCCTGGTCCTTGAGGCGCGCTTTGAAGTACGCGATGAGTTCTTCGGGGGTCATTCGGTTCAGCTGGTCTTCATCCATGCCCAGGGCGTCGGCCATGGCCTTGGGATCCTTGAGCCACTGCTCCAGCAGGGCGCGGGCCATTTCGTCGATCGCCAAACCCTCCACGTCGGGCAGTTCAGTCCCTTGAAAATGGTGGGCGAACACCTGATCGAAAAGGTCGAAGTATCGCTCGCTTTTGACCAGGATGGTCCGTGAAGCGGTATAGAACTCGTCCAGTGAGGAAATGAGGTGGTTGGCCAAAGCCCGGTGCAGGGTTAAAAAGGCCGTGGGACTGACCGGTACCCCCATCTCTTTCAGCTTGTAGAAAAAAGCCAGAAACATAATCAGAACATCTTCCGGCGGTTGACAAAGGCGCTGGCCCGTTCGTAATCGCCGCTTTTTTTGAACAATACGCCGAGAAAAGGCACGTCACCCTTGGCCAGCCGTTTGGGCTTGAAATCGGGATCGGCGTTGAGGGCGCGAATCCAGTTGATCAGCTCCCGGGTGGCCGGCCGTTTTTCCACGGCTTCCAGCTCCCGCATGTGGTAAAAGGCAGCGATGGCATTGTCCACCAGATCATCGTGGATGTCGGGAAAATGCACACCGATGATTTTGCGCATCATCTTGGGGTCCGGAAAGGCGATGTGGTGGAAATTGCAGCGGCCCAGAAAGGGATCGGAGAGGTCTTTTTTGGCATTGGAGGTGATGATGATCACCGGTCGGTGTCGGGCCGACATGGTTTTGTCGATCTCGATGATGTCAAATTCCATCTGGTCCAGCACATCCAGCATGTCGTCCTGAAAGTCGGTGTCCGCCTTATCGATTTCGTCAATGAGCAGCACCGTCCGGTGGTCGGCCACGAACGCCTGACCGATTTTACCCATCTTGATATACTCTTCGATGTTGCTCACATCCCGCCGGCTGTCGCCGAATCGGCTGTCGTTGAGCCGCGTGAGCGTGTCATACTGGTACAACGCCTCCACCAACTTCATGCTGGATTTGACGTTGAGCACAATAAGCGGCATGTTGAGGCTCTCGGCAATGGCGTGGGCCAGCATGGTTTTGCCTGTGCCGGGTTCGCCCTTGAGCAGCAGGGGCATTTCCAGGGACATGGAAATATTGACGATCTGGGCCAGTTCTTCATCCAGTACGTATCGGGTCGCCCCGGCAAAGGACCCATCTGATGGTTGTACGGTCATGAACACCTCTTTCAATGGATATGGAAAATCAATTAAACCGTTTCGCGAATCGTTGAAGACAAATCCCGGGTCAGCGCCAGTACCCGATTGGCCAGGTCCAGACTCAGGGAGCCGAGACCACAACTGGGCGTGATAAAGGACTGGGCACGCAAGTCCGCCGGAGCGATGCCCAGAGATTCGATCTGACGGAATCGCTCCATCATCGCGGCATGCAGGGAGTCGACGGTCTCCCGTTCAATCACCTCGGGTTTCAATGTGGGAACGATGCCCCAGGCGAGAAACCGTCCGGCTGCCAGAAACTCCCGAATCTGGGAGCCGTAGAGAACAAATCGGTCGAAATAGGCGTAGGCGTCAAAGTTGACGATATCCGCACCGGATTCCAGCACCAAGGACCAGTCCGTATTGGCGCAAACGTGGATGCCGGCCAGTCCGCCGTCGGCGTGGATGGCGTCAACCACCTCCTTAAGACAGCCGAGGATCGATTCTTTGGAAATGCTGATCAGTTCAGACGAACCGAAACCGGCCAGCGCCGGCTCATCGATAAAGATGATCACCGGGCATCCCGGTCCGGAGAGGGTGCGAATCTGCCAGCGGGCGTTGAGGGCCAAATGTTTGACCGCCGCCTCACGCAGGGTTTCATTGTAGAATATCGCCCGGCCGGCCTGGTCCTTAACACCGGTGCAGAAGGTAACAGGGCCGGTAACCTGCCCTTTGACCGCCACGGGTTGTGTCTTCATCCGGCCCAATGTATCCAGCAGGGCCGCCACGCCCTTGCCGGTGGTCTCAGTCAGCGCAAAACGGGAAGCGGGCAGCCGGTCTGGATCCTCATGGGTTGCCATGTAATCCTCGAAAAATAAAAGAAGGTCGTCGTCGAAGGAATCGGCGGCGGTATCGATGAAGGTTTTGCCGCCCTGGCTGACCACACCCGGCATTCCCGGCAGAAATTGCGGCACCATGCCCTCTTCCGGAATAACCGGCAGCTGTATCCACAATGGAATGGTTGGCGTATAGTCCATAATCAGGCGGGAGGCCGCGAGGTGGTCGTTCATGGGAAGACTGCCAATCAGCAGAGGCAGGCAGCCGGGTGTTAACGTGTGAAGCATTGGTGATTCCTTTCACTGACTTAGTGATGCGTCGCTTTTTACCATGGCAGCGGCGGTTTAACAAGGATGCGGTGAATATCTCGCCGAGTATCCGAAACCGGTATTATCCCTTTCCTGATTATCCGGACGGTTGTGAATAAAATGGTCAACTGCAAGGGTCATGGGTCATCAATGAATGTCCTCGGTGTTGCTCAATTTCAATCGGCACCTTTTCATGAGGCTCGGATTGACACCCATGGGACACAATGATATTGTCTGGCCTTAAATTACACACTTCATGCGGTCAGGCGGGCAAGCCATGGGAAACATAATATCCCTTGACGAAAAACTAAAATGCACCCAAAAAAAACAGGCCGCCATCATCCGGAAAAGAAAGCTGTTGGCCGTTAGGAAAATTTTCCGGTGCACGCACTGCGTGTCCAAATGCGAAAAATGCGGTGTTCAGATATCGACGGAAAACAATCCAAGCGTGCCGGAATACAGGGTCCCCTATAATTTTTGCGACAGCTGTTCGGAAGAGTACGTTGCGTATATCGAAACACTCAAAGGCAAGAAAAACGAGGCCTTTTATTGGCACAACGATGCCTGGCTGAAGGTGTGGTCCTCCTGGATCGAGCACCAGGGCGCCGTTGACAGCTATTTGAAGTCAAAAGAGTTTGAGCGACTGATCAACGAATTGAAACCGAACCAGACCTGATTGGGCACCGTCCCCCAGCGCAGCAGCAGGCCGGACCGGGAAAATTACGTTTGAATGTGGTTTACCACAGGAGGAACTTATGTTTGGAATCGGAATGCCGGAATTAATTATTATCCTGGTCATCATTCTTATCATCTTCGGAGTGGGCAAACTGCCGGAAATCGGAGGCGGCATGGGAAAAGCCATCCGCAATTTTAAAAATTCCTCCAAGGAAGCAGAAAGTGAGACGCCGGAAAAGCTGGAAGAGGATAAAAAAGCATAGCCGTTGATTTCTGAAAGCCTGGTACGCCATTCAAGCCGTCCCGGCGGGTGTCCAACCACCCCGCAGGTCCGGCTTTTTTTTTGGCACCGACTGGATAAAGACGGAGATTCCTTCGTCAACATGCACCTGATATTTTGCCACGCTTTAGTTTCCCAGGATCCTGATCTCTCCGATAAAATTTGGAATACGATTGCCACGATCGAGAAAAGCGATGCCTTCAAATCCCTCCAAAAACGGTATACGCGATAGTGCATTTCATTGATTGACCCATTGCTTGATAACCTCCAGAAACTGAGCTCCGAACCGCTCCAGCTTGCTCTGGCCGACGCCTGAAATGTCCAGCAGGTCATCTGTGGTAATGGGGCGGCGGACGGCCATCTCCTTGAGGGTCTTGTCATGGAAAATCACGTACGGAGGGATACTCAACTCCCTGGAAAGATCCAGCCGAAGCTGCCTCAGCTTTTCCCATAGTGCCTGGGACACGGCATCACTAAACGGGACAGCCGCCGCTCTCGCGGTTTTTTGCCTGGCTGCCGCGCTGACCGGTTCCGGATCCTTGCGGAACACCACCGTCGCCTCGTTCTTAAGAATTCCCCAGCTGTTTTCATTCAGGCGAAGCCCGCTTCTGGCAGCCAAGTCCGTATCCAGACAACCCGCGGCCAGCAGTTGACGAAACACCGAGTGCCATTGCTTCGGTTCCAGTTCCTGACCCACGCCAAAAGTCTTGATGCGATGGTGACCCAATCGTTCCATGCGTGCGGTAGTCTTGCCCGTCAGCACATCGATGAGATAGACCGCGCCGAAACGCTGGCCGGTGCGGTAAATGCAGGACAGGGCCTTCTGTGCCGCAACGGTGCCGTCCCATGTGTCTACCGGCTCGGCGCAATTGTCGCAGCAGTTGCACGGGGGAGCATACGATTCGCCGAAATAACCCATAAGCCCTTTTCGCCTGCATTCGGGGCTTTCGCAGAAGCCCAGAAAAGCTGAAAGCTTACGCTGTTGGACCGATTTGAATGCCTCGTTTGCGTTGGAAAGATTCTGCAGGTTGCGCATGGCCACCACATCGGACATCGAGTAAAACAGCCAGGCCTCGGCCGGCTGACCGTCACGGCCGGCGCGACCCGTCTCCTGGTAGTAGGCTTCCATACTCGACGGCAGGTCCAGGTGAATGACAACGCGTATGTCCGGCTTGTCGATGCCCATGCCAAAAGCCACGGTGGCCACCATCACCAATCCCTCTTCCATTAAAAACCGCCGCTGGTTGCGACGGCGAATATCTGCATCCAGCCCGGCATGGTAAGGCAAGGCCGAAATGCCTTTTTCTTCGAGCCAGCGGGCGGTGGCATCGGCCCGCTTGCGTGTTCGCACATATACGATCCCCGCGTGCCCCTCGTGTCGCTCCCGCAGTACGGTAAGCAACTGCCGCTTGTCGTTCTGCTTGATCTGGACGCGGTAGAAGATGTTGGGACGGTCGAAACTGGCCACAAACCGGGCGGCATCAGCCAGGTGGAGTTTGGCCACAATCTCTCGGCGGGTGGCCGGATCGGCAGTGGCGGTCAGGGCCATTCGCGGCACTGCCGGGAAACGTCGGGTGACATCGGCGATCTGCAGGTATTCGGGCCTGAAATCGTGTCCCCACTGGGAGACGCAATGCGCCTCGTCGATGGCGAACAGGGCCAGGTCCATGTTGGCCAGCAGACGCTGGAATCGATCGGTGAGCAACCGTTCCGGTGCCACATACAGCAGGTCGCACTCGCCGGCGGCGGCGATGGCTTCCACCCGGGCGGCATCCTCTGCTGAGAGACTGGAATTGAGAAAATGCGCCCGGACCCCGGAATGGCGCAAGTCTGTCACCTGGTCCTGCATCAGGGCAATCAGCGGAGAAACCACCACACCAACGCCGGACCGGATGATGGCTGGAATTTGAAAACACAGAGATTTGCCACTGCCGGTAGGCATGAGGGCGAAAACGTCACGGCCGGCCAGCAGCGTGTCGATGATCGCTTTCTGATTTTCCCGAAAGGAGGGGTAACCGAACACCCGGTTGAGGATGGATTCGGGATTGGCTTCGCTTTGCGGGATTGATCGGTTGGATGGTCTGTCGTTCCACGCTTCAACCATCGGTTCCGGCATCCCCCCTTCGCCGGGATCCCTCTCAGGTGGCAATTCTTCCTCATGGACTGATAGGGCCAACTGGTAGGTATGACCGCAGGACGGGCACTGAACCTCGCTGGTTTCAGCACTGGCCCCATCGGGACCAAAGGAGAACGTGGAGCGGCATTGGGGACAACAGATATTCATTTCATATTCCAATTGCATAATTACCGATGGGTGGTTGAAAAAATGGCGACACCGCGCAAGCGGCGGAGAATGCGCCCGCCATCGCGGTTCAACCCGGTCACAGGGTTAACGAACGATGGCAAAACCCAACCGGAAGGCGTTACTGCGCTCGTCATAGCGGATCAAGGTTTCGGCGTAACCGCTGAAATATTGGGCCTGCAGGTAGAAATTCAGACTTTTGCCCAGCAGCCGCGACATGGGATAGGTCAGGTCCAGCTGTACCGATGGCCCTTTTCTGGCCCACCACAGGTGGGAATTCAGGAACAGCCCTTCCGGATTCATGATCCCCGCTTCCAGATCGATATACCCTCGATAGTCCGCCAGATCGCCGTTGTTTTGATCTTCATTTTCCACATAGGTATATATTTTGGGGGCGATTTTCAAATAGTAAGGGCCGGCCAGGTGAACCCCCATGATCGGCTTGATATAAAGATAGTTGGTGCTGCGAGAGTCCACGCCGGACCGACCGTTGGATTCATGCTGGAAGCCGCCCTGGATTCCGAAAGCGGAGATGCGCGCCAGGTTCAGCTCGAGCTTCGGAAGGAAATAAAAGGCTTCCGGCATGTAGCTGGTGTCGTCAAATGGTTTGGAGTCGCCTTTCAGGTCCCAGATAGACCGCTGGGTATAGCCGAGATGAAATCCGGTCACCCAGGGGGCAATTTCCGCCAGGTAGCCCTTGGGGTTGAAAAGGCGGTACTTGAAGCTGAACTGGAATTTGCTTTGTTCCAGGCCCGGATCCACACCCAGCAGAAAATACATGGGTTCATAAACAGACAGGTCATCCAGAAAGGACTGGGTCATGGTGGGCCCCTCATTCAGAGGCACCTGCTGGTCGCCCCAGGCTTCCGGCGGCGCTTTTTCCACCATGATGACAAGCGGATTCGTGTCCAGTGCCTCCAGCATGATCCGGACCGAACCCGTGGCGTAAACAGGAAGGGTAACGGTATATTGCCGCTTGCTAAAGCCCCGTCCGGGTATTTCCACATTAGATTCTCCTTCCCGGCCCACCAGATCGGCGTTGACGGAGACCGTTGACCGGTCGGTGTCGATTCGGCAGGTCAATGTTGGCGGAAGGTCGCGGGTAATGGTGACGTCCGTGTGGTTGTGCAGATACAGGTCCAGCACCACCACGTCCCCACCCTGTGCCGGTTTTAGAGGCGGTGCCAGCACCATCTCCAGATCGGCTGACCAGGCGATGGTGGTTGCCAACACCATCAGCAGTATAAACAGGCTTCGAACCAGTTTTTTCATCGTG
>RCNF010000792.1_pt1 | contig 16466 bp, 13 predicted proteins | sample 2041311 | NCBI WGS metagenome assembly RCNF01 (sample SAMN09708228, study PRJNA481090) | Marine sediment metagenome, whole genome shotgun sequencing project. | biome: marine sediment; feature: ocean; material: sediment; isolation source: Sewage treatment plant 2 marine sediment (STP2) ... | reverse complement strand
CGATTACGAACTGGGAATTATCGGGGATATGGGCTTTCCGGGATACTTCCTTATTGTGTCGGAATTTATGAGGTGGGCAAGGTCCAGAGGCATTCCTGTAGGACCGGGAAGGGGTTCCGCAGCCGGAAGCCTTGTCTCCTATGCGCTTGATATCACCGGTATTAACCCCCTGGATTACGATCTGAGTTTCGAACGCTTTCTCAATCCCGCAAGAAAGGAAATGCCGGATATCGATCTCGACGTATGCTGTGAACGCAGGGGTGAGATTATTGATCATATCATTGAAATGTACGGCAGGGAGAACGTCTGCCAGCTGATAACCTTCAGCAGGATCAGAAACAGATCGGTGGTGCGTGATGTTGCAAGGGTGATGGGATTGAGTGTCTCGGAGGGAGATGTTCTGGCGAAACTGGTGGCATCGGCTCCGGATCCAGGTGCACCGCTCCCCGAAGTTGTAAGCAGTGTGCCGGAGCTTTCGCGGAGAGTCAGGGACGAGGAGAAAACGGCAAAACTGTTCGATTACTGTTACATACTGGAGAATCTTGCAAGGCATTCCGGTGTGCATGCTGCCGGTGTGATAATTACCCCTGGAAATCTTCGGGATTACGTTCCTCTCTATTCTGCAAAAGAAGGTATTACAACCCAGTACGAGAAGAAGAGCGCAGAAAAGATCGGCCTTTTGAAACTCGATCTTCTGGGTCTTCGCAACGTTACAGTTATACACAGAGCACAGGAACTGATCCGCAGGAAAGAGCCGGAGCTGGAAGTAACGGAGCTGCCCTTCAGTGATCCGGAAACATTTGAGATTATCCGCAGAGGAGAAACAGCGGGTGTGTTCCAGCTGGAGAGTTCAGGTATGCGTGAAGCTCTTAGAAAGATCAATGTCAGCTGCTTCGATGACGTGATAGCGACTGTGGCTATTTTCCGCCCTGGATCCATGGCCATGATAGATCTTTACGCAGATAATAAAAAGGGTATAGAATCGGGAGCTGCGGATTTCAAAATAACCTATCTCCACCCTGACCTGGAGGATGTTCTCTCTCCGACATACGGTGTTATTATCTATCAGGAACAGGTTATGAAGATCGCGAATGTTCTGGCGGGTATGTCTATGGTTGAAGCAGACATTCTCAGAGTGGCGATGTCAAGGAAGAATCCGGAAGTAATGGCTCAGATGCGGGAGAAATTCACATCAGGAGCAGTTAACAGAGGCGTTAACAAAAGAACCGCGAAGAAGTTGTTTGACCTTATAGAGAAATTTGCCGGTTACGGATTCAACAAATCACATGCTGTCTGTTACGCGGCACTTGCTTACTGGACGGCGTGGCTGAAAGTCCATCATCCATCCGAGTTCCTTGCCGCCTGTCTCACAAGTGAGATAGGTAAGATAGATAGAATAACCAGGACAATCGACGAATGCAGCAGAATAGGTGTTACAGTAAACCCGCCTTCAGTTAACGCAAGTTCTGTGGTCTTTGATGTAGACGGAAGCGGAAGGATAATCTACGCTTTGTCCGCTATTAAGAACGTTGGCGATGGCCCCGCTTCGGCGATAATCGATGAGAGGCTTGAAAATGGTGATTACAGGAACATCTATGATCTCTGTATGCGCCTTGATAACAGCAATGTGAACAAAAAAACACTTGAATCACTAATAGGCTCAGGAGCCATGGATTGCTTTGGAGTTAACAGAGCTTCGCTCTTCGATTCGATCGATCAGGCTGTTAATTATGGAGCTGCGGCAAGAAGACACAGAGAAGCTGGACAGATGTCCCTGTTTCAGGGAGCAGCCGACGATGAAGATGATACTATTGAAGGAGAGCCGATATTAGAGGAGAAGGAGGAGTTCTCACTTGAGCAGCGCTGTTCACTCGAGAAATCCCTTCTCGGGTTTTATATGACTGGACACCCGCTTGAAATGTATTCAGATGAAATAGACAGCTTCTCATCTGACCCAGTGGAAAGAGCCGGCACCAGCGAACGAAGTGTGGTAACAACGGCTGGAATGATCGTTCAGAAGAAGATCATACCAACGAAGCGCGGAGATATGGCTTTTGTCTTGATGGAGGGAAGGACCGGGACTGGTGAAGTTGTTGTATTCAACGATGCACTGCTCAAATATTCTGATCTTCTTGAACCCGGCAGGCTGGTGCTGATGGATGGAGAAGTATCAAGGAGAAGAGGGGACAGTCGTTTCAGTGCGAGAAGAGTATACTCCCTTGACGGTATAAAACTGCAGCTCAAGGCAGGGATTACACTAATTGTTGATGGAAGTAACCCTAGAATGGAGCTGCTGCAGAAGGCCGTTGAGTGCATGAAGACAAGCATTGGCGGCGGAGATGTGATTGTAGATATCAGACATAAATCGGGCTGGAGGGTAAAGGGACTCTCCAGGTCGATCAGGGTGTTTCCTGGCTGTGAATTGATTGAGAGGCTGAGGGAACTTCTTGGCAGGGATTCTGTGATCCTTTCAAGGGGGAAGGGGCCGCGAATATGATTATCAGGAGTATTCTTATTATCAGTCTTCTTGTGGTATCTGCAGGGGAAGCTGTATCCGGAGAACTTATGAGGCTGGTCAGGGAGCCCACTGCGGGTATTGTCGCACCCAGAACGTATCACTTTTCCATGAATACGTTTCCCGATGATGGTTTGAGGTTTTCGCTCACTGCGGGCATCTTCCCCAGACTCGCAATCGGGCTTGGTTACGGAGGATGGAATATCACCGGGCTTAGCAGTCCATCATGGTTCCATCATCTGTACCTGAAAGCACGATTCAGGTTCATCGACGAAACAGAATCCTTTCCTGGAGTATTGCTGGGATTTGATAATGAACCTGAAGCAATCCGCTCAGGGTCTACTTACCGAAGATCGGCGAGGGATCTATACCTTGCAGTCAGTAAGAACTTCCTTTCATTCGGTGGCGATATGGCTTTTCATCTCGGTGTAAGTGCAGACGTTAGAGAACTTATTCATATCGGTGTCTGGACCGGTATGAATAAAGCACTTCCGGGCGGGTTCGGGCTGGCTGTGGAGTACGATTTTGCGACGGATGAAGCTGATTCAGTCCGTTTTGACAACAACGGCGGATTCCTGAGCGGTGAGATCTACTGGGAGAGCTTCGGGCAGGTAAGAGTCTCACTGCAGTTCATTGATATTCTTGAAACGGGAGGTGAGAGTTACAGAGCCCTCGGGGTGGATTTTCTTGGACTTTTCTGAAACTTCCTGACAGAAACTGAATGGAGATTGAGCAATGGATTTTGAAATACTCAGAAGAAAATATGCTGAAATTATCGTCGAAACAGCGATCAATCTTCAGGAGGGACAGCCTCTTCTCATACGTACCGAAGTCATCCAGCGGGAATTTTCGAAGATTCTTGCGGAAGTTGCCTATTCAAGAGGAGCTTCCCTTGTATCGCTTCAGTTCTCCGACCCGGAGCTGAGCAGGCTCAGGATCGATAAGACCCTGAATGACGATAATCTGAAGTTCATGCCCTCTCACCTTGAGAATATGTACGACTGCTATATGAAGGACGGCTGGAGCAGTATTTCTCTGAGGGGATCGGAATTCCCGGATATCATGGAAGGGGCCGATCCTGCACGGGTAGGAGATGTAAGCAGGGCTAATTCGGAGGTAATGCGCCGGTTTCTGAAGGGCATATCTGCAAATAAAATTGCCTGGAATGTCTGTCTTTATCCCACCGAAACCTGGGCTGTGAAAGTTCTTGGAAGCGATGAAGACTGGGAAAGAAGAATCTGGGAAGTGCTTGTTCCGATTCTGCGTCTGGACAATGACGATCCCGCCCGAGCCTGGCTTGCGCACGATGCAGAACTCAAGAGAAGATGCGAACACATGAACAGGGCAAGGTACGATAGAATTCATTTCAAAGGACCTGATACTGATCTGTACGTAGGAATGGCACCGAACAGGATTTTCGCCGGGGGCAGCTGCGTAAATCAGAGGGGGATAGAGTTCTTCCCGAATATTCCCACTGAAGAGATATTCAGTACACCGGACCATACCAGAACAGACGGCTTCGTGAAAACCACCCGTCCAGTGGAGGTTCTGGGAACACAGGTTACGGGAGCCTGGTTCAGGTTCAGCGCTGGCAAGGTAGTTGAGTTCGGCGCCGATACCAACAGGGCAATACTGGAGCAGTACCTTGATTTCGATGAGGGTGCCCGTGCTCTTGGAGAAGTTGCGCTGGTAGATTCGAATTCACCGATCTTCAGAAGCGGAAAGGTTTTTTACAATATTCTTTTCGATGAGAATGCTGCGTGTCATATCGCATTGGGAAACGGTTACACCGACTGCATCGAGAATGGTGTCAGAATGTCGGATGATGAGCTTGAAGAGACCAGATGCAATTCTTCTCTCGTTCATACAGACTTCATGATAGGCTCCGAGGAGGTTTCCGTCTCCGGAGTGAAGGAAGATGGTTCCGAAGAGAACATAATTGAACAGGGTATCTTCGTTATTTAGGAGTGGATTATGCTTGATGAAAAACTGCTTCAGATTCTCGCCTGTCCGAAGTGCAAAGGAGAGCTGGATTACAGGACCGACCCGGAAGAGGTTCTCATATGTAATTCCTGCAGTCTCGTTTACGAGGTAAGGGACGATATTCCCATTATGCTCATTGACGAAGCAAAACCCCTGAAAAAGGAATGAATCGACCAGGATTCAATGAGCAGGGAAAGCGGTACTCTGCATTTACGGATTAAGGTTATTCCAAGGGCCGGAGTTACAGGGGTAAGGGGAAGAATGGCCGACAATACGGTTAAGATAGCCCTCAGGGCTCCCCCTTCTGAAGGCAGAGCGAACGCTGAGCTTCTTAAATTTCTCGCGGAGGAATTCGGTACACACCATTCATCTATCAGCATTCTCTCAGGGATTTCCACGCGGAAGAAACTTATAGCCATCGATTCTTATTCAAGAATCCCCGGCTGGTTCAGAGAATAGGATCTATGATACCTTTCCGCGGGGCAATGGTGGGGCGTGAACATCAGCTGTTGCGTGCCGTCAGCTTTATTCTCGACCTGGAGATGGAGGAGAGTAACGGTATTCTTTTCCTCTGGGCTCCGCCAGGGATCGGCAAGACCAGGCTTGTGATTGAAGTGGAAAGATCGATCCCTCAGCGGGATTTCATGTTCATCGAGGGCAACAATGCCGCGGGTTCGGCTCCATTCTCTGATCTTCTCGAGAACTGGTTTGACCTTAATCCCGGAGCTGCACCTGATCAGAATCTTGAAGCTTTCAGCAGTATATGGGAAGGGCTCATTCTTAACCTTTCGATCGGACTTCCGAGGGAATGCAGGGATTTGCGGGATGAACTGGAGGAGGCCAGACCTTATTTCGAGTACATTCTCGGGCTTAATTTTGACAAGGAATCCATCGCGTTCAGACTTGAACCCGCGCAGAGGGCAGAGAAGATCAGCCGTGCTCTGGTAACCTTTTTTGACGTTCTCGCTTTGCGGGATCCGTTGGTAATCGTGCTGGAAAACATCCAGTGGTTCTCCAGGGAGGATCTGATTACGGTTAAGCGGATCATTGAGAACACTTCCGGTGCAGCCAGGGCGTTCATAGTTACTGGAAGACCTGATGAGGACGGAAATGAACCAGATTTTCCCGGCACTGCCTCTTACGTCAGAACGGATACAGTAGTCCTGGATGGATTGCCCCAATCCAGCATAAGATCCTTCGTAGAGGAACTCGGAAGCGTATCACCGGAAGAAAAACTGGTAGAGTTCCTCTGGGACAGGGCGGGGGGAGTTCCTCTGTTCCTTGAGCAGGTGATTGATTATTTGAACGAAACCGGCTCAATCGAAAGCTGCGGCAGTGAACTGCTGCTGAAGGCTCCCGTCTCCGGGATACCAGTTTCAATCAGAGAAATGTTCATCTCCAGGATGATGTTAATGTCCGATTCAGCCAGAAGGGTAGCCATTGCGGCATCCGTTCTGGGCGGCAGCTTCAGAAGATCGGATCTGGAAGCTATGATTGATGCAGAATCGGTAGATCACTGCCTGAAGACCTGCGTGGAAAAACGTATTTTCAACCTGGAAGGATCGGGCGGCTCCTTCTCACATATCCTCTTTCGTGACTGGATCAGCGAGATGTCACCCATCGCGGAACTGAGGGAGTTTCATCTGATGGCCGGCCGCCTCCTCGAGAAAGAATCGGAATCGTATCCTTCGCCATCAAGACTTGAGAAGATCTCGGATCATTACCTGTTCGGGGGGGACGATGCTAAAGCCGCATCTTTCCTGGAACAGGCAGCGGCAGCGTATGCTGACATTTTCGAGAACAGGGCTGCGTCAAGGTTGTACAGGAAACTGATACCCATGCAGGATGAACCGGAAAAAACCGATACCGAGCTGAAGCTGTCCGATGTGTACAAAAATGAAGGTCTTCTTAACAGGGGAATAGAGCTTCTCTCCGGGACGCTGGATCGTATTCGTGATTCTTCGTCGATCGACAGGTATTGTGAAGCGCTGGTAATGCTCAAGCTCGGGGCGTACATGAGCTCATCAGGCAAGCTGGCAGAGGGGGAGGAGATGCTTCTTAACTGCCTTTCTGTTTTCGAGGAGAGTGACGATATTGATAATCAGACTATTGCCGTTATGCAGCTTGGCCTGGCTGTGCGTTCAGCAGGAAGGATCCCTGAGGCTATAAACCTCGTTGAGCGGTCAATTGAACTGGCCAGGAAATCAGGCAAACCCAACCTGATATGCGCATCCCTGTACTGGTCCGCGATAACTTACAGGCAGACAGGTGATTATCAGAAGATGAAGCGATGCACCGAGGAACAGGTGGAGCTTGCGGAAGGATCGGGCATAATTAAAAGCATTATTATGGGATATGACAATCTCATGAGGGTACATATTTACAACAGGGATTACGAGGCAGCCGAGGAAGTTCATGAGAAACTCAGGAGTGCCGCGGAAAAAACAGCGAACTGGGCTGCCCTGAGTACCGCTACCAGCAAACTCGGGATTATTCACCTTCGCAGAGGTGAATGGGAATCCGCGATGGAATGTTTCGGGAAGTGCGTAAGCCTTACGGAAAAGACGGGTAATATCAGGGCAAAATGTGCTGCACTTGGAAATCTCGCCCATGTATCGATTGAGATGGAAGACCTTGGATCTGCCCTGAAATACTCCACAGAGCTCATAGATACGGCATCCACAATAGGTTTCAGGACCGGACTCATGTCCGGTTACTCGAGAATGGGGTACATTTTCTCCCTCCGTGGAGATTACGAATCCGCCCTGGACTGCATACAGACACAGATCGAACATGCCGAATACCTGCAGGATATCCGTAACCTTTCGCATGGCTGGGAAATGATCGCTGATATTCAGTTCAGGCTGAACGAGATACCGGAATCGATCGCAAGTATTGAGAGGGCGATTGAGTATTCGATGAAGGCAAGCGACATGCTTCTCTACTCAAACCAGCTGACCCTCAAGGGCAGAATTCTCTTCTTAAGCGGCATGAAGGGTGAGGCTGAGGAATACCTGAAGGAAGCCCTCACTCATATTGAGGGAAGGAAGGGGCGGGAAAAACCTGCTTTCCTATGCAGGTTGTATCTGGACGTTATTAAGGCCCAGAGCGATCCGGAAAGCTCCTCGAAGATACTGGAACTGCTCGATTGCGCCCCTGACTCCTGCTGCAAGGGCGAGACTTATTACTGCCACTGGAAACTGACGGCTGACGGGCTGTCCGCCTCCAGGGCTGCAGAACTGCTTACCGAATCCATCGGTTCTCTTCAGCAGCCTGTTATCCAGAGACTGCTCGATGATCTGAGTGTTTCAATTATTGACACGACCTAAGCGCGTGCCCATCTTTACTCAACTAATTTGAAAGGTGGTTCTAATGGAAAAGAAACGTAAATTCATACTCATCATCGCTGTCGTGGGAATGATAGGTACATTCCTGCCCTGGGCCAGCGCTTTCGGGTTTACTGTAAGCGGTACTCAGGGTGACGGATGGATTACACTCGCCCTGTTTGCAATTGGCGGTGCGATCGCCTTTTTCAGCGGGGACAAGGCAGAGGCTCTCAAGAAGAAGATCATGACCGCTGTCTGGATCCCTGCAGCACTGGCAGCTGTTATTGCTCTCCTCAAGATATTCAAGAGCAGACCTTCCGGTATGAGCATCGGCATCGGCCTTTGGCTTATTGCTATCGCCGGTCTTGCGCAGGTGTTTGTAACATTGTTCTTCAAGGGCGAAGGCGGCTGGGATATTCCCAAATCGGTAGCTGATGTTAAGGCTGCCGCCAGTATTCCTGCACCAGCAGAGAAAGCCGCTCCTGCTGCTCCTGCAGCACCCGTAGCACCTGAAGCTCCTCCCGCAGAGGAAGAGGAAGTTAAGGAATAGCATCATATTTATCAACCATACCGGTTGATATTCCTTAATTAATTTAGTATCGGTGCCCCTGCGTTCAGCAGGGGCACTTTCTTAAGAACACTTGTTCTGCAATTCAGATATTAGCATAATCGCTGTTCGATATTCTTATTGTCTATTTGTGTGCGCCAAGAATCAGGTAATTTATGTTTGCGATAATCCCGGATAGCTGGAAATGTGATCTGAAGGACTTTGCTGATGTCTGGCGGAGGAGTGATGATCCTCTGGAGAATCATGATATGGTTCGCTCCAATCTCATGAACGGAGAACGCCTGTTCTTTATCGGAACGGAAGGCGTATCCGATTCAAACAGATACGTTGTTGCAGTGGATCATATTGCGCTTTTCGGGACCAGTCCTCTAGCAGGACCTAACAGAGATGATCTGGGGCCCAGGTTCCCTTCGCTTATGGGTATGTATATCGCGCCAGTGGGGTCGTGGGACAGGGGTGTTGTTGGCAGAGTTCCGGACTGGAAACTGGCAACACCTGCAGAGCTTACGCTTTTTGGTACCGAGACTCTGGTTTCCGAGGGGATAGACGAAGCTGAGATAGCAGGACACGGAGGAGCAAAAATTGTGCTTCTGGTCAGATGCCACGGCTGGGAGTCGATGAATACAGAACCTCCGCCTGTTCGGGAAGTGGCAGCTGCTGCAGTGGACCTGTACAACTCTAAATTCACCCGGGGAGGTGAGGAGCAATGAACTATAAAGATACTATACAATTACCTAAAACCGACTTCTCCATGAAAGGTAATCTTATTAAGAAGGAACCTGAAACACAGGAGATGTGGAACGGGGAAAACCTCTATACAAAAATCAGGCAGGCGAGGAAGGATTCCCCTAAGTTCATTCTCCATGACGGACCTCCCTATGCCAACGGGCACGTTCACCTGGGGACTGCACTGAACAAGATACTGAAAGATTTCATAATCAAATCCTTCACTATGATGGGTTACGATTCCCCATACGTTCCCGGATGGGATTGCCATGGAATGCCCATAGAACACAGGGTCATGGGTGATGAGCCCGAGGGTGGTAAACACCTTTCAAGGAAAGAAATAAGAGAGAAATGCCGGGAATATGCCCTGGAATTCGTTGGAATCCAGAGGGAGGAATTCAAAAGGCTTGGCGTATTCGGAGACTGGGACAGACCTTATCTTACGATGAGCACACATTACGAAGCAGGCATTCTGCAGGCATTTGGTGATCTTGTGAAAGACGGCTACGTGTACCAGGGTCTGAGACCAATACACTGGTGCATGAAATGCGGTACCGCGCTGGCCGAGGCGGAAGTGGAACATGCAGACCACACTTCTCCATCGATATATGTTGCGTTCAGGCAGGAAAATTCCGATGAATGGGAGAGTCGCGGTGTTCCGGAGGGTACAGAAACGGTTATCTGGACAACTACCCCCTGGACTCTGCCGGCGAACCTCGCGGTGGCTCTGTACCCATCTGAGAAGTATGTGATCATTGAATCGGGTGAACGACGATTCCTCGTGGCCGAGAAAAGGGCGGAAGCCTTCATGAAGGATTCGGAGATCAGCGGCACCGTTCTCCGGGAGCCTGTTTTCACGGGCAACGAACTTGAGGGTCTTCTGATGAAGCACCCCATACTTGAGAACAAAACTTCCCTTATGATAGTGTCCGATCATGTTACCATGGAAGATGGTACAGGATGTGTTCACACTGCTCCGGGACATGGAGCCGACGATTTCGTGGTCGGTCTGAAGTACGGCCTTGAGATATTCAGCCCTGTGAATGAAGACGGAACCTTCTCGGAGGAAGCCGGAAGGTACGGAGGCATCCATGTGTTCAAAGCCAACCCTGAAATAGTGGATGATCTGAAGAATTCCGGGCACCTTCTTGCGGATAAGAACATGAAGCACAGTTATCCTCACTGCTGGAGATGCAAGAAACCGTTGATATTCCGGGCAACAAGACAGTTCTTCCTGAGCCTTTCAAAGAACGATCTGAAAAAACGTGTCCTGGAACGAGTTGATGAGGTAAACTGGTATCCCGGATGGGGTTACGAACGTATGAAGAACATGATGGAGGTGCGTCCTGACTGGTGTCTTTCAAGACAGAGAGCATGGGGAGTGGCACTTCCCGTTTTCACCTGTTCCGATTGCTTTGAGCCTGTTCTGGACCATGAGGTTATACATGCTGTTGCTGAAGAAGTTGCTTCTAAGGGAGCGGATATATGGTTCGATATGAATCCCGGAGAGCTTTTTGCCCTCGCTGGAAAGAAAGCTGTATGCCCCTCCTGCGGAAGCGAGAAGCTTCATCGGGTGGATGATATACTGGACGTATGGTTCGACAGCTCGCTGAGCCATTACAATGTACTTACCGAGAAGCACGGACTCACTCGTCCTGCCGCCGTATATATTGAAGCAACCGACCAGCATCGCGGATGGTTCGGTGTAAGCCTGATCACAAGTGAAGCCCTTGGGATGGGTAAACCTGCGGACAACATAATAACCCACGGTCTCATTCAGGATAAGAACGGTAAGAAGATGTCCAAGTCCATCGGTAACGTCATATCACCTTTGAAAATAATAGACCGACAGGGAGCTGATATACTCAGACTCTGGTTCGCAAGTGTGGACTACACGGCGGATTTCAGGGCTGACCTCTCCAAGCTTGACGACGCCAGAGAGGCTTACAGAAAACTCCGAAATACGATGAGGTTCATACTTGGTAATCTTGGGGAGTTCGAAGAATATGATCTTGATACGGACAGACTTGAGGGTTTTGATAAGTATATCTACCTCAGATTCAGGAAACTCTGCCGATTCTGCATAGATGAATACAGAAAGTTCCAGTTTCACAGGGTCTACCGTGAACTTCGGAACTTCGCGGTCATAAGTCTTTCCGGTCAGTTCCTTGATATGAGGAAAGACAGGCTTTACTGCAGTAATCCCGATTCTGCGTCCTGCAGGATGACAAGACAGGTCATGGCTTACATGCTGAAGAACCTTATCCAGCTTCTTGCACCTCTGATTCCCTTCACAGCTGAAGAGGCATGGCTGGCGCTTCCCGAATGCCTCAGAGGGGAAGACTCCAGCGTTCACCTTTCCCTCTATCCCGATTCCGAAACCATGCTGGATACCGAGGAGGATGACGCTGTACTTGAAGGGTGGGAGCCCTATCTGGAGGTCAGGAAAGCGGTTCTTAAGGAGCTTGAAGAAAAACGTGCGGCAGGAGATATAGGCGGTGGACTGGATGCCATGGTGTCACTTACCGTACCGCCGGACATGGTCGCATCGGCTAACGGTGAGAACTGGTCAGATTTTCTGATTGTATCATACGCGGATGTTACGGCTGGCGATGAGTTAACTATTTCCGTTGAGAAGGCTACGGGTTCGAAGTGCAACAGATGCTGGAAGATCCTGCCGGAAGTTGGTTCCTGTGTCCCTGATGATGTATGCGCCAGGTGTGCTGAAGTCCTGAAGAAGTACGAATCCTGATGACTGTAACAAGAAACAGATTAGGTGGTTATATCACTGCGCTGGGAATCCTGGCGCTGGATCAGCTGACCAAGAGGCTTGCGCTTGGTGGGCTGGAACTTCATCACCCGGAAGCTGTACTCGGTAACTTTCTGAGGTTTACACTTGCCTGGAATCAGGGCGCCGCCTTCAGCATGCCCTGGGGAGGTCCGCTGTTCCTGACAGTTATTACTGCAGCTGCAGCGGTGATGGTTTCCATTTTCATATGGAAGCTTGGAGAGCATTCTCCACTCTTTCTTGCTGGTCTCGGAGCAATTCTGGGAGGAGCGCTTGGTAATCTTCTGGACAGGTTCATGTATGGTAAAGTTGTCGATTTTATTGATATAGGCGGATCTGGATGGCGGTGGCCGACATTCAATGTCGCGGATATAGCTATTACAGTCGGCGGGGTCATTCTAGTTATACTTTACCGGAAGGAATCAGCTGCCGAGGATGCGTTGAAGGAGGACACGAATGGAAGCGATTAGAAGGACTTCCAGAACTGTAGTTGCTGTAGGAGGGAATTCGCTGATCTCCTCCGGTGGAAGCAATGGTAATCTGGATACCCATAAACTGGCCCGTACAGTCTGTGAGGAGCTAGCAACCATCGCACAGTTCCGCGGCGGTGTTGTTATTACACATGGCAATGGGCCCCAGGTTGGATTTGAACTTCTAAGGAACGCAATGGCCTCATCAAGCGTTCCTCCGGATGGAATGGATGTTAACGTTGCAGCGACGCAGGGCTACATCGGATATCTTCTGCAGCAGGTACTCGGAGATGTGCTCGAGGAACGCGATATTAATATCCCAGTGACCGCTCTTGTAACGCAGGTCCTCGTTGCTCCCGATGATCCCGCTTTTGAGAATCCGTCAAAACCCGTTGGTCCTTTCTACAGCAAAGATGAAGCTCACAAGATCAATGAAGAATTCGGCTGGATCATGAAAGAGGACGCCGGAAGGGGATGGAGACGTGTTGTGTCATCCCCCAAACCCCGGAGAATACTGGAACTGGAGTCCATCAGAACACTTGTCAATGCCGGTCAGATAGTCATATGCGCGGGCGGTGGAGGTATTCCCGTAGTCCGTGAGGGCTACAAGGTTCGCGGTGTCCCGGCCGTTATCGATAAGGATCATGTCAGCGCGCTTCTTGCCACCCGTCTGGAAGCAGATACCTACATAATATCCACAGCCGTACCGGAAGTATACGTGAACTTCGGAAAGCCTGATCAGAAGTCTATTCGCAGTGCTACACTTGAGGAGATGGAGCGGCATGTATACGAGGGAGAATTCGCTGCGGGTTCCATGCTTCCCAAGATCCGGGCATCAATCGGATTTCTCAAGCATGGCGGCGAGAGGGTCGTAATAAGTTCACCGGGTAATCTTCTTTCGGCTCTTGATGGAGAAGCGGGAACAACGATTGTTCACGGAGGCATTAGTATTCAGAAATCCATACCTCTTTCCGGGTCCGATGGTTAAGTTTTATCATACTCCGTCTTCTGTCTTCTGGAAAACGAAATAGGGGGATAATCATGCCTGTACTTTGCAAAACGGATATCGAATCTGAAGCTGACTTCAAGGTGTACATCACGGAAATCCGGTCTGAAGCCGATCTTGTAGTTTATGAAACCACAAATATCTGGGATGCGATATTGCCTCATGTCTGGTGCTATACGAATAATCAGAGCGAAGCGAAGAAAATGGTCAACTTCACGGATGGGCAATGGAACGCTGATATAGTCATCTTCCTCACCGATATTCAGTCCGATGGGGGTTGGGTCAACTCGGCAAAATCAGACCTGATTTAAATAGGGACGGAGCCTTTTTATTCATGGAACGTGAATAATACGTAGTTATGATCGATAATTTGGCTGTTTTATTTCACGATTACAAATAAAACCCCTCCGTCCCTATTTAACCTTGACGATTACGCCATTTGTACTTATCCTTCGAGCCACGCAATAGATGGTGCGGTGGGCGATTAGCTCAGGTGGCTAGAGTGCTTGCTTGACATGCAAGAGGTCACTGGTTCAAGTCCAGTATCGCCCACCATTTTTTTGTGTTTACATGACCGGAAGGAGGTCGCCTGGATTATGCGAATAATATTTCCTGATAGCAGTGTAAAAGAGTATGTGGCAGGCACTACCGGTCTTGAGATTGCCGGTGATATTTCTCCGGGACTCGCCAGGAACGCACTGATAATCAGGTTCAATGGTGAGCTTATGGATTTAACTCACCCCCTGCGGGATGATGGAAAAATCGAGATCCTTACATTCCGGGACGAAGATGGTGCGACAGCCCTTCGCCACAGCTGTTCTCACCTTATGGCAAGCGCTGTCCAGAAACTCTTTCCCGGCACCAGACTGGGTATTGGTCCCTCTATCAAGAACGGGTATTACTACGATTTCGACATACCTGATTTTCCCGGCATATCTGCCTTCGAGGAAATTGCCGCAGAAATGAAAAGACAGGTTAAGGAGGACATCCCTTTCATCCGCAAAGAGATGAGTTTCGAAGAAGCGGTTGCGGTGTTCAAAGAAAGGGACGAGGAATACAAACTGGAACTCCTTGAGGAACTGCGTGATGCAGGAGAGAGCATCTCGGTGTACAGACATGGAGAATTTCTGGATCTCTGCAGAGGTCCGCACGTTCCCTCAACAGGATGCATGAAGCATTTCGAACTTCTGAGCACAGCAGGCGCTTACTGGCGCGGCGACGAGAATAACGAGATGCTCACAAGGATATACGGAACCGTATTCGATTCATCGAAGAACCTCAAAGAGCACCTCTCAATGCTTGAGGAAGCGAAGAAGAGGGATCATAGGAAGCTGGGGCCTGAACTTGGGCTTTTCAAAATAGGAGGTGATGGCGGCCCTGGACTGGTATACTGGCTGCCTGCTGGAACAATCGTCCGCGAGGAGCTTGAGACCCACTGGAAGAAAGCTCATGTAAAAGCGGGTTATCAGCTTGTAAGTACTCCGCACATAGCCCCGGTTGAATTATGGAAAACCTCTGAGCATTACTACTACTACAGGGATAACATGTACTTCCTTGATATAGATAAAGGTGAGTATGCCCTGAAACCGATGAACTGCCCCGGGCATATCATTATTTACAAGAGCAGCAAAAGGTCCTACAGAGAGCTGCCCATGCGTCTTGCCGAGCTTGGTATGGTTTACAGGTACGAAAAAAGCGGTGTTCTTCACGGTCTTATGCGGGTGCGCGGCTTTACTGTCGATGACGGCCATATTTTCTGCACCGAGGACCAGATCGTTGAAGAGATACAGAAAGTTGTTAGATTTGCCCTGTATTTCCTGAAAATCTTCAACTTCGGATACAAAATCGAACTCTCATTGATGGATCCTGCAGATCCTGAGCACTATGCGGGCAAGCCCGAGGAATGGAAAAAGGTTGAACCCGCCCTGAAGAGTGCCCTTGAAGAAATGGGTGAGGATTACAGAACTGTTTTAGGTGAGGCAGCTTTTTACGGTCCCAAGATCGATATCAAGATGAAGGATGCTCTCGGCAGATTCTGGCAGGGGCCTACTATTCAGTTCGACTTTAATATTCCGCAGCGTTTCGATCTTAAATACGTTGGTAACGATGGGCAGGAACACAGAGTGTTCATGGTTCACAGAGCGCTTTACGGCTCTGTAGAACGGTTCATAGGCAACCTTATTGAGCACTATGCAGGCAACCTTCCGGGTTGGCTTGCTCCACATCAGGTTGTTATCTTACCTATTACGGAGTTTCAGCTCGAAAGAGCTGAAGAGGTTGAGGAAATTCTCACCGATCTGGGTATTCGTTGCGTGCTGGACGGCAAGAATGAGACTGTAGGTTACAGGATAAGAGAAGCGGAAACCAGCAAGATCCCTTTCATGTTCATAATCGGTGAGCGTGAGGCTGCATCGGGCAACGTTTCTCTGCGTATCCATCGCGAAGGTGACAGAGGCTCAATGAAACTGGATGAAGCGATTGAAATAGTCATGGCCGGATGCAGAAGGCCGGAGTTACACTAAATAGGAGGTCAGTTCATCAGCAAAAGGGAACAGAACAGGGTTAATGGGGACATTCGAAGCCCCCGCGTGAGATTACTTGATGAGAATGGGGATCACGCCGGAATACTGAGTATACAGGAAGCACTTGATCTGGCTGCGGAAGCAGGACTTGACCTCGTTGAGATTTCACCCGGAGCAGACCCGCCCGTTGCCAGTATCGTGGATTATGGGAAGTTCCGTTACGGTCAGAAGAGAAAAGAAAGAAAAGCGAGGAAAAGCCAGAATACCGGGGGTCTTAAGGAAGTTAAGTTCAGACCCAATACCGAAGAACATGATTACCATTTCAAGATGGTGCATGCACGTGAATTCCTTGAATTGAGACATAAAGTAAAAGCAACCGTTGTATTCCGCGGTCGTCAGCTATCTTACAAGGATCAGGGTTACGATCTTCTTGAGAAACTGGCTGAGGATCTTGAAGAATATGGTCACATTGAAAGAAAACCATGTATGGAAGGGCGTCAGATGACCATGATCATCTCACCCTTGAGAGAGAGAAATTAGCAGGGAGAACCAATGCCTAAAA
>RCNF010000790.1_pt1 | contig 16480 bp, 13 predicted proteins | sample 2041311 | NCBI WGS metagenome assembly RCNF01 (sample SAMN09708228, study PRJNA481090) | Marine sediment metagenome, whole genome shotgun sequencing project. | biome: marine sediment; feature: ocean; material: sediment; isolation source: Sewage treatment plant 2 marine sediment (STP2) ... | reverse complement strand
TCGGCGGACCGGGAGCAACATTCTGGATGATTTTTGCAGGCCTTTTGGGCATGGCGTCGAAATTCACCGAATGTACTTTGGGTGTGAAATACCGCAACGAATATCCCGATGGAACCGTTTCTGGCGGACCAATGTACTACATGACCAAAGGGTTTGATGAACGCGGTTATCCTGGCGGTAAAATCATGGCGGTGGTCTTTTCGATCTTCTGTATTGGTGGCGCCTTTGGCGGCGGCAACATGTTTCAGGCCAATCAGGCACATGCTCAGATCTCGGGTATTGTTGGTGATTATCCGGGCTGGATCACAGGTATCATCTTTGCCGTGGTGGTCTTTGCGGTCATCGTTGGCGGGATCAAGTCAATCGCGCGCGTGACCGAAAAAGTCGTGCCAATCATGGGCCTTCTATATGTCGGCACGGCGCTGATTATTCTGTTGATGAACTATGACATGATCGGCTGGGCGTTCGGGCAGATCTTTGCCGGTGCCTTTACGGGTCTCGGCGTCGCGGGCGGATTTGTTGGTGCCTTGATCCAAGGGTTCAAACGGGCGGCGTTTTCGAACGAAGCCGGTGTTGGATCTGCGGCGATTGCCCACTCGGCAGTGCGCACAAAAGAACCAACCACAGAAGGCGTAGTGTCGCTTTTAGAGCCATTCATCGACACGGTGGTGATTTGTACAATGACTGCGTTGGTGATCACAATTTCGGGCGTTCAGATGATCGATCCGGAAACTGGCCTATTCTTGGTAGGTGAGGACGGTAAGATCATGACCGAAGGTGGTGTTCAAGGCGTCCAGCTTACTTCTGCCGCGTTTGAGAGTGGCCTAAGCTGGTTCCCCTATGTCCTCGCGGTTGCGGTGGTGCTGTTTGCCTTTTCCACGATGATCTCATGGTCGTATTATGGGCTCAAGGCATGGACCTATCTTTTCGGTGAAGGCAAAACAAATGAGCTGATCTTCAAGCTACTGTTCTGCTTTTTTGTGGTCGTGGGAGCCGCTGCGCAACTGGGTGCGGTCATCGACTTCTCGGATGCGATGATCTTTGCAATGGCAGTCGTCAACATCACAGCGCTTTATCTGCTGATGCCGATCGTCAAGGCAGAGATGAACAGCTACTTTGCGCGCCTGAAAAGTGGTGAGATCAAACGCTTCGACCACAACTGAAGCGTTTTGATTGACAATTGACGCTATGCGTTCTTCAACGGCCCCTGACATATTGTCGGGGGCCGTTTTGCATTCAGGTTTTCCAAAAGCTGCGCGCGGCCAGAGTATTGGTCTGTTGGGCGGGTCGTTTGATCCGGCACATTCGGGTCACGTTCACGTCACTACCGAGGCACTGAAACGCTTTGGCCTTGACCGCGTCTGGTGGTTGGTCTCACCCGGCAATCCGCTCAAGGCGCATGGACCTGCGCCATTGGCAGATCGTCTGTCACGTGCACAGAAAATCATGCGACATCCGCGGGCTGAAGTAACGGATATCGAAGCACGTTTGGGAACCCGCTATACGGCTGAAACGCTGCGCGAGCTGCGCAAACGCTACCCCGGCGTGCGTTTTGTGTGGCTGATGGGGGCGGACAATCTCGCCCAATTTCACAAGTGGCAGGATTGGCGGCATATTATCGAAGGTGTTCCAATCGGTGTTCTGGCCCGCCCGGGTGACCGGATTTCAGCACGGATGTCACCGGCCGCTAAGATTTATGCGCCCTACCGGATATCGGGAATTGCCTCACATCTTTTGGCACAAGCCGAGGCCCCTGCCTGGTGTTTTGTAAATGTCCCGATGATCGATATGTCGTCCAGCGCAATCCGGGCCCGTGGCGGGTGGTCAGCGGCGCACGAAAGCTGAAGCGATCCCCGAGCCGATGACCAGCGACAGCCCGATCCAAGTGTACATATCGGGCAAATCCGAGAACACTGTCCAGCCAAGTATTGTCGCTGCAATCAGCTGAAAATAGACCAGCGGTGCCATCTGTGTTGCAGGCGCAATACGGTAGGCAAATAACAACAGCAGGTTACCCGCCATCGAAAACAAACCGCTGAGCAACGTGAGACCAACAACTGGAGCCGTCAGGACAGGCAGAGTGTTGAGTGCGAACGGCGCCAGAAAGGCTGCGCTGATCGCCAGTTGAGTGAAGACCAGCGCGACGGGAGGCGCTATATTAGACAGCCAGCGCGACATTGTCAGAAATGCGCCGTAGCACAGGCCCGCGATGACAGCAAAGATCAGGCCGGATGAGCCCCCCAGCCCCGGTCTGACGACCAGCAACACGCCGAGAAAGCCCAAAACCATCAACGCGGTGCGCAGCGGCGTGACCTGCTCCCGCAAAAAAATGACCGAAAGGACATAGCTGAAAATGGGTCCAATGAAGAACGCTGCAAAAACATCTGCAATAGGTTCTGCGCGCAAGGCCAATTGGATCGAAGTGATCCCAACGGATAGAAGAAGGGCCCGTATCCAGATGCGCCAGTCGCCGAAGAGCGCCCAAGTCACGCCGGGTACAAACGGCAGCACCGCTAGCGTCCCGATCAGAAATCGCGACCAACCAACAAAGACCGGGGCAACGTCATGCGTGGCCATCAGCAGTTTGGCCGCAGTGTCCCCTGCGGGGATCATCGACATCGCCACGAACATGATAAGTACGGCCTTGCCCATTGCGGCGACGTATCACGCTATCGGATTGATCAAAAGTGGCGTTGATCTTACTTGTCTGGCATCCAAAGCTGCGCTTAAGTGCCTTCATGAAAAACCTTATCTCAAGACGGTTTGTGCTGGGTGGTCTGGGTTCGCTTCTGTCTGGCGCGGCCTTTGCAGAATCCCCGGCTGTCTCTTTGCGTCCACAGGCGCGCGCCGCCGGGTTTCACAAACGGGCGGCGCGCGGAGCCGAAGCGCTCCTCGACGCATCAAGATTGACCGGAGACGTAAGTTTTATGGTGGCCGATGCAAAGACGGGTCTGCGCCTAGAAGGATATAGATCCGCCATCGGCGCTCCGCCTGCAAGTGTCGCCAAGGCGCTTACCGCCCTATATGCGCTGGATGTGCTGGGGGCTGAGCATAGGTTTCAGACCCGCCTGATGGCATCAGAACCGGTGAAGGACGGCATATTGCAGGGTGATCTGGTGTTGGTTGGTGGTGGAGATCCGACGCTGAACACGGATGGACTTGCGGCACTGGCCGCCCAGCTTAAAACGTCTGGAATACGTGAAGTTCGAGGAGAGTTTCAGGTTTATGAGGGCGCGCTGCCATTTGTGCAGACCATTGATCCCGGTCAACCTGATCATGTTGGCTACAGTCCCGCAATTTCTGGAATCGCGCTGAACTTCAATCGGGTGCATTTCGAATGGAAGCGCGGCGCAAAAGGGTACGGTGTCACGATGGATGCCCGAACCGGGAAATACCGGCCCGGTGTGTCGACGGCGCGCATGCGTATCGCGCAGCGGTCAGGTCCGGTCTACACTTACAAGAGCACAAACAATATTGATGAATGGACGGTTGCCAGCAAAGCGCTGGGCAAAGGCGGCGCGCGATGGCTGCCTGTGCGCAATCCGGCGCTTTATGCGGGGGATGTTTTTCGTACGCTGGCGCGCTCCAACGGCATTGAGTTGAAACCCGCCAAACCGATGCGCACCTTGTCAGGCCGCATCGTGCTGGCTACCTACAGTAGCGCCCCCTTACGTAAAATATTGCGCGATATGTTGAAATATTCGACCAATCTCACTGCCGAGATGGTGGGTATGGCGGCCTCAAGGGTGCGCACCGGGAGGCCTGCGTCTTTGCAGGACTCTGCCGGGGAAATGAACCGTTGGGCCGGGCCGGCACTGGGTATGAAAAGCGTACAGTTGGTGGATCATTCGGGTTTGGGCGCAGCTTCGCTCATGAGCACAGGAGATCTGGTTGAGGCGTTGGTGCAGGTACATTCGCGTCAGGGCCTGCGCCCGATCTTGAAACCCATTGCACTGCGCGACAGCAAAGGCAGTCCAAATAAGAACCACGCCATCAAGGTTGACGCCAAGACCGGAACGCTGAATTTTGTATCTGCTCTCGCGGGGTACATGACAGCGGCAGACGGAACCCAGCTTGCATTTGCAATTTTTGCCTCGGATCAAACGGCCCGCAGCCGGATCAAACGCGCGAACCGCGAGCGGCCCGAAGGCGCTCGGACCTGGAACCGGCGCGCCAAGAACCTACAACAGGCCCTGATTGAGCGTTGGGGACTGGTGTACGGATCTTAATTTGAACTCAGGCGATTGCACGCGCAACTCGAATCAGCCAGTCGCAACTAAACACGCTGGCGGTCCGCCCTTATTGGCAGATCCCCAGAACGACCTTCCGTCCAAGTCAGATTGATTCAAACGTCATCCAATAATCTCGTTTAGGATCGCTGACGGGCGCATGACTGCTTCGGTTTTTGCTGCATCAGCGTGGTAATACCCTCCGACATCAACAGCATCGCCCTGTGCCGATGCAAAATCAGCAACGATGACAGCTTGGTGCTCTGCCAAGGCTGCTGCAATCGGGGCAAAATGTGCCGCGAGTTCAGCCTCAGTTGATTGCTCTGCCAAGGCCTGTGCCCAGTAAAGCGCAAAGTAGAAATGGCTGTCGCGGTTGTCTGGCTGGCCGACTTTACGTCCCGGCGACTTGTTGTTGTTGAGGATGCCTTGCGTTGCGACGTCAACCGCTTCGCCCAGCACCTTTGCCTTTTGGTTGCCTTTTACGGCAGCAAGGAATTTCAGGCTTTCACCAAGCGCACAAAACTCACCCAGCGAATCCCATCGAAGATGGTTCTCTTCTACAAGCTGTTGCACGTGTTTCGGTGCGGAACCGCCAGCGCCTGTCTCAAACAGCCCACCGCCATTCATCAGCTTTACGATCGATAGCATTTTTGCCGAAGTTCCCAACTCGAGGATCGGGAAAAGATCTGTAAGGTAGTCACGCAGAACGTTACCGGTGATCGCGATGCTGGTCTGGCCTTGGCGGATCGTCTCGAAGGATAAGCGGGTTGCTTCGCGCGGCGCCATGATGTCGAATTTTTCGCCAACACCTGCGGCCGCCAGCAACGGTTTGACATATTTGATTAGTTCACCGTCGTGCGCGCGGGTTTCGTCCAGCCAGAAAATGGCCTGACATCCTTCGGCCTTTTGCCGGTCAATGGCCAATTGCACCCAATCCTCAATTGGCGCTTTGCGCGTTGATGCCGAACGCCAAATGTCACCTTCTGAGACCGAATGCTCGTGAACTACGTCGCCATTCGCCAACACCATGCGAACCGTACCATCCGCGGGAATTTCGAAGGTTGTGGGATGGGAGCCATATTCCTCGGCTTTTTGTGCCATCAGCCCGACGTTCTGAACTGTGCCCGCAGTTGCAGGATCCAGGGCACCGGTTTCCTTGAAGTACTTGATGGCCTCATCATAAACGGCCGCGTAAGAACTATCCGGGATCACGCAATTGGCGTCTGTTTCTTTGCCATCAGGGCCCCAGCCTTTACCGCCAGCCCGGATCAGTGCCGGTATCGATGCGTCGATGATCACATCAGACGGAACATGAAGGTTGGAAATGCCCTTGTCCGAGTTCACCATGTAAAGAGGCGGGCGGGCAGCCATAACAGCGTTGATCTTCGCGCTGATCTCGTCTTTTTCCGGCATCTTGGCCACACGTTCCAAAAGGTCGCCCAACCCCGAGTTCGGATTGGCGCCTGCCGCTTTCAGTTCGTCGCCGTACTGATCGAAAACCGGCTGCAGGAATGCCTTTACCGCATGGCCAAAAATGATGGGGTCAGAGACCTTCATCATCGTGGCCTTGAGGTGAAGCGAAAAGAGGACACCATTTTTCTTAGTCGCCTCAATTTGCTGCGCGAGGAACGCATCAAGTGCTTTGGCCGACAGAAAGGTCGCATCGACAACGGTGCCCGCAGGAAAATCAATGCCGTCCTTCAGAACTGTGACTGAGCCGTCTTTGCCCACAAGTTCAATTCTTGCAGCTCCGGCCTGAGCCTCAGTCAGGGTCGCAGACTTCTCGTTCGAGCGGAAATCATCACCGGTCATTGACGAGACAGTTGTCTTGCTGTCTGCACTCCACACACCCATCGAATGCGGGTTAGCCTTTGCATAATTCTTGACGGCCACAGCGGCGCGCCGGTCCGAGTTACCTTCGCGCAGCACAGGGTTTACGGCAGAACCTTTAATCGCGTCATAACGTGCGCGGGCCGACTTTTCTTCGTCTGTCGACGGCGCTTCGGGGTACTCTGGCAGATCATACCCTTGGGACTGCAACTCTTTCACTGCAGCGATGAGTTGTGGGGCTGAGGCCGAGATATTCGGGAGCTTTATGACGTTTGCTTCTGAGGTTTTTACCAACTCACCCAAAACTGCAAGGTCATCGGATTGGCGCTGCGCTTCTGTCAGCTTTTCAGGGAAGGCGGCAATGATACGTCCGGCCAGAGAAATGTCTCGTGTTCCGACAGAAACACCGGCTGCTGCCGCGAAAGCACGGATGATCGGCAGAAACGATGCCGAGGCCAATTCTGGCGCTTCGTCAACTTTTGTGTAGATGATGTCAGGGGTGTTCAGATCAACCATGTTTTCCAAGCCTTCTTTGTGTTTGTCTAGGCAATACCCAAGAGAATGGGGAAGGTCCACTGACCGTGGAAACAGTTATGGGCTACAAATTGCCGCGCCACAGTATATTTTTCCTGCCAATGATCTTCAGTTTGAACTTTCTTGCCCTAAACCGGCGTGACTACGTTTCAGTTCCATGAATGCAGCCATCAGGTCTGGGCCGGCATTATGCACGTGCTGAGCATGCTCTTTACCAGCAACTCCAATATGAATCGAAGCCGCTGGCATTGAATGACCATTCCGATCACATTTCGACGGCACATTTCCTGATTGCATCTGGCGTGAATGGCATGCGGCGCATACGAAGCCCTGTCGCGTCGAACACCGCGTTTGCGATTGCAGCGAGAACCGGACCCGGAGAAGCTTCGCCGGCGCCTACGGATTTCATGTCTGGCCGGTCCAAAATTGTCACGTTGATCGTTGGAATATTGTCGAACCGGATGACAGGGTAGCTGTCCCAATCGCGCGACAAGATGCCATCGCGATCCCATATTACTTGTTCGTACAGCGCCCAACTGGCAGCCTGAATGCAACCGCCTTCCAACTGCGCCGTTAGGCCTTCTTCATCAATCACCCGCCCCGCGTCGGCGACGATATCAACGTTCATAAGGTGGATTTCCGCCCGGTCGTTCACCTCAAGTTCCACGCAAACGCCGATCCGGGTCATTTGGTTTTTATACTGCGCATAGGCGACGCCGCGGCCGCACCCCGACGCCAGTTCTGGCCTTGTCTTGATCTGTTTCCCCATCTCGGCAAGCATCGCATCAGCACGTGGGTCATTGAGATGGAAACGGCGAAAGTCAATGGGATCAGCACCTTGCCTACAGGCCAACTCGTCCATAAAGCTTTCAATCGCAAAAATGTTTGCAGCGGCGCCAAGGCAGCGCAGCGCAGACGTTCGGTGCGGCAGGCCGGAAACAAGGTTCTTGATCAACCGCTTTTCGTCAAAGTCATAAATTGGATCGAGATTGCGATGCATACCGGCGTGCCACCCCATATTCGGCATGGCCGGTTTTGGACCGATTGGACTTGACCGAAAGCGGTTTGCCAGCAGCTTCGCTGGACCGGAGCGGTTTGCGCCAGACCGGGGGCGCCCGCGGTGAGTATCGCTATACGTATCGGCGGAAAATCTGGCGATCTTACCCGCCGCCAGCGTAGCGGCCAACTCGACGGCCATGGCTGGTCCATAAGGCTCCCAAGAATGTTCGTCCTCGCGTGTCCATTTCAAAAGGATCGGTTTGTTGGGCAACGCCATGGCGATCAATGCGGCTTCAAACGTCGCATCATCGGCACCGCTGTGACCGTAACAACCGGAACCTGGGACATGGGTAATCTCAACTTGGTTTTCCTCAAGGTCCAAGCTGTCTGCAATGCTGGCGCGCAAGGGGTATATCCCCTGGCTTTGGCTGTGTAAGTTCAGCTTTTGACCAGTCCAGTTTGCCGCCGCTGCTGAGGGTGCGAGCGAGCCGTGCATCAGATAGGGACGCTCAAATCGCGCGGCGTGATTGGGTGATTTGAGGGCGTCAGGAACCGATGCCACCGACGGGACCCCGTCTATTACCGCAAAACGTGAGGCATGCGTTGCGTTGAGGTGTTCGAAGATGTTGGTTTCAGGCAAACCACCACCATGATCCCAATCACAAGCCGCTGCCAGCCGTGATGTGCCTTTGACCAGCGGCCACTCCCGCGGCCCGACAAGAGCGATAAAGCTGCCATCGTGAATGACGAAAAAACCCAAAGCCTGAAGTTCACCAATGGCCGATTGGTCAATGCCACGCAGTCGTGCATTTACATGGGGCGGACGGATGATGCGGGCGTGCTGCATTCCTGGAAAGTCGAGGTCTTGAATATAAGTGAATTTGCCTCGAACCATTTCCTCTAGCCCACGCATTTTTGGGTGCGGAAGTGCATCTTTGCCTCGTGGTTGTGGAGATACATTTGGGTCAACTCGTGCTTCGAGCGCGATGTCGACGATTAGGTCCATGATATCGATCTGGTGATTGGTCCCCGACAGACACAGGGTGGCATTCAAGAGATGCCAATCTTCCTCTGCTCCACCCAGACGTGAGGAGGCCAACGCAATTGATTTGCTCCGTAAGGTGGCGGCGGCACAACGCAATGCATGTCCTGAATTTTCGATCGAGTTGCTGCCCGACGTAATACCCTCATCAGGAGCATACCCCGTACGTACCGGCGCAATATCAATCCGCTCCGGCGGAGTCGTTAATTCTTCGTGCACGATTTGTATCAACGCGGTTGATATACGCTGACCAATATCCACCTTGCCCGTCCTGATCAAAAGCCGGCCGTTTTGGACCGTGATCCAGTCGGAAATCCGTGGATAAGCTTGGAGGCTCATGAATTCGCGGCGTGTTCGACGGCCCTCAGAACTCGGGGGTGCGAGCCGCATCGGCAAAGATGTATCGACAAGGCATCCTTTACCTCGTCGCGATCTGGAGTCGGATTGCGCGTCAAAAGCGCCGTGGTGGCGACGACCAATCCTGCGGTGCAATAGCCGCACTGCGCGGCAGACATCGTAACAAATGCCTCTTGAACACGGCAGCCCAGGTCGGTGCCGCTTATGCCTTCTATTGTTGTGATATCCTTGTCTCTGAACATCTCGATTGCAGTAACGCAGGACAAGGCGACCTGTCCTTCGACCAATACTGCGCAGGCGCCACATTGCTCAAGTCCACATCCCAGCTTGGTGCCTTTCAAGTTCAACTCGTCGCGCAGTACATAGGCCAAAGGTGTGTCAGGGTCCGAGGTAATCTTGCGCACCTCGCCATTGATACGCATCGTCAGTGTCACGGCGTCACGCGTTCCCAATTGATTTCGACATTCACGTCGGCGGACTTAAAAAGGTTCATCACCGGGCAGCGGTATTCAACATTTTTCGTCAATCTTTCAAAGCGGTCCTGCGTTTCACCTGTATGCACGCGAATTCGGAGCTTCACCCAATTGAAATAAGGCCGCACACCCTGTACGCCGCGGCTCCCGCGCTGGTCAACTTCTCCGTCCGCTTCCATATCGACTGCAGTGTATTCGAATTTCATGGCCTCGGCACAGCGATTGATGATGACACCCTCGCAGCCCAACAGTGACGATAGGGTCATTTCCAGTGGAGTCGGGCCAGTATTAGTGCCTTTTTCGTCTGTAATCACCACATGGTCGCGCACCATCATCACTGACCGGGTCGAGGCCTCGTTTCGGGCGCTGACCCGGCGAATCCCAAGCGCTTTCTTGGCAGGGTCAATGCTGGGGGGCAAAAGGTCAGTATCACTCATAGTGTCATCTCCAGGATATGAACGCCGTTGTTGCGGTCAAGTAGATAAATAAGGCCCGAATCATCGACATCGACATCATTTGATTGGGCGGGGCCTCCCGCGCCCGGTTCGGGAATAAAGTGCGCAACCTCCACGGGCAGATGCGGATCGACAAGGTCAAGCACCCGCAGCCCCCCGGCAAACCACGTAGCATAGACTAGGGTGCTATCCAGCTTTTCGCGGAACTGATGCGCACCAAAACGTACACCCGGCTGATCCACCCAGGGACTGGCACGTTCGCTGAGATCCCAAGCGGCGATAGGGATCATATTGTTCAGGTCAGTGACATCCATAACCCAGATGAAACCATGTAGCCGACCGGGCTGGTGGTCGTGTTCCTCGTCTATCGCAACAGCATACCGGCGACCATTTATCGGCTGTTCAAGCGGCATCACAGTGTGGGTCGGTTCCGGGATCGCAGGAGGAAAAGCGTAGCTCCCAATGACTTTCGGCGCCATCATATTGCTGGCGTCCAACACCTTGTAACCAGCATGCCAGACCGCTGCCCACAACTCATCACCGCAGCGCATCGCATGGTGCAGCCGCACGCCATATCCATCCCAGATAGGGGTCTCGCCGCCTGCAATGTGCTGGCCCGTCATATGCCAGCGGGAAACCTCGCGCGGGTTGGTAGGGTCCGAAAGGTCATACGTCACAAGAATATTGCCGACGTAGCCTTCTATTTCGGTCGAGATATAGGCGAATTCCGCATCCATGTCGAAACGATGCACACCGAAGCCGTGGGTCCTGACATACGAGAGCATCTTGGGTGCCGTCTTGTCCGAAATATCCCAGACCCGAAACCCGCCACTTTGATAGCCGCGCGCCACTGCCTCCTCCAACATTTCAATATCCGACAACTGCACTTTCAACTCTTCGGCAATTGCAGCGTCCGAAAGCCCTTTGCCCCGCAGCCCCGCGATTTTGTCGCCCTTGCGCAGGAAGTGACGGCTGTCTTGCTCAACATTGGTGATCATTATGTCGCCAACTACGCGAACCTTATGAGTATGCGACCAATCATCAGGCGGCTGCAAATGGGCAACAACAGCCGGGTTCGCAGGATCGCGCACATCAATGATCGAGGTTCCCATCGGCGGTTTCATATGTCCGACATAGGCATAACCGCCTTGAACGACGATTTGGCCACCACCTGCAATATCCAGATACCCAAGCTGGCGAATATTACGTGCCAGTTGATATTCGACTTGCTGTTTCATGGGCCCATCAGTTCCTTTCGTTTGCGTCGCCAGTCAAACACCGCTGGAAGTAACAGCGACAGCACCAATGCGACCCAAAGAACATTTCCCAAATTGGACGAGAATAACGTTAAGATGTCACCGTCGGATTTCTTCAGTGCGAGTAGAAAATACCGTTCTAATAGCGGCCCGAGGATGACGCCGATCAGGATTGCGGCCACATGGTATCCAGTGCGCCGCGCGATATAGCCCAAAACACCAAAGCCAAGGGCTAGATACATGTCGAACATATACTCTCGAGGGACAAAGCCGCCCACCAGCGTGAACGATATAATCATCGGCGCCAGATAGATCGTTGGAATTGTCGTTACGTGGCTCATGTAACGGCTGAGCGGCAGAATGGTCAGGAACATCAGCAAGTAGGCAATCGCCATTGCCATGAACATGCCATAACCAATTTTTGGTTGGGTCTCAAACAGTGAAGGTCCAAAACTGACGCCGTGAAATTGCATAACCACCAGCATGATCGCCGCCGTAGCGCCACCGGGAATGCCAAGCACCAGCAGTGGCACCAGTGTACCAGACGTTACACCGTTATTGGCCGATTCCGGCGCGATCAGCCCTTCGGGATGACCCGTGCCGTAGAGTTCCGGCGTTTTGGAAAAGCTGCGCGATTGTTGATATGCAACGAAACTGGCAATCGATGCGCCCGCGCCGGGGATAACTCCGATAATCAGGCCAATGATAGACGTCCAGACGATATGTCGCCACCGCCTCAGAGACATTCGTACGCCTTCAAGTGTGTCGTGCCAGTTTCCCTTCGTGACATCAGCATCGTGACTGACGATCACCTTCTTTTCGATGATTACGAATGCCTCGGAAACAGCGAACAGGCCCACCAGTGCCGGTATCAGCGGGACCCCGTCGTAAAGCTCTAGAAACCCAAATGTACCACGCGGTGTGGCATAGACCACATCGGTACCGATCGACCCGATCATCAGCCCAAGAAACCCTGCGATCAGCCCTTTGAGCATGTCCTGCGTGGCAATTGAAGCGATCAATGAAATGCCGAACAGCATTACAACGATCATTTCAACTGAGTGCATATAGAACCCCACGCGCGCTAACAGGGGCATTGTCGCCAAGGCAATGATTGTCGTTAACAGGCCGCCGATGGTCGAAGATACGAATGAGATTGCGAGCGCCTGCTGACCCTTGCCTGCTTTGGCCATAGGATAGCCGTCCAGCGGAGTTGCCGCAGCCCCGGCAGTGCCCGGTATATTGACCAGAATGGCCGGAATGCCTGCCCCCATCCGGGCCGAGCAATAGAGCGTAACCATGAAGACAAGGCCTGTCTGCAATGTCATGGCTAAGGTCAATGGCATCAGGATGATGATTGTGTTTGCCGCTGAGAAGCCGGGGATGCCACCAACAATGAGCCCAAGAAAGATCGTCGGAATAATCACCCACCAATAACCGATGGTGTCAAAAAACACCTCGATCAGGATTGTTGTTGTCTCACCCATTTGCCAGTACCGCCTTCATAGTGGTCTCAAACCAGCCGCGCGGAAAGCGCGTGTCAAACGCCCAGATGAAGACAGCCCAGCCACCAAACGCCATGGTGGCGGAAATAAGCAAGATGAAAACCGGTCGCTTTCCTTTCGCGAGGGTGATCATGCTCAGAGAAAGGAACAGGAAGGTTGTCAGGGTAAAACCCAACCGGTCAATGAAAACACAATACCCGACCGTGGTGGCGAGCAGCCCAATGCGACCCGTTGCGATGTCCTCGCGGTTGAATAAATTGGCAAAGCCAAGTGATCCGTCACCAGCGCGAAGCCAGAAGACACTTCGCAGGATAAAGATCATGCATAGCAACAGCAGGATGCCACCCACGGCAAAAGCGCTGACTTGCGCTGTCCAGGGAGAATTCCAAATTGTGCTAAAGAAGTAGAGCGTAAAAACAATGGCGAGAACCGGGATGACCAGTTCTCCGCCAAGCTGACGCCTTGCATTTTTAGGGCCCATAAACCTACCTGCCAAATATCCGAGGTGTGTTACGGGCCGGGTGCTGAAGCTTCCGGCCCGCAGAGATGTTTATGCGCCGCTAAGTAACGCTTTGTATTTGGCTCCCAGCTCAAGCATCGCCGTCTTGAACGCCTCGCACTCTTCAACACCGCCGTAGTTGAGGTATTCCGGAGTCCCTTTCTGTGCGACATAGGCTTCTAGCAATGCCGGATCTTCGAATGTTTCCTTGAAGGTTGACGTCAGCATCTCGATCCGATCAGGGTGGTCATCGGCGGCCTTTCTGTGGATAGCGAATGCTCTGCTTGATAACATTTCAGGCAAATCCGTTCCGTAGACTTCATTCATGCTGGGGGCATCGTTCAATCGCGCACCCACGCGATTTTCACCGAACACCAGCAAGGTCTTTACCGACTCACCTGCCGCTATGACCGAGCCTGACGTCAGGACTGAAAAATCAACCTCTCCGGTCACGGCGCCCGCGACGGTGTTTTTGCCGCCTGACAGCGGAATGAGGTTGAAATCAACGCCGGTCGCTTCTCCAAGCGACAGCAGGCCAATCGATGCGGGATGCGCCATACGACTGGTGCCAACATTCAAACGGCGTGTTTTTCCTGCGGCAATAATGTCGTCAAGTGTTTGCAGCGGGCTTTCAGCACCGACGAACAGCGCGCCAGGATCGGTGTCGACCCGGCCAAAGTAGAAATAGTCGTCCACGTCAAAAGACGGTTCCTGTATGGCCCAATTCAGAACCTCAGGGCCCATGTTGCCGAATATCAGGCTATAGGCGTCAGGGGCGTTTTTACCCATGTAGACCTCATAGCCGACGCGGCCCGATGCCCCCGGATAGAACCCAGGTTCAAAGTCGGTCCCAAGCTTGGTCTTCCAAATACTTGTAAAGGCGCGAAAGTTCCGGTCCGCACCGCCACCTTCGCGCGTTGGGATAATCACCTCGATATTGCGCTCAGGGTAACCTGCGGCGCGGGCAATGTGCGGCGCAGTCAGGGCAATTCCGGTTGCGGCAGCACCCGTTCCAAGGAATGTTCGTCGGTTCAAAGTTGGTTTCATAGTCATTGTCTCCTCCCAGTCTTTGTTAGCCGTCCAGCGCATTCTTGAGGTTCTCCCCATGCGGCTTGCGCATTGCCCACATGGGGTTAATTATTTATCCTGTCGTCTCCGCGCCCTACCCTGCGAAAAACAACGCGCTGGCCCCAGCATAGATCAGCCGCAGCGCAAGCAGGCTCAAAACCGTGTTAAGGGCGAAAACAAAACGTTTCTCGTCTATTCGGGCTAACACAAGGCGCCCTGCCAGCGTTCCCAAAAGACCAAAGCCTATCAGCAAACCGATCAGTCCGGCCCAAGCGGAAAAAGCAAAGCCCAGCAGGCCGAAGGTTATGGTTTTTAGAAGGTGCTGCACAGTCATCAGCATAGCATGGGTAGCAACATGGGCATGGCGGTCCAACTTCTGCGCTCTAACATAGGTTGCCACAAACGGCCCCGTGCCACCAAAAAACATTGTTAAAAAGCTGGAAAAGGCGCCGGTGATCAAGCCTGATCGGCGCAGGAAGGCCGGCGGGTTTGCCACCACGGACCACAGGATAAAGGCGCCCACCCCGATCTGTATCCAGCCTGGATGCAGTTGTACTACCAGCGAGCCGCCTAGGATGATGCCGATCAGCGCCCCAGCAGTGAAAGCGCCTAAAAGCTCCAGGCGCATAAACTTCAACAGCATCGCCGCTCGACCCGTGTTTGAGCCGAGTTGAACGAGCCCATGCACCGGGATTATCGCTGCGGCTGGCAGCAATGTTGCCAGAACCGCCAGCATCACCGCCCCGCCCCCAATGCCAAAGGCGACAGTTATGAAAGAACTGGCAAAACTGACCGCCAGTAGCGTCGCCGCAACTGGCCAGCCCAGACCTGCGTGGAATGCATCCATCAACATCTCAGGTCTCCAGCACTGATGGGTGAAACAGCGCCTCAGGCTCAAGCCGAGTTCGAGCGAGGTGTTGATCTACGGAATAGCCGCAAATCGCGTCGATCTCAGCTCGGTTGGCAGTGAAACCGTAGCTCCAGTAGTCTGGTCCAAGCGTCTCCAGTGTGCGCTCCATCGTGGCACCGAGCCAAGGCAGCGACAGCCGGTTTGCATTGCCCAGCCAAACATCACGGAGGCGCTTCAAGGCGAGATCCCGCGCGGCAGCGAAGCCGTCATACAGCATACGGGGTAGCCAAGGATGATCTTCGGCGATCGACTTTCGCAGGCCGATCAAATGCATGATTGGGAAGAAACCTGTTTTGCGGTGATAGTTCCGCTCGGCAGTTTCAAAATCAGGAATTAGGCGGACCAGATCGGGATGATCGTCGAGAAACGCTTGTGGCGGTTTTGGCGCCAGCAGGCCATCGAGCTGACCGTCGAGTAGTAAACCTTGCAGGGTCTCGCCTTCGGCGACTGGCTCCACAATCATGCCTTGGGGCAAAGAAAGCTCCAATCGTTCGTGGCGCACACCTTTATCCAGCGCACCGGTGCGCCAGTGGATTGAATCACAGTTAACGCCATACTCGTCAGCCAGAATGCCCCGCATCCACAGCGCCGCCGTCATTTGGTATTCCGGCACCCCAATTCTGTGCCCGGCAAAATCCGAGGGCGAGGTGATGCCAGAGTCGGCGCGCGCAAAGAACCCACTGTGTCGAAAGGCTCGGCTGACGAAAGCTGGGATCGCTGTATAGTCCGAACCACCGCGCGACAGTTGTAAGACATAACTCGAAACCGACATTTCCGTGATGTCAAACTTTGCATTCTGCACTGCCCAAGGGAAAAGCTTGGCGGTGGGATGGATTTCGCTGTTCAGGGTGACACCGGGGACCTGCACACGACCGTCATGTAACGCCATGACGCGATCATGGTCCCATGTACCGAGCGTCAGTTCCAGCATTGCACCTCCACTTTCTGGCGTGAAATCTCGCGCGTTTACACGATCTACACATCCATACTTCCAAGATCACCAATCATCGCTGCTTCGTTCTTTACGGCCGCTGGCGCCTCCACGTGCAAGCCGCGAATAATCTCATCCGCTCCGGTTGCCCTTCTCCCGCTCCCCCTCGTCACGGGTCGAGATCAGCTCACAAAATCGGTCGGAAAAGCACTGCCATTAGGCCCTATGGCCGTCGGTTTCAGACATACGTGAAGCCGATCACACGACACTAACTTCAAAATCACCGAGGCCTTCGACCGACGCCACCATAACGTTGCCGCGTTCGCCCGGGCCAACCCCCGCCGGTGTACCGGACATGATGACGTCGCCAGCGGCCAGCTCGAAATAATCTG
>RCNF010000822.1_pt1 | contig 16497 bp, 12 predicted proteins | sample 2041311 | NCBI WGS metagenome assembly RCNF01 (sample SAMN09708228, study PRJNA481090) | Marine sediment metagenome, whole genome shotgun sequencing project. | biome: marine sediment; feature: ocean; material: sediment; isolation source: Sewage treatment plant 2 marine sediment (STP2) ... | reverse complement strand
CGTTGTCGTTACCGGTGCCGGAATAGGGACCGACGACATCGGAACCGGGTGTCAGTGGTGACGTCAGGTCACCCGAATCGATCACCGCCTGCGCCGCGGATTTTGCCGTTTGGCCCAGTTGTACGGCGATAGCAGCGTTGTCGCGGATCAGCCATTCGTCCCAGACCCGGTTGTCGCGGCAGTACGTATCGGCAATGGTGCGGAATGTCACCTGACGTCCGGTCGCCGGGCCAAAGACGCCGCCTCGGTGGGTTGCCGTCGATACGATGCGGTGCGACGATACCCGATTGATCATCACCGCACCAAATCACATCCTCACCCAGCAATTGGCGGTCCGGAAACTCACTTAGCGTTGCCATAGTGTTGGCTTTTCCCGCTGCATTGCCCCGGCTTATGCCAGCAGGAGTTCGTACAATGAGGTCGTCGCCATAGTGCCAGTCGAGCGCGGCGATATCGTGTCCCTCCCAGATTTGCGCAGTGCATTTCAGGATGTAATCCGGCAGGTCCGTAAAGCGAGAGTCAAAGCCTTTCATTCTATGCCTGGTAATTTGCATTCGAAGTCATAGTATATTCAGATGTCAGTTCTCAAGTCTAGAACTCTCAAGAACCTCAATTTAAGGTGCTCACGATGGCCGATTATCAAGACAGCAAAACACTGGTGTTGCAGTTTTATGAGGAACTTGAGGCTGCGTCGGCCAACGACGTAGCGAAGGTCATGAGCCGATACATGAGCTCCGATTACCAATTCCGCGGCGTTCATCCGTTCAATGAGCTCGAAGGCGTCTACGCCGTAGCAGAAGCCCTATGGAAGCCACTACTTAATGCCTTTACGCAAATACAGCGCCGGCAGGACATATTCATGGCGGGTACGAACGAAATCGACGGCACCGAGTGGGTCACCAGTATGGGCAATTTCATGGGGCTGTTCGACAACGATTGGCTGGGTATTCCTTCTACCGGCAAGATCGCTTTCATTCCCTATGTCGAATTCAATCGAATCAGCAACGGCAAGATATGCGAGTCAGCTTTCTTCTGCGACATCATACGCGTGATGAAACAGGTCGGCCTGACACCGCTGCCGATACAAACTGGCGCTGAATTCGTTAATCCAGGGCCTCGAACGCATGATGGATTGCTGCTCGAAATACAGGACGTGGCACAGTCCACGAAAAGCCGGCAGCTTGTTAACCGGATGAAGGATGACTTTGTGGCAACGTACGGATCCCACGTTCCGGCCGAAACTCTGGCCAAAACATGGCACGACAACATGACCTGGTTTGGTCCTGGCGGAATAGGAGCGGCTTACACAATCGACGGGTTCCTGAACCAGCATGAGAGGCCATTCAGGGAGGGTCTCGATAGTATCGTTTTCAATGGACACGTATGTCGTTTTGCCGAGGGTCATTACGCTGGCTGGTTCGGCTGGCCGAACCTGACGATGACGCCAAGCGGTGGACTCATGGGGCTTCCCGCGTCTAACCGGCGAATACACATGCGTGTGGTCGACATATACCGACGAGATGGCGATAAATTTGCAGAGAACTGGATATTCATCGACATGCTTCACTGGTTATTGCAGCAGGATGTAGATGTGCTTGCGCGTATGCGGAAAATTCTACGCCGTTAATTCGCGATCATGTACAGGAAATGCCTCACCTCCGGCTATAATTGGAGTTGCCGAAGTGCTAAACGCGAGTAAATAAACATGGCATCTATGCCTGACAAGATATTAATCGTTGGTGGTGGTACGGCGGGCTGGATGGCTGCCCTGCATCTGCAGGATGCCTGGGGTGATAAAGGGGTAGATATTTGCCTGATTGAATCGCCGACGATAGGAACAGTAGGTGTCGGTGAAGGCACAACCCCCCTGCTACGGAATTTTTACACACGACTGGACATCCCGGAAAGTGAATGGATGCCAGCTTGTAATGCGACTTACAAATGTGGGATCAGTTTTCCGGAATGGTCAACGGTCGAAGGCTACGAATCTTATTTCCACCCGTTTTTCTCGAATCGCGATAAAGAGTATGCCCAGTACTTCCGGGACAACTGCAAACGGCGCCGTGACGGCTATGATATTCCAGTACACCCGGATGACTATTTTCTAACCGCGGCACTGGCCCGCCAACAACGCTCTCCTATTCCCAAACACAAACCAGCCACCGAAAACATGTATGGCTATCATTTCGATGCAGCCCTGATGGGCGAGTTCCTGAAAGGAAAGGCCACGCAAAGAGGGGTCACGCTAATCCAGGACACCATTACCGAAGTTAAGATCAACCCGCATGGAGATATCTCACACGTCGAGACCGAAAAAAATGGCAAAATCAAGGCGGACCTGTTTGTGGATTGTTCCGGTTTTAAGGGTCTGTTGATTCGCCAGGCCATGGGCGAGAAACTCAAATCGACCAAGGCCTATATGTTTAATGACAGCGCAATAGCGATTCCCATGCCGATAAAAAACCACGACGAGATCATGTCTGAAACCATATCAAGAGCCATGAAGTACGGTTGGGTATGGCATATCCCCTTGAGTAACCGTATGGGTAACGGCTACGTGTACAGCTCGGATTACATCAGCAAGGAAGAAGTTGAGACGGAGTTTCGCGAATATCTTGGTAAGGATGCCGAGGGTATCAAAGCCCTGCACTTGCGCTGGAGCCCCGGCAGACTGGAAAATCACTGGAAGAACAACTGCGTGGCCATCGGTTTGTCACAGGGCTTTCTGGAGCCGCTCGAAGCCCTCATGATCAATGTAATTCAACGCTCTATTGAAGGATTTACCGATTGTTTTGAACGTGGTGAATTCACGGCTCGGTATCGAGAGGATTTCAACAGTCAGGTGAATGGATTTATCGACGGAATTCTTGACTACCTGCAATTGCATTACAAACTGAATTCACGCGACGATACAGCATACTGGCGCGACAACCGTGATAACCCCAACATGTCCGCACAGCTGGCCGGGGTGCTGAATGCCTGGGATGGCAATGAGAGTATAGACCGCGTGTTGTCCGAGAATATTAGTAAACAGGTCTACCCACCTCTATCCTGGTATTGCATGCTGGCCGGCATGGGTCGTTTCCCCGTACCAGGCGAAGGCCCGTTGCGTCTACCCGCGCGCCATCAACGACGGGCTCGTGATTCGAGTGAAGAGCAAGCGAAAACTTTTTACCCGCACGCGGAATATCTGAAGAAATTGTACGCAGGCTAAATGCAATTGTTTCAGGCTTCTGATACATCAAATCAGGTCGTCGCCCAACCACAAACCCGCAATACAAAGGACAAAAAACACCAGCAGAACATAGCTGACTTTGTCTATCTTATAAGGCACTACATACCAACTGTCTTGCATCTCGTCCGGATTTTCCCGCTTGGAGCTACCTGAATGACCAATGCACCCCGTACTGCGGCCCCTCTCGCGCGCGAACATATGCCGATCGACTATTCGATCTCATTACAAAATTACACGCAGCGCGGCACGCCGAATGAGAAGCGAATTCCGGATGATTTCGGACCAAAGCAGTCAATGCGCGGCTTCGAAGAAACCTATCAAAACATCATAGATTACATCGTTCGAATCACTTTCAAGATCTGGGAAGACCGCGACGTCGAATATATCGGTGATACGTATTCAGACACGTCAGAAGTATTCGACGACTACGGCTTACAACACGGTTGTCAGAAAATTATTGCAGACACGCAACACACAACTGGCGCTTTTTCCGATATCAAGCTCATCGCTGACGAGGTCGTGTGGGCGGGTAATGACGAAGTCGGTTATCACACATCGCATCGCACGATCATACGTGGCACGAATGACGGCGATAGCAAGTATGGCCCTGCTACGAACAAGACAATTGATGTTCTGGTCATAGCAAATTGCGTGGCATTGGAAAATGAGATTTTTCTAGAACACGTCCTTTACAACAACTCGAGCATGCTGCAGCAACTCGGTCATGAGCTAAACAATCTTGTGCCAACACTGGCGTCCGCACCTTTCCCAGGCTGGCCACGCGACGCAACAACCTGGGACAGCTTGAGAGACTCAACACGCCCGCAACGACCTATTTCGATAGCGCAGCCCATTGATGGCTTCGACGTCGACAAGTTTGCACGCTCGACAATGAAAAAACTCTGGAATAGCCGTGACTTTGAAGTGCTCAACAAAGCCTACGACTCTGGCTTCTCATTCGAAGGACCGACCGATCGAAAATTCTATGGCTCAGCTTCATATAAAGCGTTGCTAGAAGAATTGGCGACCGCGTTTCCTGATTTGCAACTACAGATCGACGAAGTGTATTGGATGGGCAACGATGTCGAAGGTTATCTGACGTCGGAGCGCTGGAGTGCGGAAGGCACGCATTCTGGTCCGGGTCTATACGGCGAACCTACTGGCAAGACCGTTCAGATATGGGGAATTACCCAGCACCAAGTCATTGGCGGCAAGATCGTCGCCGAGTGGATGCTATTTAACGAACTCGATCTAATGATGCAACTCGCTGCAAGCAGGGACTAAGCAATGACCGACAGACAAGATGCCAAAGCGGTTGTACCCGCCTACTTCAACGCACTGGAGAGCGCCGAGCCAGATGCCATCGCCAATGCCATCGAAAAGTTCACTACGGCCGACTACAGATTTCGTGGTGTACATCCCTTCAACGAATTGAGTGATGCTGCTGCAGTCGCGGCCGCCGTCTGGCAACCCTTGCGGGAGTCCCTAACCCCAATGCAACGTCGCCAGGACATTTTCATGGCCGGTCCTAATTTGATCGACGGAAATATGTGGGTTACCAGCATGGGCAAATTCATGGGTCTGTTCGACAATGACTGGCTCGGCATCCCATCGACGGGGAAAATTGCATTGATCCCGTATTGCGAATTTCACCGAATCGAAAATGGCAAGATCGCAGAGTCTGCTCTCTGGGTCGACATCATTAGCGTCATGAAACAGGCAGACATTTATCCGCTACCGATTCAAACCGGTGCAGAAATTATAAACCCCGGCCCACGCACCAGCGACGGACTGTTGTTTGACTCGCAAGACGACGCCGCATCACAGAAAACTCTCGACCTCATTATGGAAATGTGCAACGACCTGGTCGGCGACGGCATGGAATCGCCAGTGGACAACCTCGACAAGACCTGGCACGACGACATGATCTGGTTCGGGCCGAGCGGTATTGGAGCAACTTATACAATTGATCGTTACCAGCAACAACACCAGGGACCATTTCGTAACGGACTGCGAGAGATTGAATTCAACGGTCACATTCTTGAACACGCCGAAGGAAATTACGGCGGCTGGTTTGGCTGGCCGAATTTGCGTATGAAACAAGGTGATGGTTTTCTTGGCTTGCCTGCGTCAGACACACAAACAGAGATGCGTGTGGTCGATATTTATCGCCGTGACGGTGACAAGCTGGCGGAGAACTGGATCTTCATCGACCTCTTGCACTACATGCTATTGCTGGGCGTCGATGTCCTTAAGCGCTGCCGAACTATTAGTCGGACATAGTCATATCATAGAGTTGAGCACCCAAAGCAGAGCGATACTAGCCAGGAAAAATACCGGCAGGCCATAACTCGCCCGATCAATTTTGCCGGCAACGACATACCAGCCATCCTGCTTCATCGGCAAGCCTTCGTCTTCGTATTTGCGGAGTTGACCTTTCACCGTGTACGGCGAATAGTCCTTCTGAAAACCACCCAGAATGACACTTGCAGTCCAGCCGATCGCCGTACTCACGACGCCGCCAATCGCGCAATACCAGGGCCAGGCGATGTCCATGTTGTATTCGATATAAGCGAGCGATGCGAATCCGGCTACGACGCCAATCAATAGCCCCTTTTCATTCGCGTGCTTGGAAAAGAATCCGAGCCCGAACATTGCTAGTTTTGCACCGACGAAAAACGATCCGATCTTGCTCAGGATCTCAATGACCGAGCCACCGCTCTTGGTAAACATTATCGCCGGAACAACCATTGCAACGGCCCAGATAAACGTGAACCAGCGTGTCGCCGTGAGGTAATGCTCAGGTGTGCCGTCCTTCTTCAAAAACTTCTCATAGAAGTCGAGCGTAGTGACTGTTGCCATCGAATTCAGGCTTGAATCCAGACTGGACATGGATGCTGCGACGATCGCCGCCGTGACGATTCCCATTAGCCCGGGAAATCCGATCGTCGATACAAATTCGAGCACGATCAGGTTTTCATTGTCGAACGGTTTGCCGCCGTAATAACCAAAGAACAAGATACCCAAACCGAAGAACAGGAAGAAAATAAAGAACGCCACGTAGCCCATCAGTATGTAAGCCTTCTTTGCATCACCGATGGACTTAGCCGTCAGCGTCCGCTGCACCATCATCTGGTTCACGCCGTAGACAACAACATGATATATGGACATTGCGACGATGCCGGTCCATATCGTACCAACCTTAGCTGGGTCCATGCTGGTTTCGAATGGGTTCGTCTTGCCGACCTCCTTCAGAGATTGCAGCGTTCCTTTGATGCCCTCCGGCAGTTCGCCGATTAGGAGCACTACTGTGATAATTGCGCCAAGAAAAAGAATTCCAGTCTGAATAACATCAGTCCAGATAACCGCCGATATGCCGCCCAGCATCGTGTAAGTCACAGCAACCATCGCAACGATCATGATTGCGACGACCACATTTACTCCAGTGATGTATTCCAAAACCAGCGCAGTCGTATACAGCATGATGCCCGAATACGCGAAATTGCCGAATAGGAAGACGAACGACATAACGGTCCGAGACGTCAATCCGAAGCGTCTTTCCAAATAGTCGAAGATCGATGCGCAACCACTGTTGTAGAAAAACGGGAGAAATAGGGTAATAACGATGAAGATAGCGATCGGATAGTTGATGTGTATGAAGATCACTGCGAAACCGTCAACGTAGGACCAGGCTGGCCCGCCAAGAAACGTCAGTGCCCCAATATAGGTCGCAATAACCGACACACCGATCGCCCACCACGGCGTAGTTCTGCGCCCGAGATAAAAATCCTCGGCTGTTTCAACACGCTTGGAGAGAAAATAGCCAAGCACGAGATTGCCAAGAATATAGGCAACAAGTATTGCCCAGTTCAGAAGACCGAACTCACTCATGTACGTCTATCTCCAGATTCCTGATAAGCGGCCCGAGGTGCTTCTCGTACTTCTTCCATGCAGCAACTGAGCGCTTGTAGATAGGTTCGCGCATCAAACCACTGCGCAGTCAGGTATACCGATAAAAGACTTCTAAGCCCACTTCCACCATATCATCAACATTTTCTTTAACAGGTAAAATGGCGTTGATAAGCAGTACCGTTAATTACTATGCCTCTATTTTTCTGCGCCAAGAGCCGAAACCAGCGGTTGCAAGTGCTGCTCGTATTTTTTCCAGGCATGTACTGAAGACTTGTAAATAGGCTGGCGTACTTGACTGGCACTGGGGGTTCTGACCAAGCGCTCTGATGAATAAAATTCCAGCATCTTAGGCTCAAAGGCCAGTCCCAGAAACTCCACTAAGTGAATACACTGTGCCTCAATGTCGGCTACCGTGTCTTCATAGTAAACATCCGAAATTCGATGTGGATACATTTCCTTCCATTTATCCATCATGCCTTCATATAGCCGGTAATGATGTCCCAATGCCATCAACTCATGCGCGTAGTCTTGATCGTCAGCGAATGACAACTTAAAAATGGAAAAACAATTATCCATAGGGGTTCTGCGGCAATGAATAAATTTTGCGCTTGGAAAGACTTCGGCAAGCAAGCCCAAGTGTTGAAAGTTCATGGGTGTTTTGTCGATTAGTACTTGGTAGTTTGAATGCTTTAAGGGGATTTTTTTTAAAAAGTCAGCACGTAATAACCCGATATCTTCCTGGTCCAACCCTGAAAGTCCCTGCGGATAGAGTTTTCCCGTTAGCTTCTTTACTTGAACCGCCATATCGTCAGCATGGGCAACCTCGCCAAGACTACTGACATTGGTATTGCTTGACAGTATCTGATCAGTTAGTGAGGTACCGGACCGTGGCATTCCTACTACAAATACAAGCTGGCGAACTTCCTGCGAAGGCGTTTCTGTGAGCCTTGTGGCCAATGCCTGGCTATACTCAATGGTTAAATCCCGATGCTGTTTCCTTTTGTCTGGGTCATAAGGAAAGCGCTCGGCTTTCATCTGATTGGCTGTCAGCCAAGTCTTAAAGGCTTTGCCTGTTTGGCCTTGCTGGTCGTAGGCCTGTCCTAAGCCGAAATGCAGATGAGCCCTGTCTTCACGAGAGAGGCCGGTCATTTTTTGAAATCGTTCCATAGCCAGGATTTCATCTTCGCTACTTTTTCTGCCCTTAATCTGGGACAGGTGGCAATGAGGTGAAATGACGTCGGGAGCTAACTCTATCGACTTTTTGAAACAGTCGGCAGCAGCTGCCGCATCGCCTATCTGTTCTTTTAAAACACCCAGCACGGTATAGGCTTTGGCGTGTCCAGGCTCCAGTTTAATTAATCGGTTTAAGACAGTAAGTGCCGCTTCTGAATCCTCAGATTCTCGATAAACTGTGGCCAGCCCAAGCATCGATTCATAGAGTGTTGGGTCGAGCTCCAGTGATTTTTTGTAGGCATTGATAGCCAGGTCAAATTTGGAACTTTTGCGATATACTTCCGCCAGTTGGTTGTGGGGCTCGGGAAGGGTTGGATCAATCTGCAAGGCCCGGCTCACCGCCTGAAAAGCCCGCTCAAACTCACCGAGGTCAACGAGCGCTTTAGACAGATTTGTCCAGCATTCCGGGTAGTTGCCATCAACTTTGAGGGTGCTTTCATAAACCTTGATCGCATCAGAGGCCTGTCCCTTTTCCCTCAGCACATTCCCCAAGCTATTCCATAGGGTGGGTTTGTCGGCGTCTATTTCAATAGATTTTCTAAAATGACGCTCGGCTAATACCAGGTTCCCCATACGCTGATAGGCCAGACCTAAATTGCCGTGTGCCTGGGCATCAGCGGGATTGATTTTCAGTGCCTGCGTTATAAGCTGCACAGCTTCTTCCTGGCGGCCCGTGTTAACACAAACCATACCCAGTAAATTCAATCCATGAATATTGCTGTTGTCGCGGGATACAACCTGACGAAAGTGTTTCTCAGCCGCATCCAGGTTCCCTAGTTGGTAGCACTTCAGTCCGGCTTCCAATAAATCAATGTTTGTCATGTTGCCGTTTCTTAATCTCTCTTCATAGTAAAAAGCCCCGCAGGTGCGAGGCTTTAGTGTACAAGCCATCCATGGCCTGTGCGTATGTAATAGCTCAGTTAAAAGCTATAACCGACTCTCACGCCCCAAATGCGCTGGCGACCATAGTCGGCCATAATGCGCCCGCCACTGAATGCGTTCTGAGAAACTTTATACAACTCATCCGTCGCATTAGTAATGTAGGCCTTAACGTCCAGATTTTCTATCGGCGTTACCCACGTAGCACGCAGGTCGATAGTGGTATAGCTCTCTTGTTCTGCAAAAGCATACGGCGCGTTCATGGTTTTAAAGTCAGCCTGATGATAGAGGGTGAGCCCCGGAATAAGGGCGCCCCCACCCAACTCAATCCGGTACGAAACATCGAGGTTGAAAATATAATCTGGCGAGTAAGCAGCCTCTTCACCGGCAAGATCATAGGTGGGCGTTGGTATTACCTCATCAGTATCTGATCTAAGCCAATCACCGCTGTGTCCGCCAGGACGATATGGGTAGTAACCACCATCAGGGGACCCCGCATCCTCAACAAACCGACCTTCCGTAAATACCGACTCATTTACCTGAAATTCATCCAACTCTGTGTTGTCAAATATCAGGCCCGCTATTAAAGTCATTGCATCTGCAGGCTGCCATAACAACTCAAATTCCACTCCTTGGGAACTCAGGCTGCCGCCCGTCACTTGACGAGAAGTAATACTAGCGCCTACAGCCTCAAAGACAGTATAAGAAAGGTTGGAATAATCACTGCTATAAATGGCTGCATTGAATCGTAGGGTGTTATCGGCCCAGTTAGACTTGATACCCAATTCATAGGTATCTAGCTCGTTTGGCAGAAGAATGTTGCCAGAGTCTACGGTACGGGGAATATAGCCGGTGGAAACGCTACCGTACAAGCTTGCATCGTCGTTGATAGCGTAGATTAAGGCTACCTTGTAGTCAGTGTGGCCAGCATCAATGACCTCGTCGCCCGTTGGGTTCTCTGTGTAGTAACTTGCATCCACCAACGGAGTAGTAGTGCTGTAGCCGCTACCCCAGACAGACTGATCACCGTAGTAGTTACTGAAGTATCTAGTAGCTTTAGTAGAATCTTCCTGACGGCGAACACCAGCAGAAATTGTCAAGGCATCGGTAATGTCATATTCGGCATTGCCGTATATTGCTTTAGATTTAGAACCAAAGCTGTCCCAGTACGTCCAGGCAGGGTAGCCTGTGTTGTCATTCAGCTGTTCCTCAACATAGGCCCACAGATACGTGCCGTTGTTTTCGTCCTCGTCCCATGAGTCAGACCAGTAGTAACCAAGAGTCCAGCGGAATGCCTGATCACTTTTCGAGTTCAGAACAAGATCTACTTGATCGTTATTATTGTAATCTACCCTGCCATCCGCCAGGCCTCCCGGTCCATTGTCAACATCCCAGAGACTCAGCATCTCTCCCTCGGTGTGACGGCCTTTAACACTGAGGTCACCAAAACCCAGATCCCAGTTAATCTCGATGGTCAAGGATTCAGTTTCAGCCTGCCAGGTATTGGCAAAGTTGCCGGTTATATCACGATAGCCCGTTGGGTTGGTTTCAGGGTTAGCGTTGTGATAGGTACGACCACCTGTTTGAACATCACCGTCTATAGGCGCCTTACGACTAGCAAAATCATCGCCGAAACCGCTTGAACGACCCGTCTCAGAATTTATGGGGAGCCCCACATAGTGATGGCCAAAGCTGGCATTGCCCAACGAGTCATTTTCCCACCGAGTGTATTCCACATTGGCGTCAAAGGTGTCAGTTGGAGCCCAGTACACTTGCGCTCGAACGTAACTGTTGTCTTCATCGCGAAGGCCGCCATCCTTGTTGTCCTCATTTTCAATCAACGGGTCCTGGTCAGTTTTGCTGCCGGTAAGGCGCATAGCAAACTTGTCACCGAGCGGCACGTTGACGAAGCCTTCAAGCTTGCTGAAACTGTAGTCTCCTACGGTAGCCGCCACACCGAAATCTACAGCTTCTGTGCTTGGCTTTTTGAAGACGATATTCACTAGGCCACCGAGTGTATTCCGGCCATAGAGCGTGCCCTGCGGGCCCTTCATGACTTCTACTCGCTCGAGGTCAATCCAGCCAGCCCAACTGTTGCCACCCGCTAAACCATTGGTGTACAGCGGAACTGCAGGGCCATTCAAGCCTGCCACGCCACCCCCGCGCATCTTGAAGCTCGGAATGGGACCCTGCCATACCACTTTCAAGCCGGGTGCTATCTTGGGTAAATCAACGCTGGAATAAATACCCAGATCGTTCAATACAGCTCCATCAACGGCCGTGATCGCAATCGGTATGTCCTGCGCATTAACAGCTCTTTTAGTCGCCGTAACCACCACCTCTTCCATTATTGAAGTATATTCCTGAGCAGACGCCATGGAAAATGGAGTTAACGCCGCCGTAATAGCGCAGCTTAGTACGGATTTGCGGAATTTGGTTTTGTGGAAACTATTGGTCATCGAAGTATCCCCCTGGATTCTCGAGCTATTAGACCTACTGCGTGGCCATTGTTTTGAAAAAAAGTAGTTACGGACCCGCTGGGGACCATACGTATAAACCGAAACGGAAGAATACTTCCGAATGTACTTCGAATGCAAATATTGATTCAATATTGATGGGTACTGAGATCAAACTACAATTGTGTCTCAATAAAAACAATTGCTTACATCCAACTCAACCTGAAAAAGAGATTACTGCGAATTCACAATAGGGCGCAAAACTGATGATTTCCAGCGATTTGCTCACTCAATCGACGCGTTGAAGAACGAGGCATCGCGGTCTGCCGCCAGCTCGCGCTCGTCACCCGTGAAATAGTGATCACTACTCTCGTAAGTGCAGTGAAAGAACGAGTGTTTTGTTGCCCGCGGGCCATCAGCCAGGCGCTGGGCATTTGAATGCCCTGTCGATTTATCGCCGATCGCGTGTTGAATCATGACTCAAGATCAACAACTTTCATCGCTGCCCAATCGGAAGCGGCTTTGATGTTCTCGGTTGCAAGCTGAACGCGCATCGACACGCCCCCGCCCATTGAGTGTGACCACATGAACAGCCTCTTAGTATCGGCGTTTTCAATGTCATCGAGGGACGCCATCAGCGTGATGACGTCGTCGGCACAAAGATCGGCGGTGTCCAGAGTCGGCGTAAGTTTTGATGTGGTGATGTACGGAACACCGAGATTGTCGGAACGTCACCGCTAACTGCGGAGCACTTCTATTGAATCATTGCCGCGGTTGAATAGCGCTCCTGAAAAAAGCCACGTCTCGATCGGCTGCTTTCTCCATGTCTTCCGGGGAGAACAGGTGCTTGTCGCCCGGTACGCTCCAAAACTCATATCGTTTGCCACGCACATAAAGTTCTTTGGCTAGTTTCTCGGACCATTTGTAGGCGGCACCGCGATCACCAACGGAATGCTGGAGGATGACGGGAGTTTGCAGGTGCTCGATATGCAGGTGAGGCTCAACCGAGTCGTAGTCAAAATCGCCATCAAGCTCGGCGATACGACCACGCAAGCGGGTAACGACATACTTGTCCTTCTCGCTACTATCAGGAGCGGCAGGCTCTGAGTAGCGCGAATAGTAGTAAGCCTGGTCCCAAATATCTCCGCCGACACTCGACCACATCGATGCTGCCTTGATCTTGTCCGTCGCCAGCAAGGTTCGTAATGTCACCTCACCACCCATCGAATGCCCCATCATGAACAACTGCTCATGATTGATTCCTTCGATGTCATGTAATCCAGCTATCAGGTTCAATACATCCTCAGTGTAATAGGCTGACTCAAGCATTCCCTCGGTAAACTCGAAACCTTCCGAATTATTGTGCCCTCGAAAATCTGGCACGACGACCAGATAACCGTGAGCCACGAATAGCTCGGGAATGGACCGATAGTAGTCACCCGGGCGATGGTTTTTCCCCTCGGCGGTAATTCCATACTTCGGTGGCTCGGGATGATGCCCGTGATTGAATATCACGACAGGAAAACCTCCTTCAGGGGCATCCACATCAGGACGGGCAACCATCGCGTGAACCTTCAGTCCTGCCGACACGTACTGGTAAAGCGATGCGCTGAATCCCTGGCCGCCCTCAACCTCACCTAATTCGCTTAGCATCACCTCGCGATTGGCATCACGCAGCGCATCAATCGAAATCGGTGGCGGCTTTGCACATGCTCCGGCAGAGGTGGCTACCAGGAACAGGAAGACAATGGTCTTTCGAATCACCAACTACACCAGAGTCTGGAACAGGAACAGGAACGCCATCGTAGCGACAAAGAAAACAATTAGACCGTAGCTGGCCTTGTCGATCTTGCCGGGCACTAGATACCAGCCTTCCTGTTTTTGCTGAAGCCCTTCTTCTTCGAATTTCCTGATCTGGCCCTTAATTGTGTACGGCGAATAATCATCGCTCTTTCCGTCGATGATCAGGCTCGCGATAATCGTTACGAAGATATTGGTCGCAGCGCCAACAGCACAGAACCACGGCCAGGCGACATCTGTGTAATTCGCTAGATACCAAACGATAATGAACCCAACCAGCGTGCCGACCAGAACGCCCTTCTCCGTCGCTTGCTTGGAGAAAAACCCAACGGCGAACATGCCAAGCTGCGCACCCACGAAATACGAGCCAATACTGCTCAGCACCTGAAGAATGGACCCCGTGCTACCCGTCAGCATAATCGCGGGAATTATGACGATGATCGCAAGTACAACCGTAAACCAGCGAGATACGGTCAGCATCTCCTCGGGTGATGCGTCTTTCCGATAGTACTTTTGGTAGAAATCGATCGTCGCGACTGTCGACATAGAATTGAACGCCGAATCAAGGCTCGACATAGACGCCGCCATCACAGCCGCAGCGATAAGCCCCATTAGACCGGGCAGCCCATATTCAGTGGCGAATTGAAGAATAATTGTGTTGCTGTTCTCGAACTCAACGCCTTCGTAGTAGCTGTAAAAGAGCACCCCGAGAAAAATAAACAGGAAGTAGATGAAGAAGGCTGAATACCCCATCATGAGATAGGACTTCTTGGCATCTCCGATCGTTTTCGACGCCAGAGTTCGCTGCACCATCATTTGATTAGTTCCGTAGACGGTGATGTGATACAGGGTCATCGCAATGATCCCGGACCAGGCGGTCGTCGCCTGCGACAGGTCGAATTTGAATTCAAGCGGATTGAGCTTGCCCTCCGCTTTCAATGCGACAAGCGTATCGCCAATGCCCATCGGCATGCGATCTATCAGCGCGAACAAGATAATTACTGCGCCTACCAACAAAACCGCCGCTTGCGCAACATCCGTCCAGATAACAGCGGTAATGCCACCAAGTGCCGTGTAGATCAGAGCAATTACTGTGACGATGATGATTGCATGAACAACATCAATGCCGGTGATAAATTCAAGCACGAGCGACGTCGCGTAGAGAATGGCCGCAGAGGTCATAGTCTGCGATACCAGCCAGATACTCGAGATCAACGCTCTGGCTCTTGGTCCGAAGCGACGCTCCTGATATTCATAGATCGACGCGACGCCGCTGTTGTAGAAGAACGGCAGAAACAGGGTGATGACCACAAAGATGACGATCGGATAATTCGCATGTAGCGCGATGACTGAGAAACCGTCGGTGTATGCCCACGACGGCCCGCCGAGGAACGACAGTGCACTTTCGGTGATGATCGCGGTGGCGAGGCCGAGGGTGGCCGATACCATGATCGGCGAGATCACGTTGGGCAGCAGGTGGCGGAAGATGATCGTGCGCGGGGTCGACCCAATGGAGCGGGCGGCGAGGATGAACTCACGTTCCTTGAGCGCAAGGATGTCGCCGCGCACAATACGAGCGGTTTGCATCCATGAGGTGAACGCGATGACCGAGACGATGAGGACGAACATGCCCGCTTCGGGGCTGCCAAACGCGTTTGTCAGCGGTTGGCGGAACAGGGTTACCGCGAGCAGCACAAGCGGCAGGATCGGCAGGCTGAGAAACAGATCGGTGATGCGCATCAGCACAAAGTCAGCGCGCTTAAAATAGCCCGAAGCCACGCCCACGGCCGTCCCGATGATCAGTGACAGGATCATTGCGGACCAACCCACGGCCATGGACACGCGGCCGCCATAGATCATCTGGGCGAGGATATCGCGGCCAAGCTGGTCGGTGCCAAAGGGGTGCGCCCAGCCCGCCACTACACCACTGTCCCAAATCAGCGTATAGATAGGCCGCCAGTTTTTGTTGCGAATGTCGAGTTTGGTTGGTTCAATATCCCACAGGTAGGGGCCCAAAAGCACGCCCAACGTGATGAACAGCAAGAAGCTACCGCCAAAGACAGCGCCGTTGTGTTTGCGGAACTGGTCCCACACATCGCGCCATTGCGGGCGCGGCGGTTTGCCCGGTTCTTTGTCTTGCAGCGCGCCATAGACTTCGAGATCGGCTTCGATAGGGCTGGCGGGAATGGCTTGCTCAGTCATAGCGGATCCTTGGGTCAAGCACGCCGTAAAGGATGTCGGCGATGAGGTTAAACAGCACAATGAGAATGGCGAAGATAAAGGTCAGCGTCATCACCATGGGCAGGTCGTTCGCAAACAGCGCCGTCAACAGGAGCTGACCGATGCCGTTCACCTTGAACACGTTTTCTGTAATAATCGCACCGCCAAAGATGGCAGGCATGCCGAGTGCGATGATTGTCACAACGGGGATCATCGAGTTGCGTAGCACATGTACCATGACCACGACACTCTCGCTGAGGCCCTTGGCACGGGCGGTGCGTACGTAGTCCTGGTTCAGGTTGTCGAGCATGGCAGAGCGCATGTAGCGGCTGATTTGCGCAGTTGTTTGAAGGGCCAACACCATGACGGGCATGATCATCTGCATGACCTGAATTTTGAAATTGGCCCAGCTGTCGACGACTAAAGTGGTATCATAGATTGAGGGGAGCCAGCCGAGCGAGACCGAAAAGATGACGATGAGCAGCGGGCCGGTGAAGAACGGCGGGATAGAGAAGCCAACCATCGTTACAAATGTGCCTGCTTGGTCAAACAGAGAATAATGGCGGTACGCGGAATAGATGCCGATCGGGATCGCGATGAGGATACCAACCACATAGCTGAGGCCTACGACCCAAAGCGTTTGTGGCATCCGCTGTATTACGATGTCCATGACGGGAGAGCGGGTCTGCCAGCTGATCACGCGCTGCTTTTGTACCAACTCGCCTGTGACCGCATCCATGGTCATGGAGAAGTGCGTGTCAG
>RCNF010003321.1_pt1 | contig 16508 bp, 15 predicted proteins | sample 2041311 | NCBI WGS metagenome assembly RCNF01 (sample SAMN09708228, study PRJNA481090) | Marine sediment metagenome, whole genome shotgun sequencing project. | biome: marine sediment; feature: ocean; material: sediment; isolation source: Sewage treatment plant 2 marine sediment (STP2) ... | reverse complement strand
CAAGATGTGGGATTGTAAGACATCGAAGATGTCCCAATCGCCGCTTGCCGCGCTCAACGCCTTCGGCTTATTCGCGGCGGGGCCCGCACGGTGAAGGCGGGAAGGTCGAGCGGCTTTCGAGCCGCTGGCGGGATCGCAAGCATCATTGGCGTCTGTCCGCTCTAGACTTGTGCCATTTTGGGAATCGGAGCTAGCCTGAAACGAGCGAGAGAGGAACCGTCGTCGTGAGTGGATACGACGATTTGCGAGGAGAAGTCACCGTCGCCGAACGACTGGAGAAACTGATCGACCAATTGAGTCGGAACATCGGTCTCGACTCAGACGACCGCAATTTCGTTGGCCGTCTCACCGAAGGTGTCGGAGTGGAATTTGATCTCCCACGTGGCGGGTCCCAGGACGACGCTAAGGCCGTTCTCGCCGACCTTCGCGAGGCGTGGGCGCGTGGCTCAAGGCAGACCGGCGCGGCGCTGATTCGTGCCTACAGCGCGGAAGAAGCAAACAACGTGATAGAAGCATCGCAAATTCTGCTTGCGACGCGGGACGCACTTGCAATGCCGTTCTATTCCGCGATCTTGGATGGTGAACGGCACAGAATCGAGGAAGCGGAGCTGAACTGAACGTTCCAGCTCTCCCCGAGCTTGCGCCGGACGATCACGTCGGCCGTGACCTACACTAGTCTTAGCCCCGCCAACACTCTCCGCCTGTACTCCGCCCCGCCGACTCGCTCGAGCCAAATCCGCCGGATCCCTCCTCGCTTCGTGCGCACGCGCGCGTACTCGGTCCAAAGAAGTCGGACAATCTGCGCACTCTCCACTTCCTCCCACCGCAACTCAGTGAACCGTATCGGCCAGCGTATCTTTTCCGAATCGATGATGACGATGGGTCTTGATAGGATCCAAGACTGGACGATGGACGCGAGAAAAAAGACCGGTAGCGTTGCCCACGCGAGAAGCCACGAGGGATCAAGGGCAATAACCGCGACCGCAAACGCAAACGGAGGAACTGCCAAAGCTGCCGTAGTCGCGATTCTCGCGTTGCGCGGGATTCGATACACGTACTCCGCTTCGTACATGTGCGAACTGTACCTTCTTGGCGTGCTCCGGCCCACCGCACGTTCTTCTTGCGTAGTATCCCATCAGATGTGGCCCATCTACGACCTCGACCAAGGCGGGATTCATGAAGTCGACTACGAGGACACGGAGCACTTCCAGATAACGCGGGACTTCCCGCAACAGCGGGGAAGCTTCCTGAGACACCTGCTCAAAAACTAGGCTGCCTCTACTCGGGCGTCACCCCACCTAGACCGATCCCGCTCGGGGGCGGAAGAGCCTTCGACGGCAGAAAGGTAGCGTCCCTTTCTCATGCTCACTTGCTAGTTCCCTGCAATCACCGCGCTCGCTATCGCACCCCCAGCCGCCTGGGCACGGCTCCCGCGCGGAGCATTTCATTCGCTCGCACGACCGAGTCTGTTCGTTGCAGCGGAATGGGAGCAGGCATCCGTTGACGGAGCATCCGACAACCGCCCAGGACGCGGCCGCAGCTCCAGCCACGATCGCGGCTTGCCGAGCGCTTGAGGAGCTGTACGGCTCGCTCGCATCCGAAACGCAACTTGCAGACAACATCAACGACAACAGCCAGGCGATCCTCATCTGGCCCCGGTGAGTTCTTGTGGATACGGTTTTCTCCGCATGTCTTTCCACGATCGACGGACAGTCTACCAGGTGGTCAAATCGGTGTGGCGAGACGGACCATCCACGAGACGCGGACTAACTCGAAGACCTGATCGCCCGCTCGTCGAAGCCAGAAGAAGGTTCTAGGCTCGATGCCGCCAACCGCATCCGGATCGTGGGTCTCTACGCAGCGTCCACGTGGACCGTCGTCGGCCGCTCGTGCTCGTCGACAAACGCATTGAGCGTCTTCAGTGTCTCGCGCGCCTGCTCGTGCCCTTGTGCGATCGTCGAGGCGAATGCCATCGCGAGCCGCGGTACCGCTACCTCCGCGCTCTCCCATCGCTGGACGGCCTTGCGGTCGTAGCCCAGGAGAGTGGCAAACTCGACGACGCCGAGACCGGCGACTTTGCGACAGAACCGAAGCGACTCGGGCCCCTGCAGGCCGAGTTCCGCAATCTTTCGAACGACCGTGCGGTTGAAGCGTCTGAGGTCCTCATCGCGTGTGAGCGGTCCGAGCTCCGGGCGCGCCTCGCTGACGTAGAACGGGAGGTCGCCTTCAAAGGTGACGCCGTCCAAGGTGATCTGGTGTTGTTGTGTCTTCATGGCGTGTCTCATTCAGAATACGGTGACGACCAGCACGTCGGCCTCAATGACGACGCACACGGTCAACGAGTTGCCGCTCAAGTCCGAGCCCCGAACCATCCAGTCGGACTGATGGTGGTACGGGTCGCTCTTCTCGATGCCCGTTGGATGCGTGAGGCAGTGACGGACATCCTCCTCGATGAGGCCAAGAGCGGGCATCTTCTCGAACAGAGCGTGATTGGTGAACGCGATCAGACCCTGAGCGGCCATGCTCACGATCGTCTGTAGCGCCTCATTACGTCCCATTGGCCGTATTATGGGTCATAATGACCCCTCTGTCACCTATGGGGAAATACCCAAGAAGCGAGCGGAAGGGACTCCGGCTTCGAGTCCCGAAAGCCCACCGGATCAACCATACTCGGGGCGTGACAGACGAGGCGAAAAGACTGCTCGAGGAGGCGATGAAGCTTCCGGTCCGCCAACGCGCTCGCTTGGTGTCGTCGTTGATCGACAGCTTGGAAGAGAGCGATGAAGCGGATGTCGAACAAGCCTGGATCGATGAGGTCCACAAGCGCGCACGGGAGCTCGAAACGGGGCAGGTTCGAGGGCTGACTTGGGCTGAGGCCCGTCGCATCATGCTCGGCGCGCGAGCCCGCGACCCGCGCTCATCTCGATCCGTCTCACTTGGCGGCCTCCTCTTCTGCCTCGTGCTCATCGGTAGCCACCGAAGCCAAGATCAAACCTGCAAGCTCCATCGCTCGCCTGAGCGCGAACTCAGGCGGCCCATCGAGTAACTGTTGGCTGACGGCAACCAATTCCGAACGCAGCGTGAGGTCGGCAAGCTCGCGCAACGACGCGATCGGGATCTCGCCTCCTTCGGCAACGCGTTGCACGAGCGCCCTCGCGCACGCACGAACGTCAGACATCGTCACGGCGTCGCTTGCGTCTGGGACATCCTGTCCCGAATGGGTCTTTTCACTACCTCTGAGGAGGTCTGCTGACGCACCTTTCCCCAATAAATTCGCGGTTAGTGGGGGCTCTTGCCTACGTTTAGGTTCCAGTGTCCTTAGGACGTGCAGGTTCGAGTCCTGTTCCTCGCACTGTTCCACCAAAAAAATGGGCCGCCCCCGGGAAGGAGCGGCCCGTAGATTCCCAAGACGTTTCCGTGGGAAAAGAGGAAGACCGGTTACATCGCCGGCTCAGCTGCCTCAAGCGTTGGGATTGGCGTCATCACATCGCCGCTCTCAAAGTCGCCGATGATGGCGTAGACCTGCGGAGCGCCGGCCGCATCGGCGGCTGCAATCAGAAGCGTTGCAACATCCGCGGTGACCGGAGCGGTGAGGGGGCCGACAGCCGCATCGCACGAGTCAGGTGCAGCGAGGGCGATCACGTAGTCCTCTGCAGTAAGATCGCCGACAACCTCGACAGACGCGAACGCAAGGTCCTCTACGAGGGCACCGTCGTCCGCGCAGGTGGGCGTAATGACGTCGACGGTTGCGAAATCGACAGAGTCGAAACCGTGACCGACCAGCACGCGGCCTGAGCCGGCCGGCAGACCGGTCAAATCGCCGTCAAAGAGCAGAACGTTGAGGGGGTCTTGGGCGTCCGTCTCGACATTCACGCTCGCGATCGCGACGATAGTCGAGATGCTGTCCGCAGCGAGTGGCGTTGTAATCGAGAACACCTCCGTATCGGTGCCGGCGACATTGACGCCAAACGTGTGTTCTCCTGCCGTCAGCGAGACAAAGCCCGTGGACTGGGCGAAGGTTAGCCCTTCAATCGCAACTGCTCCATCGACGGTGACATCGACGGCCGTGTCCTCAGCCGTGGGAAGGTCGGTACCCAGATGCGCAACACGGACCATCGCCATCTCTCCGGCTCCGCCGCTTCCACCCAAGCCGCCTGAGCCGCCTGGGCCCTCTTCGTCGTCTGAGCACCCCATGGCTGCCAGAGCGGCTGCCGCGACGATCCCCAACCAAAAGTTCTTGTTATTTCTCATGAATTCTCCTTCGACCCGTCTAAGTCATGTCTAGGTCTTGTCCAGATATACTCTTCTGAGGCAGAGGGTCAATGACCCAGAGCCACTTTTTTTTCCGAGTCGAGGGGGCATATACGGTGGATTGCCGGGATCGCAAGGAATGGACATCGCTTAGACAAACAGGTGAGCGCCGTCGAGCAGCCGCCTCGAAACGAAGCTGCAACCGGTGATGAACGGCTCGACGACGATCCACTTTGGTCCCAGGGCACCCGAGGGCCAAGAAATCGATTGGATCCAGACCGTGCCTGGCAAAGGCTAGTTCACGATCTTGAGGCTGTACGGCCCCTTGCAAACCTGGTTCGCGAAAACCTGGAGGCCGGGCGAGATCGTCGAATGAGGGACACTCTCCCCCTAAGCGATTGAACTCAGGGGCTCGTCGGAACCCCGGGACGATGGCCCTGACGATGTTTGGATCCTGTCCAGATCGCTGCGGTGCAAGCCTGGACCGTCAAGGAACCTCAGAGCTCCATTTTTCGAAACGATCTGCTGATTTGGAGAGATCTCGTAGAAATCGACAGGGCTTGCGACTCGAGCACTTTCTGTGCATGTACAGGTTTGTCATGTCTGATGTCGCCAAACCGGGAGGGCTGCCGATCCGCGCCGTGGTGGCCCTCACCGGCTTGAACCCGGACACCATCCGGGCTTGGGAGCGGCGATATGGCGCGATCGAGCCTGCCCGCAGCGTCGGCGGCACGCGGCAGTTCAGCGACGAAGACGTAACTCGACTGATTTGTCTCAAGGAGTTGCGGGAAAGGGGATACGGGCTCCAGACGCTGGCCGAGCTACCGACGAGCGAGCTGAAGGCGATGCGTCGCAGCCAAAAGCCGACGATCCAAACCCCGCAGCCGACTCAGCCTCCACTGTCTTCGGATCAGCAGGCGTACTTGAAGTCCATTGAAGAACTGGACGCGGGCGCGGCTCTCGCAAAGCTAAAGGAAATGAGCGAGGCGCTCGCCAATCTCCAGCTGATCCTGGGCGTGGCGATTCCCATCATGTGGGAAGTCGGACGGCGCTGGAGCGAGGGGACACTGGGTACCGCGCCCGAGCATTTGGTGAGGGCGCAGCTGAAGAGCTTGATGACCAGTCGCCTCGAGCAGATCGACACCGCACTTGGGGCACGGCGTCTCTTGTTTACGACGCCAGCCGGCCAGCTTCACGAGTTCGGCATTCTCGCGGGCTCGGTCCTTGCGAAAGAAGCCGGCTTCGACGCGCTGTACCTGGGACCGGACCTCCCGACGGAGGACATCATCTGGAGTGTCGCGCGCAGCAACGCCGATATCCTGGTCTTATCGGTGGTCCGGCGCATGAGCGAGGATGAAATGAAGCAGATGGAGCGCCTCGTCGACACCGTTTCACCAAACGTTCCAGTTTGGATCGGCTGCCCCCCGGACCACCCACTCGCCTCCCGAGTCCCGAAAGCCACCTTCATCAGCTCGATCGAGGACTTCCAAAGGGCGGCCGCCTCGCTCGTGGCGGACCAGGTCGGCTGAGCGACGGTGTTCGTGAATCAAAAAAACGTCGCTGCGATCGGCTATGATGAACGCCCATGGACGACACGGCCGAGCTGACCTGCCCGTACTGCTTCGAACAGGTCGAAATCTACGTCGATCCGCAAAGCGAAGGTCAGCTCATCCGCGACTGCGACGTTTGCTGCCGGCCGTGGGCCTTGCACGTTAGTCGCGGCATCGACGGAGAGCTGTTCGTTCAGGTGACGCGCAGCTAGCGGAGCCGTCTGGGAGAGCCAGGACGGGTCTGAGTTGACTGGCGCGCGGCGGGAGCGTTAACTCCCCCCATGACCAACGTCAGCGTCCTAGGAGCGGGTGCATTTGGCACTTCGCTGGCCCTCTACTGCCATCGCCTGGGTCACCAGACGCGCATCTGGGCCTACGACGACGGGCTCCCTGAACGGGTCGCGGCCAAAGGCGAGAACACGGCCTACCTTCCGGGCTTCCCGACGCCGAACGACCTGCTCTTCACCAACGACATGGCGACCGCGTTGGAAGGGGCCGACTTGGTGTTGCTGGTGGTTCCGTCGAGCTTCATGCGAAGCGTCGCCACCCTGGCTGCACCGCATCTGCCGCCCGGAGCGCTAGTCACTTCGACCGCGAAGGGCATCGAGCAAGAAAGCCTCGCGCTGATGAGCCACGTGCTCGCAGACACCATTCCGAACCATGCGCGGTCCGCCACCTACCTCTCCGGCCCGAGCTTCGCAAAAGACATCGCTTCTGAGTTGCCGGCAGACGTGAGCCTTGCTGCGGCCGACATCGAGACGGCTCGGGGCGTCCAAGCGATCCTCCATTCGCCGCTTCTTCGCGTCTACGCAAGCGACGATGTCGTCGGGGTTCAGCTGGGTGGCGCGTTGAAAAACGTCATTGCAGTGGCCTGTGGCGCCGCAGACGGCTTGGGCCTCGGCGCTTCGACCGTGGCCTCACTCATGACGCGTGGCCTGGCGGAGCTGGCGCGCTTGGGCGTCGCGCTCGGTGCGAACCCGCTCACCTTTCTCGGCCTCGCCGGGGTCGGCGACCTGAGCCTCACCTGCAACGGTGAGCTTTCGCGAAACCGTCAACTCGGCCTACAGCTGGCCAGCGGCAAAACCGCGCGCGAGATCGTCAGCTCCCAAAAGGCAGTCGCGGAAGGCTATCGCACCTCGATGGCAGTTCACCAGCTCGCCAGTCGGGAAAGCGTGGAGATGCCAATCTCGGAGGCGGTCTACAAAGTCTGCCATGAAGGCGCTTTGCTTCCCGAAGAGGCCACGCGATTGATGCAACGCGAACGCAAGGACGAGCTCGCGGGGATCTTCATGACGGCGACGCAGCCCAGCTAGCAGGCGGACGAAGGGTTGAAGTCAGCCCTCAGGGGTTCATTTCGTATTCGTCGCGAAGGTCGTACACCTGTTGCCAGACACGTTGGTAGCGCGCCTCGTCAAAAACCGGCTTGCGGATCATCTTCTGACAAGCCGTCATCTGGATTTCGTTGCTCGACGGCTTCGAGTAGAGGCTCAGTGCGTGGCGCGAAAAGTCGCGAATCATGAAGTCGAAGATCTGATCGATCAAATCATCGGAGACGTCGTAGATCTTGGCGTTCTCCAAAATCAGCTGGCCGTAGGCCACCAGCGCGAAGATTTCACCTCCAGCGAGCAGGAAGTCGATGTCTTTTCTTTGTCCTTCATCGGGCGGCGCCGCGAAGATCATTTCTTTGAACGCTGCGATCTGCTCGCGAAACACGGCTAGATTCGGGGTGTCCCGACTCGCATAGGCGATGTTGTAATCGTGGAAACGAATCTTCCCGAGGCCTTTGGTCGGGCCCTGGTCGAAGAGGAAATCGTCGTTGGCCGCCTGGTTTTGCTGAGGTACTTCGGTGTAGTCGGCAGGGGCGAAAAAGTAGTTCGCCATGAACTTCACGATCAGGGCGATGTTCACGTGCACGGTGCCTTCGAGCTTCGGCAAGGCACGAATGTCTACCGCGGCCTGCTCGAAGAACATGTCTTTCTCGAAGCCCTTCGCTGCGATGACGTCCCACATGAGGTTCATCACATCCTCACCCTGGGTGGTCACCTTCATTTTCACCATCGGGTTGTACAAGAGGTAGCGGCGGTCTTCGGCCGAGGCGACGCGCATGTAATCCGCGGCTCGAAGGGCAAAGAGCTTCATGGCCGTCAGGCGCGCGTACGCGTCGGTGAACAGCTGCTTCACGTGAGGAAAATCGGTCACGCTCATGTTGTAGAGACGTCGATGCGACGCATGATGAATCGCTTCGTAGAGCGCATGCGTGCACATGCCGATCGAGGCCCAGCCGAGGTTGTACTTCCCGATGTTGACCGTGTTGAGCGCGCTGTTCCACGCGTGCTCCCCTCGAGCGATGATGTCGCTTTCCTCGATGGGATAATCCTCGAGCGCGTACTCCGACACGTAGTTCTGGCTTGAGACGACGTTCTTGATCAGATGGTAGTTTTCGTGCTGGGAATCGGCAGCGAAGAACACGTAGTCACCTGAATCCGCAAGCTTTCCAAAGGTCGACACGATCGCGGCCTTGTTGCCGTTGCCGATATAGTACTTGCTGCCGTTCGCGCGGTACCGACCGTCGCCCTGCGGGCTCAGGAGCATGTCCGTCGAGTATACGTCGGCACCATGCTCTTTCTCGGAGAGGCCAAATGCAAAGATCCCACCCTGCTCGAGGGCTCGCGCAGCCCGCTGCTTGATCGCCTCGTTATCACTCATCCAGATCAGACCGAGCACGCTGACCTGGTAGGTGTACCAGTACTGCAAACCGTAGAACCCGAGGATCTCCGCGAACTCGCAGATCCGCCAGGTGTCCCATCGAGAGTCCGACGCGCCCTGTCCCGCAGGCGTGCACATGGTCGCAAATAGCTTCTCCTCTTTGACGAAATCGAGGAAGTCCGCGTACCAAACCCGCGCGTGATAGTCCTCTTTGATTCGCGCTTTGCCTTTTCGCTCGAAGAACTCGATCGTCTTGAGCATCACTTCGCGGGACCGCTCGTCGGGATAGGCGCGGCTGTGTTTCTTGGGGTTGAGGAGGACCGTCATCGTGGGGTCATACCACGAGGCGATCACTTCCAAAAGACGTGCTATCCCTGGTGGAAATGACGGCCTATTTGTACCCGATTAGTCTGGCCGCAGTGTCGGGGCTGCTGATCCTTCTCGAGCGCTTCTTCCCCTGGCGGCCCGGGCAAAAGCAGCTCCGTCCCAAGCTCTGGTCGGACCTGATTCATCTGGTCTTCAATGGTCATTTCCTTGGGCTTTTGCTCGCTGGCTTGGCCAGCACCTGGATACTGCCCTACGTCGACCGCTGGCTGAGCGCCGAGGGGCTCACCGACGCCGTTTATCGCAACGCAGCCGCGGGCTGGCCGCTCTGGGCGCAGATCATCGTTGCGCTTTTCGTCGTCGATTTCATGCAATGGTGTGTCCACAACTCGCTCCACCGGGTTCCCTTCCTCTGGGAGCTGCACAAGGCGCACCACAGCGTGAAGGACGGCGAAATGGATTGGATCGTCTCCTTCCGTTTTTCGTGGCTCGAGGTGATCGTCTACAAATCGGTGCTCTACCTGCCGCTGGTCTTCCTCGGCTTCCGCTGGGAGGCGCTGATGTTCCATGCGATCTTCGGCACGCTCATCGGCCATCTCAACCATTCCAACTTGGACCTCGGCCACGGCCCTTGGCGCTACGTACTCAACAGCCCGCGGATGCACATCTGGCACCACGACTACGATGGCACCGCCCGGACCACGGTGAACTTCGGCATCATCTTCAGCTGCTGGGACTGGATCTTCGGGACGGCGAAAATGCCGGCTGACCCCCCCGCGCATTTGGGCTTCAAGGGCGTCGAGACCTTCCCCGACAACTTCTTCAGCCAGGAGATCTGGCCGCTGCAGCGGCTGGCGCCGGGCGTCCACAGCACCATTGCGTGGTCCGTGATCGGCGCCCTGGTGATGGCTGCTGCCTGGTATATGCGTGAGCCCCACAAGCTTCGGCCCGAAACGCCCATGCTGGGTGAGGTCGCCGCGGCGTCACAGCCGACCGGGGCTTTCCCCGCGATGAATGCCTACTCCCCGAGCCCACAGGAAGCGGAGAAGGCAATCGCGCATTTCGGAAACCGGGCCCGTGCCGATGGCTACCGGGACCCGGGCTCCATGGTCAGCGCGCCGGAGCTCGCCAAGGCCTTGGGCGCATACAGCTTGGTCGCGATCGACGTTCGGCCGGAGGACCGCTTCGCGCTGGGACACATCCCCGGCGCGCGGCGTGTCTACCGAGGCGACTACTCGAGCAGCGACGAGATCCCGGGCCTCTCGCGAGCTGCCGAGCAGCTCGAACGGATGCTCCGCGATCGGGGCGTGGATCGAGACAGCACGGTGGTGCTCTACGGCGACGGCGGACCCGAACCCTACCGGCTCTGGTGGACCCTAAAGACAGTCCTAGGATTCGAGACCCGCGTGCTCGACGGAGGGCTGCAAGCCTGGAAGGCGGCGGGCCACCACGTTGCTGGCGGTGATGGCCTAGAAATCGAAGCCGGCGATGTCGCCGTGCGCGTGCCCGCGTCGCCGCCGGCCCAACGCTGGCCACAAACCAGGGCTTTCCTCGCCGAGCACCCCGGCGCACGGTTGCTCGATACGCGCAGCAGCATCGAGTTCGACGGCAGCGAGAAGCATCCCAAAGCCGCGCGCGCAGGCCACATTCCCGGCGCAGCGCACCTCGACTGGGCGGAGGTGTTGCGCGACAAGGGAGGAGATCATCGTCTCAGGTCGCCCGACGCCCTCCGCGCCCTCTTCGACGACCACGGCGTAGGAGGAGACGCGCCCGTGGTGACGTACTGCCAATCGGGCACACGCTCCGCCGCGGTCTACTTCGCCCTTCACCAGCTTGGTTTCCGTCCGGACGAAATGCTCAACTACGACGGCTCCTGGGCGGAGTACAGTCGCCTCGATCTTCCGGTGGAGCCCTAAGTGCGGGCGGCTGCCCTTGCAGCGCTGGCCTTCGCGCTTCTTCTCGGAAGCGCCATCGGCGCTGCTCGCCGCACGTCCACGTCGAGGCAGAGCATCGATGATAGCTCCTACGTGCGCGGCGTCGCCCTGGGCTTGTTCGCGACCGATCCAAGCTGGGACTATGGCCCTCTCATCGAAGAGATTCGCGCCCGCGGAGCAACCGACGTGCTCGTCGTGGTCAACGCCTACCAGTCTGATCGCTTTGCCTCCGACATCGCCCCGCGCCCCGGCCGCTCACCCAGCGAGGCCACCGTGGCACGCACGCTTGCCCAGGTGCGGCGCGCTGGAATGCGCGTGGCCCTGATGCCGGTGGTGCGGCTGAAAAGGCGCGGCCCGCACGATTGGCGTGGCGTGATCGCGCCGGCCGATGGGCTCGACGCCTGGTTCGAGTCGTACCGACGCTTCGTCGTTCCACTCGCGCGAGTGGCACAGAACGCCCGCGCCCAGCGCTTTGTCGTCGGCTCCGAGCTTGGCTCTCTCGAACCCTACCAAGACCACTGGCGTGCCCTCATCTCGGAGCTACGTGATGATTTCTCAGGCGTGCTCAGCTATTCGGCCAACTGGGACCACGCACACACGGTGCAATTCTGGGATGCCCTCGATGAAGTCGGACTGACCGCGTACTTTCCACTGGCGGCGAGCGACGAACCATCCTCGGCGGAATCCCTCGCGCGCGCATGGCGCACACCGCGGGCCGCGATCGAAGATCTACGCCGGCGCATAGGCAAGCCCGTCCTGATCACGGAAATCGGCTACCCCAGCCAAGCCAGCGCTGCCGGTCAACCATGGGACGACGCCTCGTCAGAGGAGCTGGACCTTCACCTGCAACAGCGCCTCTACCGAAGCTTCTGCGACGCCTTCTCGCAGACACCGAGCATCTCGGGCTTCTATGTTTGGAATTGGTTCGGCTTCGGCGGGCCACGTGACCTGAGCTTCACCCCGCGCGGCAAGCCTGCCGCAAACGAGCTGGCCAAGTGCTTCGAGCGCACCTGGCCGACCCCCGCACCGGCAGAGAATCCATCATGACCAGCACGCACGACGAACACGCTTCACGAGAAGGACGCCGCCGCTTCGTACTCGGCACCCTGGGCCTAGGCGGCGGGACCCTGCTGACGGCCCTCAGCTCGTGCCGCAAAGCAGAGCCGCCAGCGACGTCCACGTCCGCGCCATCCGAGGCGCCAGCCGAGACAAGACCCACGACGGCCCCGCCAGAGCTCCCCGACCGCAAGGATCCAGCCAACTTCATCAAGCACGGGGACAACCCACTCACGCTCGAAACACGACGCGAGAAGCTCGGCACTAGCGTGCTGACAGCGAGCACAGTCCTCTTCGTTCGCCAAAACCTGCCCTTGCCGCCACCCGAGCTCGTCGCCGACCGCGACGGCTGGACCACACGCATCGAAGGGGTGAAGCGACCCGGCGAGATGCGAGTCGACGCGCTCAAGCGGCTCGGCCTCGCGACCATCGCCACGGTGCTGCAATGTTCGGGCAACGGCCGCAAATATTACAAGCATGGCCCAAGTGGGTCGCGCTGGGGCGTCGGCGCCGCGGGCTGCGTGATTTGGAGCGGTGTGCCCCTACGCGCCGTCGTAGAGCACCTCGGCGGCGTGGCCAAGGGCATGCGCTACCTGACCACCACCGGCGGCGAGCCGATTCCACCCGGTCTCGATCGCAACCAGGTGATCGTCGAGCGCTCGATCCCTGTCGACAAGGCGCTCGACGACTGCCTACTGGCCTGGGAGATGAACGGCGAACCGATCCCTCGCTCCCACGGCGGGCCCCTGCGGCTGATCGTGCCCGGCTACTTCGGCTGCAACCAGATCAAGTTCGTGAAGAACCTCGCGTTCACGGCGGAGCAAGGTCCGGCCAAAATCCAACAGACCGGCTATCGCATGCGCCCCATCGGGGAGAAGGGCACCCCCGATCAGCCCGCCATGTGGGAAATGCCGGTCAAGTCCTTCATCACTGTTCCGACCGAGCGGACGCCGGTCGTAGTGGGGAAGCTTCGTGTCACAGGAGTCGCGTTCGGTGGAACCAAAGCCGTCGCGAAAGTGGAGGTGTCCACCGACGGGAAGCATTGGCAGCGGGCACGGTTCGTCGGCCCCGACCTCGGTCGCTACGCTTGGCGGCTCTTCGAGCTAGAGCTCGAGCGCGCGCCTGGTCCGGTCAAGCTCTACAGCCGCGCGACCACCATGGATGGCGATGTGCAGCCCGAGCTCCGGAACGAAAACGAGCGAGGCTACGGCAACAACAGCTGGCGCGACATGGGCGTCACGGTGCAGGTCTGCAACGCCGAGGACGCGGTCTGCCTGACGCCGCCGCCCGAGCAAAGCGACGCTCCCCAGGGCCCCCGCAAACCGGTGCAACTCTCCGAAGCAGGCAAGCGAGGGCGCACGATCTTCACCGAAGCCGCAGCGCCACCCTGCTCGACCTGCCACAGCCTCGCGGACGCCGAGGCGCTTGGCGCGGTCGGTCCCAACCTCGATGAGCTCGCACGCAGCGTCCAGCAGGTCGAAGCGGCCGTGACCAATGGGGTGGGCGCGATGCCGCCGTTCGGCGAAACGCTGACGCCGGAGCAAATCAGCGATGTGGCCCGTTACGTGTTCGAGGCCACTCGCCGCGACTGATCCGCCTCGAGCGTCCAGCGTTCGTACGCCGCTATTTGCTAGGAAGCGCCTGTAGCGCCTTTCGAGCTCGGCGTTTGGTCGCCGGGTCGGCGGCCGCGCGCTCCAGCCATGCGCGGGCTTTGGCGGTCTCACCAAGCCTCTGATAGCAGCGGCCGATCGCGAGCTCTTCCTCGGGCGCGGGCTCGTAGCCTTTCTCATCACGGAGCCGCCGCTCGAATGCGCTGACCTTGACCCTACACTGGGACGTCTCGTCGCGCTTCGCATCCATGTCACCGAGCTCGGCCGAAGCCAGCGCTGCATCCTCGGCGAGGGCGCCGCCCGCAGCCGAGCGCTGGGCCACCCCTTCCGCTTTGGTCGCCGCCGGCGCCGCTGCTGGCGCCATCCCTCGATTCTCCGCGTCAGCCTCGTGGGCCGACTGCCTCGCGGTTGCATCGCGCCGTTTCTTCGCGCGCGGTGCCTGACGACGCACAGGCCGACCGGCGCTTTTCGCCGATTCCATCGCCACGACCGGTGCCGCGTCGACGGTTTCATCCATCGCCCCGAACGCAGCCTCCTCCGATGCCGGTTCCCGAGCCACGCGCTCGTCACGTGGGGCCTCCTCCACGGGAACCGCGCTTTTGGCCTCGAGCATGGGCCGATCCGCATCCGAGTCGAACTGCACCGTTCGCGGAATCGACCAGACACCGACGCCGACTGCCAAGAGGGCAACGGCGGCCATCGCCCAAGGCGGGACCTGCACCATTTTCTTGTAGAAGGGAATCCGCACCGCTTCTTCCACCACTCCGGAAGACGGTCCGGGCACGGCCGGCGGTCGGCGCTGGGCGGCCAGGCGCAGGATCGCGGCATCGATCTCGGCAGGGGGCTCCTCGACCGGCAACTCTCCGGCGAGCGCAAGCGCCGCCTTCATCGCCTCGAACTCAGCGCGACAGTCCGGGCAGTCGGCAAGAATTGCGCGCACGCCTTCGGGGTCGACCGCCTCGCGCTCGATCAGCTCGAAAACCTGCTCTTTGCACTCCTCGCAGTTCATGCTTTTTCGGCTCCCTTGCCTTCCTGCTCGCGCAGATCATCCAGCCCCAGCTGAAGCCGTTCGAGCGCGTAGCGCATTCGGCTCTTGACCGTGTTCACCGGCGCTCCGACGACCTCGGCGACCTCCTTGAAGCCCAGCCCTTGCAACTGGCGCAACAAGAACACCTCGCGCTGCTCCTCCGGCAGCTCCTCTACCGCGATTCGAATCCGCTCCCTCAGCGCCTGCCCCACGGCAAGCTGGTCCGGCGCCAGGCCAGGGTTGGCCACCCGCTCGACCATCGGATCGTTCGCGCCCCGCTGGGTTTGGTCGAGCGAGGCGTGCCCGCGGAACTTCATCTTTCGCTGGTGGTCGATGCAGGCGTTCCGAGCGATCGTGTAGAGCCACGTCGAGAATTTCGAGTCGCCGCGAAACGCCGAGCAACGCTCGATGACCTTGGTCCAGCTGTCCTGGTAGAGCTCTTCGGCGCGCCCCCGATCGCCGACTCGACGCAAGAGAAAGTTGAAGAGCGGCCCCCGGTAGCGCCGAAAAAGCACCTGGAACGCTTCCGAATCGCCGTCCCGGTACGCACGCACAAGCACCTCGTCCGACAAATCGCTCACGCGGAGCCCCCGTCATCGGCGCGCAACAGCTTGTGGTTCGGACGGTCACACATGAATAGACGTCTGTGGTCTGGAACAGATCTAGTCGATGTGACCTAAGTTTTACAAACGGATGGTGATCGAAGGCTTAGATTATGAATGTGGAACCAAGCTCCGCGTCGACGAAATCTCCAAACCGATTGGTCAACCGACTGGTCCGTCACGGCGAGGCAGCGACGTTTCGAGACCTCTGCGCGCGGGTTCTCACCACCAACACCCGCTACCTCGTTCTCGATCTCGATCGAACGATCCATCTCGGCCGCGACCTGGGTGAGGCCCTAGGCTGGGAGCTCTGCGCCTACCAAGGCTACGGGCGCGAGCAGTTCGAGCGGATGGGGAGCCGGCTCGAGAGCGGCAAGTTCCTCTTCGACTGGGATCATCCCCAAAGCACCGCACGCTACTTGGCGAAAAGCCTCAAGATCTGGGCCTATCCAGGTGTGTACTATGGCTTCTGGGGGAAGGCCGCCTCTCGGCTCGACTGGCTTCGGAGGCGTGGCTTTCAGCATTTCGTCGCGGACCCGATTCGCGCGGCACAGCGTGTGCCTCAGCTCACCCTGCTTCGACATCTGCAGACGGCATCGGACGCGGTGCTGCGAGAGCTCGCCCAGCGCATCTGGCACCGGCACGAGCCCGACCAAGTCATCGACCGCGCGGACCTAGACTGGGTGCACGCCCAATGGCCTCAAATCGAGGTGGTGCTCACCAGCGCTTCCCCGAAGCCAACCGTCGAAGTCGCGGGCGAAGCGCTCGGTGTCGATCACGTTCACTACTCGACCCTCGATCAGATCAACAGCGGCGAGGCGAAAATCAAGCGTCTGCGCGAGCTCTGCGGCTGCCTGGGCGACCCTGCGGTCGAAATCGTCGGCATGAGCGACACGAGCCGTGGCGAAGACCACTGCTGGGCCCAGCATTTCACCCGCGTCGTCGACATCAATAGTCCGACACCGTTCCCGGCGATCGTATCGAGCGACTCTCCGCTTCTGGAGGTCCACTCCGCTACCGTGCTCACCCGGCACGAGCGTGAGCAACGCGCCGCAGGCCAAAGCGACTATCTCGACCCACGCCGCAAGAAGCTCGCTCCCATGCGAACCAAGCTGGAGCTCACCCGAGAAGAGCTCGAACGCCGCCTCGGCCGCCTGCTCGAACGAGTCAACTCCCTAGCAAGCGCCCCAGGCCAAATCAGCGGCGACATCGCCTACCGCCTAGCCATGCTCCAAGAAGCGTCGACGACACTCGCCCACGCCTGAGTCAGCGCGACCGGGGCGCGCAAGAAGGTGCGCCACAGGGCGTTCGAAATGCAGCCGTAGGCCGGCTCTGCCACGATCACTGACACCGGCGCTGAAACTGACACTGACGCGGGTGTAGTGGGGGGTGGTTGCTGAACTTTGCACCTGGTCAGGTATTAATTACTCCGCCCGCCCACCCCCACC
>RCNF010000783.1_pt1 | contig 16551 bp, 12 predicted proteins | sample 2041311 | NCBI WGS metagenome assembly RCNF01 (sample SAMN09708228, study PRJNA481090) | Marine sediment metagenome, whole genome shotgun sequencing project. | biome: marine sediment; feature: ocean; material: sediment; isolation source: Sewage treatment plant 2 marine sediment (STP2) ... | reverse complement strand
GTATTTACCTATTTGCTCGCCGGAATTGCCGGTGTGAGTCTCGTCGTCGGTGGCATTGGCATCATGAATATCATGTTGGTGACGGTGACGGAGAGAACGCGAGAAATTGGTGTTCGCAAGGCATTGGGCGCGACCAAGGGCAATATCTTGCTGCAATTCCTCGTCGAGTCGACGATCCTATGTTTGTTGGGCGGTCTGCTCGGCTTGGCTCTGGGTGCCGGCGCATCCGCACTGCTGGCCAAGTACGCCGGCTGGCAGACGGTCGTAACGTCAGCTTCTGCGCTGACGGCGTTCGGCTTCAGCGCTGCCGTCGGCATGATATTCGGCATCTGGCCTGCGAAGCGCGCGGCTGCGTTGGATCCGATAGAAGCGCTGCGACACGAATAGGCCAAATTTTTCGTTTTTAATTGATGTGTAGGAACCCGGTAAGAACCTCTGTTTAGCAAAACGCGAGAACGCTTTGGACGTCGAAGGCGAGCCGCAAGGGGAAACGGTAGTAAGGCTATTCTTGTTAATCGTTCCAGGCGCTGCCCATTGAGTTCTGGATCTGGCAGTCTGCTTTCGGCCGAAAATAGATTGATGCAATTGTCATGCGTTTGTCGTGTCCTGTCGTGCAATTGTCGTGTTAACTTCCCGGCATGTTCGGCATTCTTCGCTGGACCCAACTTATCAGTGCTGCCATGAAACGGACCATTAATACAGAACTCGTGAAACGTCTTCGAACCGAAATGGGATGGTCTCAGGAAGAGCTCGCCATCGCCGCCGATTTGAGTACGCGAACCATTCAACGGCTGGAAGCTGAGGGTGCAGGGTCTACAAACTCTATCAAATCAGTTGCATCTGCACTGGAGGTCGAAATGCACAATTTAGAAGAACAGCCGAGAACAAATCTGGTTGGCGTTCGCTGGGGTTATGGCGGCGTCATCGTCGGCGTTACCTGCGCGATGGTCGCAATCGCCTCGAATTGGATTGGGGGTGACGGATCTGCATACGAGGCAGGACTAAGCATGGGATTGGTCGGTCTGATTGCCGGTGTATCGTGCGCGTTTATCGGATGGGCGTCAGCCCGCTGACCGTGCGCCAAAAAACAGTCGAGAACAGCAGCCTATGGGTTGCTTGCCACCAGTAGCCGGAGCCTTCGTTGCCGCCACGTATATCGCCAGTACCCGGCAGGTAGCTGGAGTCGCACTCCCACAAGAGCCAACATGCGGCCTATACGGATGACGAAGGTGCGTCAATCTACGTTAATGTCGTGCTCCTGGCTTAATCGGAATCAAAAATGACGAGGTACTTATGCAAATCACTGTACTAGGCGCAGGTGCCGGTGGCACTACCGTGGCATTCGACTGTGCGGCGCACGGACACGACGTTCGCTTATTCGATTTCGAGCAATTTCCCGATAACATCGCAAAGATCGCCGGGCAGGGTGGCATCCATGCGGTGGGTGACATCTCCGGGTTCGCACCCATCGTCTATTCGGGCCATGATATTGACGAAGCCTTGCAAGGCGCCGAGCTGATTTATGTTGTCGGCCCGGCCTATAGCACTGAGCCATTCGGCAAAGCGGTGACCGGCAAACTGAGTGCCGGACAAACGGTCGTCGTGACTCCAGGTTCCTGTGGCGGCGCGTTGGCCTTCAAACGGGCGGCCGGGCTGGCAGTGGACGATGAGTCCGTCCGTGTCGCAGAAACATCTACCTTGCACTACGCCGTACGGCTAACCGAACCAGGCAAAGTCCGTGTGTTCCTGAAACTCAAGGCCGGTAACTTATTGGCAGCACTGCCGGGCAAGCACACCGGCGACATTCTGGATCTCATCAGCGATGTCTATCCGAGCATGGAACCGGCACAGAGCGTCCTGCAAACAAGCCTGCAGAATGCGAACCCGATTATTCATCCTGCGGTGACATTGAGTAACGCCGCCCGCATCGAAATGACGGGCGGGGATTTCCTGTTCTACGAAGATGGCGTGAGTGACTCGGTCGGCCGCCTGATAGAAGCCCTCGACAACGAACGCATCGCTATTGGTCAGGAACTCGGCATTACCATTCTGCCCGACCCGGAGATGGGCATGCGCCAGGGCTACATGCTGGAAGCCAACTATGGCTCCGGCTACCGCAAAGCGCCGGGTTTTCTGGGCATCGGTGCCCAGCCGCAGCTTGATCATCGCTATCTCAACGAAGATGTCGGCTACGGCCTGGTGTTCATGTCGAAGCTCGGCCAGCAGATCGGTGTTGCAACGCCAGGTATAGACGCGGTGATTAACGTCGCAACCATTGTGATGGCACGCGACTACAGGGCCGAAGCATTGCGAACGCCGGAATCGCTGGGCATCGCGGGCCGTTCCGCCGAAGAGCTCGCATTACTGTAACGACAGCTCTCGTCATTGCCGAGGTTGTTACCTGATCATCTGTGAGACTTGTTGAGCACGGTCTGTTTTGAGTCAGTGGCAGTCATTCAGACCGTATCATTCGGGCTGCCGCTTTCGGGCGCACAGCAGCCGTTCACGAGCAGCAACTACTGGCCGGAACATCGCCCAAACTACGCAGAAATATGCGCTATGAACGGACAATGAGCTGTGCAGGGCAGTGAGGGCTAACTATCCGGAAAGAAGTTAACAGCAGACCGGGCGGAGTGCGGCCAGTGGCAGGCCCTGACCCTCACTAACCGCCAATAGGACACAGATGATTAGCAAGTCCTAGTCCAAATACTCGTGCAGCCACTGGTTAACTTCATTGTGCCATTGCACCGAATTGTGCGGCTTCAGTACCCAGTGATTCTCGTCTGGATAGTACAAGAACTTACTGGCTATGCCCTTTCGCTGCAGAGCCGTGAATGCGCCTATGCCCTGGGTTACTGGCACTCGATAATCCAGCTGGCCGTGAATGACCAGCATGGGCGTTTGCCAGTGATCGACGTAGTTGACTGGATTGAATTCTTCATAGCCTTTTGGGTTTACGAAATACGGGCCGCTATTCTCCCATTCCATAAACCAAAGCTCCTCGGTCGCGAAGTACATCATGCGTGCGTCGAATATACCGTCATGGTTGACTAAGCAATTGAATCGCTCCGGCCAGTTTCCGGCGATCCAGTTGACCATATACCCGCCGTAGGACGCACCCAATGCGCAAACTTTGTATTCGTCCAGAAATTCAAATTTTTGCAGCGCACTTTCCAAACCCTTTTGCAGATCGACCAGAGGCTTGCCACCCCAATCACCGGAAATGCTGTCTGTAAAGTTCTGCCCATAACCGGTCGAGCCGTGAAAGTCGATGAAAACGGCAGCAAATCCCTGTCCTGCATACGTCTGCGGGTTCCAGCGATAGTGGAAGTGGTTGCCGAAGCTGCCTTGCGGTCCACCGTGGATCAGAAAAGCGACAGGATACTGTTTTCCCTTTTCATAGCCTGCGGGTTTAACGACGTATCCGTATACAGTCTCGTCATCAGCACCAGTGAACGAGAATTGCTCGTAGTCACCCATCTCTACATCACGCAATTGCTCGGTCGAGAAGTGCGTTAGCTGGCGCGCTTCGGCGGAGTCATGCGGTAGCACATACAGCTCGCTCGGGGACTTAAGGTCGTCTTTAACGAAGACCGTTCCTTGCGCTCCGTCAACGATTTCGCTGACGAAGCCGTGCTCGACGAGTTTCACCGAGCTACCGGTGGCAACGTCAAAACGCCATAGGGTTTTGTTCCCGACATCCTGTGCATTCGCATACAGAAATGCGCCGTCATGAGAAAATGTGACCGACGATGCAGAGCGGTCCCATTCAGGGGCAAGCTCTCGCGTGTCGCCAGTATCGAGGTCTCTGATCATTATGCGAAAACGATCCGCCTCAAAGCCTGGCCGCGTCATCGAGAGATAAGCCAGACTCTTGCCATCAGGGCTGATTACCGGCTGTGTGTCCCAAGCTGGATTTTCCTCAGTCAGGTTCAGTGTCGACCCGTCACCATTGATGGGTGCCGAATAGAGGTCAAAATTAGTGGATGTCGGCTCGTCGCCGTCGCGAATTCGTGCCGCAAAATACACAGTTGAGCCGTCTTTGGAGACCGCATACTCTTCGTTGCCGCCCCACACGCGGGATGGAACATCGGCATCGACTTCTTTGCTGATCAATACGGGTTCTCGGCTTGTCGCAACACCCTCATTCAGCGGTATCGAAAACAGACGGGCGCGCTTTGCCGTCAACCAATAATCCCAGTGACGCATGAACAGTTGGTCATAAACGACGCCTGTTGTTGGCAAGATTTCGAGCGCTTTGTCGCGTGCCAGCGTGCATTGGAGGTCATCACAGTCAAGGTACGTTTGCAGCGAAATGACCAGGCGATCACCGTCTGGTGTAAGTCGGAACGTGTCGATCTCAATGGGCAGGTCCGTAACCTGGGTGATATCGCCGCTGCCAGTCGCAATGCGCCATATCTGAGCAGTTGGGCCCTGCGACGACAGATAATAAACATGCTTTCCATCAGGTGACCAGGCCGGATCGGTTTCATTGGCTTCGTGCGATGTTAGTTGTCGAGTGACTTCGCCATCAATTGTGGACAGCCACAGATCAACGCGGCCCTTATCCGCGTCCATGTCGGTTTTTCGTAGCGTATAGACAACCTGTCGCCCATCTGGAGAAACGCTTGCGGCCGCGACGCGGTCAAGGCGGACAAGATGTTCGGCTGAAAAAGGTTCAGCTATTGCGACCGGCACATACAGGTATCCGAGTAACATCAATGAAACGAGAATTCGATTAATCAATTTGGTTCCTTCATTCAGTTGGTCCGATCCGATCATCAGTCTGTCGCTGCTCTCTGAATCCTAGCACCCAATGGCCAGTATCCGGAGAATTCACTGCAGCGGGGACGAAAGTATTCGGCCTGAGGCTATACGTATGTCGTCATACCGCACGCCGCCATTGAGATGCGGTGCATCGTGCGGGCCGGTATTGGATATAGCCATAAATTACGTCAATGGCTCAGATGCTCAACCCGGTTGGTGGTGATCGCTTACGGCTAAACGGTGTCATGGGACCGATGATGATGAGATCCAAGCAGTAGGGACCGTGTGTGCCTGGCTATTCAGAACTTACCGTTATCGTTTTTCCACTCACTGCGTGGTGCAATCTTTTCCGTAGTGTCCCAGTGCTCCACAACTTTACCGTCTGCGAGTCGGAATAAATCATAGAAGGCGGTATGAACGCCGCTGCGGTTGCCCTCGCTGACGCAGAGCACAAAATTGCCTTCGGCAAGAACACGATGGATGCGCTGATAGTCGATGTGCCTGGGTCTTTCGGCCTCGACTTCCAGCGCAGACCGGAGAGCCGACAGGCCGTCTCCCAGTCGCGAGTTGTGCTCGGCGAAGGCGTCCTCGTCGACAAATTCTGTGAGCCGCTCGAGATGTCCATCGATGAGTACAACTTCAATGAAAGAGCGAGCGAGAGCGCGGTTGCTTTCCGTTAATTCGAGGTCAACCGCTTCGGTCGGCCCATCCACCATGGTGTGACCAGACTGATTTGGCCCTCGTCTTTCCTGAATGTTGTCCCAGTGTTCGACGGCCTGGCCGTCTTCGAACCTGAAGACTTCGAATCCGATATTTCTGCGCGCGAAATCGTACTCTGTATGTGCGAAGACGAAGTCTCCGTCCTCGAAGGCCCGGACTATATTCACTCTTGGTGAGGTTTTCGACAGTCGCTGGAATAACGCCGCCAGACCCTCGCTTCCTTCGTGGGTCTGAGGGTTATGCTGAATGTATTTCGCTTCATTGACGACGGCGACAGGGCCGGGGTCGCCGGTTGCGATGCTCTGCAGCAATGCCCGGATCTGGTCCTTCTTCGCGATGGCCATTGGCTGCTTCCTAGTGGGACGGCTGCTGGTCTGCGTCCGGCACCCAGGGGAACGGTCCCATCCAGAGGTCGGTCATCAACCGCAGCGTATTCATTTCCAACCACTCGTCATAACCGACCCAATGTGAATACTGCGGCAGTCTGACGGCCTTCGGGATTTGCATGAAGCCGGTACCCTTTTCGAACTCGGCCAGAATTGCGTTGCGAAGATCGCGGATGAACTGGCGCTCTTCGACGACATGAGCATGAGTGCAACCGTTCATAGCCTCTTCCATCGGAAGTTCGTTGTGCGAACAGACAGCGACGTCGAAATCCATTTCGAGGATTTCTCCAAGACTGCGTTCCCACTCCCCGATATTGAAATCAGGTACCACCGAAAACATGACGCGATTCGGTGAGACCAAATCTGCGATATAGGCGGCCCGGCGTTCAGGAATTGTGAAGATCGTAAGGCCCATCCCGTGATTAAGGCCCAGGTAATGCAGGCTCACGGTGAAATCGCCCATCTCAAAGTCTTTTCGGTCCCCCGACCACGTGATGTCTGGCATAGCAGTATCACGACCGGGATTGGCCTCTACCCAGGCGGCGGCTCGCGCATGCATCACGGTCTGCGTGCCAGCCTCTGAAAATACCTGCCCGCCACTGGAATGATCCCAATGATTGTGACTAATAAAGGCGTACTTGATCGGCTTGTCCGTCACGCTTCGGACGGCCTCCAGCATTTTCTGAGAATGGCCGGAATGAAAGGTCTCGAAAACGACAACACCCTGTTCTCCAACAACGAACATCGAGTGATTTCCTTCACCAGGCGTGAAGCTGTAGACGTCTTCGCCGATTTCGCGAATGCCACTATTTTCGTCGGCAGCGAGCACAGAGGTCACTAGAAAAAGAGACACGATAATCATATATGCAGAAACTCTGAAACTCTTTAACACGACATTTTTCCTCTCTGAATATCTTGCGGGCGTGACGGTTCAGTCAGATGTCACTGTAGTCCATCACCAACGGCGACAATCCTATCATTTGGGCGGTTGGTCATTGGGAAAAGTAGCATCGCCGGTTGTTTCGTGCAGCATTGACAGCAATATCCATGAGCCAAATCGAGGATTAGAAATTGAGACATGTGCGTCCTGGTCAAAGCGTAAGTTTCATTCCCTCATGACTCGCTCTGAATCCCAAAGACTCATAAAACTGGTAAGCCTCTGGGCGGCTCTTGTCCGTGGTCAGCTGAACTAACCCGCAGCCACGTTTTCGGCACGCTGCTATCGCCCACTCAAACATCTTTCGACCCATCCCTTTGCCGCGGTAGCCAGCTGCAATGCGAACGCTCTCTATCTGACCACGTAGCATTCCAAGCCTCGAAAGACCGGGAATAAATGTGAGTTGTAAGCAGCCAACCAGAGTCCCGTTGTCTTCCACTACTGCCAGGAACTGATTTGGATCGCGATTGATCGCAGCGAATGAGTCCAGGTACGCTTGATTTAAGGGGGTCGAAGGGTCTTCGCGCTGGCGTCCCAGTTCATCATCTGCAAGCATCGCAACTATGCCGGTCAAGTCGGACACCACTGCGGAACGAATCGACACATCACTCATAAGATCAGGTTATCACGATGTCTATTGTCGTAATTAGGCGGACATTTGTGTCGATAGATCAGAGTTCGCGATCTCATTCGCCCCAACGCCCGCTGATACCAGTTTCCTACCGCCCAAATGTCACAGCGCTAACGGAGGCGCCTTTTAGTCACAGTCGATCAACTCGCGCGGCATAGCAGCCGGGTTTCGCATTGTGGATATGCAGGTAGTCAACTCTTTGATCGTCCAATAGTCTGCGAACTACTGGTTCGGATTCTTCCCCAGCAACGACGTCGGCATTGACCATCATGCCATCGGCGTCAAATGCACGTATGGACAACAGCCGTATCCTAAGCTGCTCAGGAATTTGGTTGGCGATAGGCGGACGAGTCTTCGCCCCTTCCAGTACGAATATGGCGTGCGTAGATCGATAGGGCGAATCTACTGGCAAGTGCTCGTAGTTTAGTAACAAGACTGATTCACCAATATCGGCGTCTTCAAGTGTCACGCGACAAGGGTAGCCGTGCTTTGCATCAACCTTCACCCGTCTGACCCCCTTTTTCGCCAATGCTTCGTCGTCCAGTCCGAACAGGTGACTGAACTTGTCTGCACTAAGTGCGCTAATTTGAAAATCCATATTGATACTCCACCAGATACTGAGATGATGCGGACTATTCTACGTTGGTCAGGGGCCGACACTAGCCGCTTTCGGACGTGTAATTCGAAACGGGTCGAAGCGCGAACTGTTCGAGGAAGAACCTTTGTCGGCATTTCGAAACTTGCCGATCCCCTCTATTGCGGCTTTGAAAAAACGTGCCAACAATCAATCTCAGCGCGTCAAAGCCGCGTCGCCCTATCTCTTCAGTCGCCAAAAAAAATGACGCTATCAATTCGCGGCGTACAACTGTCACCAGACAGGCGATGCAGGTATCGCTCAGTGACGGCTGCGTCGTCAGCGCTGCGCCATACGGGCTTGCGGCGACCACGAACCAGACTGACATTGGCGGGTTGAGTCTGTTACAGCCTCGCTTTTGTCGTGACTGTGCTGCGAGCTTCGCCGCGACGAAGTACAATGACGCGATGACTGGTGCGAGCTGTCTGGCATAGTTCTTCCGCCCGCCGGCATTTCAGAGTCCTGAGGAGGCCGACATGACACGTCTCGTTAAATACTTGCTCTCCGGTATCTGGGTAATGCTGGCTGTGGGTTCCGTATTCGCAGAGCCGGTAACCTTAGAGACTTGCAACGAATGCCACGGCATTGATGGCATGGGGCAGGGTGACCCGATGGTACCGGTCATCGCCGGCATGCCCGCCGGACACATCGAGGAGGCTATTTACGCCTATGTCGATGGCGCCCGCTCCTGTCTCCGAGAGCCACGAATGTGCGAGACGGTAGCGGCAATTTCTGAAGAACAGGTCAGCGAATTCGCCGAGTACTACTCGACCAAAGCCCGCAGTGCATCCGGTGAAGAGTTTGACGAGCACTTGGCGGCAGAAGGTGCCGTACTCCATGAAGTGCACTGCGCAACCTGTCACCGACCACCTGATGACAAAAATATCGAGTACGCTGTGGGTATTCCGTTGCACGGTCAGCGTTCGGAATACCTGCGCTATGCGATCGAAGCCTATTTTCATGGCGACCGTGAAGCGCTGCTGGATGCCATGGCGAAGGAAATACGAGAACTCGAGCCCGGCGATCTCGGTGCCCTGGTCAATTATTATTCCAGCTACCGGGCGCCCGATTGACTGGAACGAAGATGAGATTGCGAAAGGCCTATACTTCATTGCAGCCTTACTTCAATCTCCGGTCGGAGCAGACGGTCGTGATTTGGTGATAACCCGGAGTCACGAATGAACACGAGCGGAATCGAAACTAAAGAACGATCAATGCGTATCACTTAAGGATAAAGGCATGCCTAATTACAAACTGACTTACTTCGACTTTGATGGCGGGCGGGGCGAACCCATTCGTATCGCATTGCACGCAGCAGGAATCGAATTCGAGGACGAGCGCTTATCATTTCCGGAATTTGGCGAGGCACGAGGCAAGCTGCGATTCAATGCGGTGCCGGTACTCGAAATTGATGGCGCGCAAATCACACAATCCAATGCTATTAGCCGCTACATCGGCAAGATGGCGGGTTTGTATCCGACAGACGACTTGCAGGCACTCTATTGTGACGAAGTGTTGGAATCGCTCGAGGACCTCAACAATCACATTGTGCAAACAATTGGTCTTGAGGGGGATGAACTACAGCAGGCACGCCAGGAACTTGCTAATGGCCGAATGCCAGTCTTCTTGAAAGGCCTCGATTCGTTATTGACCCGTGGAGGCGGAGAGTACTTCGCCGATGGCCGATTGACGATTGCTGACATCAAGGCATGTCTGCAGGTTCGTTCGTTACGCTCCGGATTACTCGACCATATCCCAACAGACATTGTCGACAGACTGGCCCCGAATCTGGCCAAGCATCAGGAAAGGGTTTTGGCTGACTCTCCCGTAGCCGACTACTACGCGTCGCGCGCGTAGTATTGATGTGAGCGTCTGATCCACGGCCGGCCTCTTGCATTGGACGTATTGCAGGCTCAAGCTTGTTTAGATCGAGCTTCGCAAGTGCATAAAAAAAGGGGGCCTACGGGGCCCCCTCCTTATTTCGTGTATTCCAGGTTGACGTAAAAACTGCCGTCTTGGAAATCAGAACTGCATAGTTACAGAAGCGTAAAGATACCGTCCCATCCAGGAGTGCAGGCTACCTTCATAACCGTAGGCTTCGTCAGCGAGCGGCGGATCCTCGTCAAAAATATTACGGACCCCAAGTCGCAGACGCGTCTCCTTGAGAGTGTTGCCATCTATGCGATAGTCCAGATGAGCATTCACCCTGGTGTAAGCGTCTACCGGCAAAGGTGTGCCGGGAAATTCAGTGTCGCTGTCCGAAAGTGTTTGTGTGTCGAACACTTCGCCAACATAGTTGGCAGAAAGACCGGCACCCCATTGGTTCTTGTACCAGGTCGCGAGGAATGTACCGCGCCATTCTGGTCGGAACTCCTGTTGAATCAGGTCGCCAACACCCGCGGCAGGAACGCCAGCGTCAACCAGAATCTGTTGCAGCGGACCGGCTTCCTGCTCGAACTTGGTGAGCTTCGCGCCGCTTAGCTTCAGATTAAAGTTACCGATCGAGGTGTCGAAGTTGTACAGAAGACTGAAATCATAGCCTTCTACGGATCGTGGTTGGAAATTGAGGTAGCGGTCAAAAACGACTTCGACTACGCCCAATGAACCGTCTGTCGTTGCTTCTCGCTGTACGAAAGGATTGGAGGATCCTTCGTCCCGGAGAACGCCGTCCAGCGTTACGTGATTCTGACCACCGAAGATGCCGACGATTCCTTCTTGATCAATAGCCCAGTAATCCAGGGTAAAAGTCAGTCCGTCCGCCGGAGTAATTACCATACCGATTGAGCGGTTCTCGGTCTCCTCGGGCTTCAGGTCTTTGTTACCTGAGCGTGTTTCCTGAATTCCGTAGCTCGGGATAACGCCCGTATCCGGATCGATGAGTGCGGGGTCTGATCGCGTATTCACGACAGACGTTGCGCCTTGGTGAATCTGCACCAGGTTCGGCGCGCGGAATCCTTCCGAGTAGGCAGCACGAAACTGAAGTTGGTCGATCGGGTACCAGGAAAGTGCAATTCGTGGCTTGGTGATACTGCCGACATCTGAGAAATCTTCGTATCGAGCGGCGAGCTGCATATCGAAACTTCGGGCCAGTGTAATATCACTTAGAAGTGGAATTAGAAACTCTACATAGGCGGATGCAACGTCTCTCTCGCCACTATGGTCCGGTGACTCACTACTGCCCATCATGTCGCTTCTATTGACCAGGTTGCCGGTTATCGCATCGGTGAAATTAATTGTTCCGTCTGACCGAGGATCGCGGTCCTCAACATAGTCTTCTTCTCGATATTCGATACCGGCGCCAAATCCTATGCTGCCTGCCCAAATGTCAAGTATCGCCGGATTCGAGATCTTGAAGTCGACCAGCGCCAGGGATGTTGTGCTATCGCGATTAACAGTGATCAGAAACGGGTCGATCACATCCTGTGAATTCGGATTCGCGTTGAAAGGAGCCGATGGGTCCGTGACATCGCTGCCCGTAAAGATGTTGTAGGCGTTCGGCGTGTCAAGCAACAACGACTCTTGAAATAACGTGCTGCTGATGCGGTTGTCGCTGCTATCGTTGGTTTCGGCTTCGCTGTAAAGAATGGCCGTATCCCAATCCCATTCTCCCCAGTTTCCTCGGAGGCCGCCCAATAGGCGGAAACTCGTATTTTCGACCTCAACACTGCGTGGACCAGCGTCCAGCGGTCGAAAAGACCGCATCGAGAAACTTTCGCCTTCCACAGGCACCTCTGCGGGATCCAGACCGGGTAAGCGATTAGGATTTACCCGACCGTCATCGAAAGTCACCGGACCCAGCGGATTCCAGTAGTAATCAGCAGGAACTTCCATTCGTCCGTTTGACAGGTTTGAAGCCGATTCCCATTGGCGTTCCGATTTCGCGTAGTAGTATCCGACTTCGCTATAGAGCTCGACTGAATTGTCGAACTCATGGTTCAGATAGGCGAAAAGATTTGCTCTGTCGCGATCAGATATCAGCGTTCTGGCCGCATTTCGATTGAGACGCAATGCGCGGTCGCCGCTGCCGCCATCGAGACAGACGCTTGGATCATTCATAAGGTACGAACAATCACCGGCGCCCAGCGAGCCGCCACTGTCCGTAGTGAGATCAAGCGGTCTCACGTGAAGTCGGCCCAGGCCGCCATCATAGTCAAACTGTCCCCAGTTTGTGCCCGTCGAACGACCGTCCAGTTGTGTGTCGCCTTCGAAGAGTGGGTCACCTTCGACGCGGGGACGAAGGTCAGCATTGGCAGAAAAGTCCTTATCAGATGCCTGTACTCCGTTGCGCGTTGAGTAAGCGCCAGCGAGAGTCAGGTTGGTCGCGCCGCCGTTAAAATTGAATCCAATCGCGCCATCAATAACTGTCTGGCTGTAGCCGGTGTCGGCCTCGGTGCCGTAGTTTAGATTCAGCTCGGCACCCTCATAGTCATCTTTCATGATGTAGTTGACCACGCCAGCGACAGCGTCTGTTCCGTACAGCGCAGATGCGCCGTCTCGCAGCACCTCGACACGCTCAAGTGCACGAACGGGCAGCGTATTGGAGTTCGCAGTTACAACAGGGACAAAGGCCTCTGTTTGAGTGCCCGGGTGCAGCACCATGCGTCGACCATTGATTAGTACGAGCGTATTGCCGGTGCCCAGGCCGCGAAGATTGATTGAGCCGACATCGCCGCGTGCTGCATTAACGCCCGTAGTCACGGACTCGTTGAAGTTCGTCTCGCCAATCTGTGGAATCAAGCGCAGTAACTCGGAGCCGGATGTCGCACCCGTTGCATCCATGTCGTCGGCCGTCAAGACCGACACAGGCAGCGTGCCCTGTATGTCTGCTCCCCTGATTTGGGAGCCGGTAACAACGATTTCTTCGATCCCCTCTTCATCCTCTTGTGCGATCGCAAAATTCGAGAAGCTGGCTAGTAAAATGATCGAAATCGGTATGCCGGTCTTATCTAAGATGTTCATTTATCTCCCCTGGGGCTTAATGCGACATCGCTAGTGGCGAGTGATGTCTAAGCAATAATTGCGATGTGTTTGGGCTCAATTAACCTGATGGTGCAGACCGAAACTAGCAATCGCTAATCTTGATGGCCAATATCTTGTAATGGGGCGGCCATAGACAAAAGTTATGCCCGGCCAGATCAGCGCGCTGGCGGCGCTGACCCGCCACAGATTACTGCGCTGCAGTGGACGAGTATTGAATATGAGTCGTTTGAGCACGATTCGGGTTTGGAATCGCGTCTCTTTCGTGCATCCATGGTGTCTGCCATTCCACCAGGGAGAGGTCATCAACTTTCACAAGTGCGGCAGAATCTTCGGTGTTGCAATTGGAGAACGTCGCCAGCAAGCGAATCGATTTGGTGGAAGTGCGCGGCAAATCGAAGTCTATCGCGAACTTCTGCCAATCCTGAGTGATAGCCTCCAGTGTGCCGATTTCGGTGATGGGGCCGCTATCCAGAGCCTCTTCCAGGCCAACCCTGTCCAATCGCCTTTGCAGTGTGAACGCGACTGACGAACATCCTGTTGAGCGAACTCTCCCCGCTACGGTTGCCGGAGCCGATCGCGAGAAAACACGCGTAAACGCCTTCATGCCTGTTGTTACTTCCTCACCGGCCGGCACGGTCACGGCCATGAGCATCGAGTCATCGTCTATTATCGTTACGCGACGGTCCTCAATCCATGTTCTGTCGTGGGTATCGAACAGACCTGCGTATTCAAAGTCGCCACGACGCAAGAGATCCACGCCCAGTCTGTAAGGAGAATCGCTGACGACAGAGTGAATGGTTCGTAGTGGGTCTGCACCGAGCGCAGCGACATGCTGGACACCACCGTCACGCGTGTTGCTCGGTGCTTCGAGCTTCTGCGGCTCTGCCTGTGCCGCGCCATCAGAGCACTTCTGAAATGTGGCATGTTCACCGGAGTTCGACCAGCAGACGCTGCGGGGGTCACTCAGGCGAACGAGGCGCTGCAAAATATCGTAACGAAAAAGCCCGGTAGCTGGCGTTGGGATGTATCCGTTGATGTGCAGTGGAACTATCTCTGCGCGGTAGAAATCATCACCGTCGTACCAGGCGAATAGCAGGATGGCGGACTGCGTCGAATACAGGTATTGATCGAACGCGAAGTTGCCAAGCGAGTAAGCAAGCAACTTGCCGTCGTAGACTTCAAACCCCTGGAATACGTGGGAGTGATGCCCGATTGCAATGTCTGCACCGGCCCTGATAGCTGATTTCAGGCGCGTTTCTTCAGCCATCGGCGCGTAGCTGACATACTCAAGCCCGCTGTGATATTGAAACACCGACAGAACATCGTCCGGGACCGCGTGAAGGTCTTGCACGATGGATCGGTGAGTACCGAGCGCCGCACCGCCTTTGTCATATTCCGCGACCTGGTTCGGTTGGAAGTTTCCAGCCCATCCGAGGTAACTGGATAGCGATATCGGCTGTCCGCTTGCGTCTGTCAGTGCGGGTTTTCTCGCCGCGACATCACTTTCACCCGCGCCCGAGTACGATAGACCCGAGCGATTGAGAGCGGCCAGAGTTTGACTCAGGCCTTGGGGTCCGTAATCAAACATGTGATTGTTGCCCAGTGCAACATAGTCAACACCGGCCCAACTTAGTGCTTCTGCAGTCTCTTCTGACGAGTAGAACGTAACCGACTTGGGTAGCGGCTCCGTTAGTGGCGTGTTCGATAGCTGCGTCTCAAGGTTGACCGATGCGAAGTCCGCCAGCTCAAAATACGGTTTCATGTTCCTGAGTATTGATCGGGTATCGTCACTTACGGACTCTGCCCGGATCAGTATGGGCTCATCGCTGCGAGGCGCGACATAGCGACGCCCCATCATGGTGTCACCGGCAAAGACCAGTAAACGACGATCGTCTTTTCGACGGACAAGAACAATGGGCGGTACGACAAAGCCAGAATGCGCGTCATCGCTACCGTTCAGATCAGCGCGGCTAAAAGCATGAATAAACTCATAGTGCCCGGGCGCGTCAACGTCAATACGATAGGTCGTTTTTCGCTCGGTGCTAACGGCATATGTGCCGTCCTTGGTCACGGTTACCTTGTTGTTATTGACCGAGACAGTCGCATCCGCGATCTGTTGACCGTCAACACCCGCTATCTTGCCCGAGAAGGTGATGAGGTCGGCTGCCAGCGCAGCTTCGCTTGCAAAACTCACCATTGCGAGCGTCGTTACAACAAGACACTTGAGATATTTCATCGATGAATAGTGCCACATGAAACCTCGACGTGAGGCCGTATTCGTTTGTTAGTCAATAGCCCGGGGTTATACTTCATGGTCAGCAATCACGGGGGATCTGCGTGCGTCTTCGCCAAATTGAGGTTTTTCACGCCGTCTATACAAGCGGATCGGTTACCAAAGCCGCAGCAGTGCTAAATGTATCCCAGCCTTCCGTGAGTAAGGTGCTGGCACACGCAGAACAGCAGCTCGGCTACGCGCTATTCGACAGAGTGCGGGGAAAGCTGGTGCCTACGCCCGAAGCAGGCCGTCTCTTTGCTCATGTTGCAACGGTTTACGATAGCGTTGATCGGTTGCGCCATGTCGCCGATAACCTGCGGACTGCTGAATCGGGAAAAATTACGATAGGCGTTACACCAGCGATCGGCTTGGACTTACTGCCCTCCGCAGTGGCAAGCTACCGGAAGAAGCATAGCGATACGATTTTCGCCATCGAAACGCTGCATCATAACGAGATCTGCAGTGGGTTGCTGGAGTCTCGTCTTGATATAGGCCTCGCATTCGATCCTGTAGTTACGCCGGGCATAGCCGCCGAGGCCCTTGCGCAGGGAGATTTCGTAGCCTTGACGCCAGCGGCAACAGAATTTGGTTCGAAAAGCACTATAGATCTGGAAGACCTGGCCTCGCTCCCGTTCATCAAGCTGGACAATAAAGGTCCGCTTGGTCGACTACTGTCAACGTACATTGACAATAGCGGTGTTGAGCTGGACACGGTCGTATTCACTGAGACCTATCACGTCGCAAAAGCGCTCGTATCGAAGGATGTCGGGGCAACGATCACCGATGAGATAACCGCAAAATCCATGGGTAATACCAACGTCAGGGTGTGGCCACTGGAACCGCAGCTCCGTTTCGACATTTCCGCCATGCGTTTCGAAAACCTGCCTTTGTCGATTGTTGCCCAAAAATTCGTCAATCATCTTCGCGCCAGCGTTCGCGATTTTCTCGATAGGCCGGAGTAAGTGCATAACTGTTAGTTATGGGGTAGCAAAGAACGGTCATTTGAGCTGCAAAGCTCGCCATCCGTATCATCGACGACTGATTCCTCCAGTCTGAAGAACATTGGTGTACGGACAACAGATGAAACCAGGCACGCTCAAAACGCTGGCATTCGCGATCTGCGTCGCGACGCTGGTGACGTCGTGTTCAAGGCCCGTAGCGGAATTTTCTGCGGGGACGCCATGTGAAACAGAAAAATTCGTGGTTTCGGATGATTTCAGC
>RCNF010001873.1_pt1 | contig 16554 bp, 8 predicted proteins | sample 2041311 | NCBI WGS metagenome assembly RCNF01 (sample SAMN09708228, study PRJNA481090) | Marine sediment metagenome, whole genome shotgun sequencing project. | biome: marine sediment; feature: ocean; material: sediment; isolation source: Sewage treatment plant 2 marine sediment (STP2) ... | reverse complement strand
AGGCGGAGACCTTTGCCGCGGTGCGCGAGGCGTACGATATCGAGCGGGAGGACAGTCTCGAGCTTCGGGCGTTCCCGACACTAGGGCATGTCGTTCAGTTTGTGCGCGACCGTCGGCCGGACTTGGTGTCAGCGTCAGTGCCAGCGTCAGCGGCAGTGCCAGCGGCAGCGGCAGCGGCAGCGGCAGTGTCCGATCCCGTGACCGACAAGGTGCTGGCTATCGTTTCCGAGCAGACCGGGTATCCGTCCGACATGCTGGACCTCGAGCTCGACCTCGAGGCCGACCTCGGGATCGACACCGTCAAGCAGGCGGAGACCTTTGCCGCGGTGCGCGAGGCGTACGATATCGAGCGGGAGGACAGTCTCGAGCTTCGGGAGTTTCCCACGCTGGGGCACGTGGTGCAGTTCGTTCGCGACCGTCGGCCGGACTTGGTGTCAGCGGCAGTGCCAGCGGCAGGAGCAGCGGCAAGAGCCGCGAAGGGCGACTCGATCACCAGTAAGGTGCTCGAAGTCGTCGCATCGGTGACCGGCTATCCGCCGGAAATGCTCGAGCTCGACCTGGACCTCGAAGCCGACCTCGGAATCGACACGGTTAAGCAAGCCGAGACCTTCGCCGCGGTGCGCGAAGCGTACGGGATTCCGCGCGACGACGAGCTCGAGCTTCGAAATTTTCCGACTCTCACCCACGTCATTGCATGGGTGAAAGGATCTTTGCCCGAGGCTGCGTCGTCTGCAGCCGTGGGGGCCGAACCGGAGGCGGCTTCACCAGCCGCTTTGCCGGCGCAACAACCGGCTGAGTGCCTCCGCCGCGTTCCGGTGGCCGTGCTCAGGCCACCGCTATCCTCCTGCAAGCCAACCGGCGTCGAGCTCGACGAAGGGGCACGCGTCGTCGTGATGGTCGATCGGGGAGCGGTCGGAAAGGCGCTGATCAAGCAGTTGAAGAAGCAGGGCGTTCAAGTTCTGGTCGTCGACGACACACCTTCTGCCGACGACCTCGCCGCGAGGCTCGAGGGCTGGCTGAACGACGGTCCGATCCGCGGCGTGTACTGGCTGGCTGGGCTCGATCGAGAAGACCCGATCGCCGACCTCTCTCCGGACGCTTGGGCCACGGCGGTCCAAAGACGCGCCAAACTGTTGTTCACGACGATGCGCACGCTCTACGAGCAGGTCTCGGGTCCAGGCACGTTCCTGGTGTCGGCGACTCGCCTGGGCGGAAAGCACGGCTTCGACGAGAGCGGCGCCATCGCGCCACTCGGGGGCGCGGTCGGCGGCTTCACCAAGACCTACAAGCGCGAAAAACCAGAAGCGACGGTCAAGGTCGTGGACTTCGAAGCAAAACTGAAGGCAAGCACCGTGGCCGAACGGCTCATCGCGGAAACCTTGTCCGACCCGGGGGCATGTGAGCTCGGCTACGCGGGCGACGAACGCTGGGCGATCACTGCGTCATTCGAAGCCCTGCCTACGGCACGCTCGTTTCCACTCGGGAAGGATAGCGTGTTCGTAATCACCGGCGCTGCCGGCTCGATCGTGTCGGCGATCGTCGAAGACTTGGCAAAGGCTTCGGGTGGAACGTTCCATCTGCTCGACCTCACGCCGAAGCCGGAGCCTGCGGATCCGGATCTCCAACGCTTCGCAAGCGACCGCGATGGCCTGCAGCGTGAGCTCTTCGAGCGCCTGAAGCAGAGTGGGCAGAAGGCGACACCGGTGGCGGTGCAGCGCCTGCTCAGCGAGCTCGAGCGAAAGCACGCTGCGCTGCAAGCCATCCAATCGGTTCGCACCGCCGGCGGCGAGGTTCACTATCACTCCGTCAACCTGCTCGATAGAGAGGCGGTCGCCTCGGCGATCCAGGCGATTCGACAGCAGAGCGGTCGGATCGACGCCCTGGTGCATGCGGCCGGGCTCGAGATCAGTCACTTCCTGCCGGACAAGAAGCCCTCCGAATTCGATTTGGTGTTCGATGTGAAGGCTACCGGCTGGTACCACCTGTTGTCGTCGATCGGCGATATGCCGCTCGGCGCAGCGGTGGTCTTCAGCTCGATTGCGGGGCGATTCGGCAACGGCGGCCAAACCGACTACAGCGCCGCCAACGAGCTTCTGGCGAAGTCCGTCTCGAGCTTCCGAAACGCGCGACCCGACACCCGAGGCATCGTCGTGGACTGGACCGCCTGGGCAGAGATCGGAATGGCATCCCGCGGGTCGATTCCGAAGATGATGGAGCTCGCGGGCATCGACATGTTGAACCCGGCGGACGGCATTCCGGTCGTCCGCGACGAGCTCGAAGCTGGAACATCCGGCGAGGTCGTGATCGGCGGGGCGCTCGGCATCCTGATGGAGGAATGGGACGAGACCGGCGGACTCGATCCGGGCGGCCTCCAGGGTGTCCACCAAGGTCCAATGAATACGAACGTGGTTTCGATGGGCGTCCATACCGGTCTTCGGGTCGAGACCACGCTCGACCCCCAAGAACAGCCCTTCCTCTACGACCACAAGATCGGCGGCACGGCGGTCTTGCCAGGCGTGATGGGGCTCGAGGGCTTCGGCGAGATGAGCAAATCGCTCTTTCCAGACTGGCACATCCGCACCATCGAAGGCGTGGATTTCCTCGCGCCGTTCAAATTCTATCGCGATGAGCCGAGAACGCTCACTTTGACGGCCCAGTTCACGACCGAGGGCGACGAGCTGCTGGCGCGCTGCCGGTTGATCGGCACGCGGTCGATCCTGGGTAAAGACGAGGTCAAGACCCATTTCAGCGCAACGGTGCGGCTCGCGCGCAAGCCCGGCGACAGGGACAGGTCCGAAGCACCCCCTCGGGCTTCCGACGCGGGCGTAGCCGACAAGGACATCTACCAGATCTACTTTCATGGCCCCGCCTATCAGGTGTTGGACACCGCCTGGCGCGACAACGGCGTGGTGGTCGGCCGGATGCGGGAGCAGCTCCCCGACGATCGCCGGCCAGCGGACCTCGAAATGGTGACTGAACCAAGGCTCATCGAGCTCTGCTTCCAGACCGCAGGTGTATGGCAGATCGGCACGACCGGTCGGATGGGGCTGCCGCAGCATATCGACGAGCTCGAAGTCGTTCGGTCTGCAGATGAGATCGAAGGGCGGCTGCATGCCGTGGTGAGCCCAAGGGACGGCGGGAAATCATTCGATGCGCATGTCACCGATGAAGCCGGCAACCTCTACGTGATACTCCGTGGATACAAGACGGCGGAGCTTCCGGAAGATGTGGACCCCGACAAGCGGAAGCCTCTCCGCACGGCGATGGACTGAACGACGATGGGCAACTCGACCTTCAAACGAATCGCGATCGTAAACCGCGGCGAACCGGCGATGCGATTCATCATCGCGGCGCGAGAGTATGAGCAAGAGCATCGCGACTCGCTTCACACGATCGCGCTCTACACGGACCCCGACCGCCGGGCGATGTTCGTACGCGAGGCCGACGAAGCCTATTCGCTTGGCCCGGCGACCTATCTGACGAACGAAGGCCATCGTAAGTCGAGCTACCTCGACTACGATCGCCTCGAACGCGCGCTGATCGAAACGCGCGCGGAAGCCGTTTGGCCCGGATGGGGCTTCGTCGCCGAGCACCCCGCGTTTGCTGACCTTTGCGAACGACTCGGGATCGTCTTCATCGGGCCGACCGGCGATATGATGCGCCAGCTGGGTGACAAGATCGCATCCAAGCAGCTCGCCGAGAAGGCGGGGGTTCCGGTCGCCCCATGGAGTGGCGGCGAAGTGGCGACGCTCGAAGATGCGCGCAGGCATGCCGCGCGCCTCGGCTATCCCTTGATGATCAAGGCGACCGCGGGCGGTGGAGGCCGGGGGATTCGCCGCGTGCAGAGCGAGTCCGAGCTGGCCGACGCCTTTCGAAGCGCGCGGTCGGAGGCGGAGAAGTCTTTTGGAAACCCCGCGGTGTTTCTCGAACGAATGGTGACCGGTGCGCGCCACGTCGAGGTGCAGATCATCGCGGATAACGAAGGAACCACTTGGGCGCTGGGCGTGCGCGACTGTACCGTCCAACGACGCAACCAGAAGATCCTCGAAGAGACCCCGTCGCCGGCGTTGACCGCAGAGCAGCAAAGCGAGCTCGAGCAAGCCGCGATCAGGCTGACGCATGCGATCGGCTATCGAAACGCGGGAACGGTCGAATTCCTCTACCACCCGCCCACGCAACAGTTCTCGTTCATGGAGGTCAACGCGCGGCTGCAGGTCGAGCACCCGGTCTCGGAGATCGTCACCGGCGCCGACCTCGTGAAGCTACAAATCCACGTTGCACGAGGCGGTCGACTGGACGCGGAGCCACCGATAAAGCGTGGGCACGCAATCGAAGCGCGGCTCAACGCCGAGGATCCAGAAGACAACTTTGCGCCCTCGCCGGGACTCGTCGAACAACTTCGACTGGCCAGCGGTCCCGGCCTGCGGGTCGATACCGGCATTGCGGAAGGCGACCGAATCCCGTCTGAATTTGATTCGATGATCGCCAAGATCATCGCCTACGGACGGACGCGTGAGGAGTCGCTCGCACGGCTTCGGCGCGCGCTCCTCGAGAGTGAGGTCGTGATTCGGGGTGGCGCCTCCAACAAGGGCTTCCTGCTCGGCTTGGTCGACAATCCGGCGGTCCGCTCTGGTGAGGTCGACGTCGGCTGGATCGATCGCGTCGTCGCGGAGGGGAAGCACCTGCCCCGCGAAGGCGCCGAGCTCGCCCTCCTGCAGGCCGCGATTGAAACTTACAACGTCGAGCTCGATGTGGAACGTGCCCAGTTCTACACCGCGTCGGCGCGTGGACGCCCGCAGGTGGAAGACACGCACGGACATGCGATGGAGCTCACTCACGCGGGCCATACCTACGAGCTAACAGTGTTTCGGCTCGGCTCGGACCAATACCGTATCGACGTCGACGGACAGCGCATCGAGGTCGTGGTCGAGCGCTTCGAAGGCGCAGAGCGAAGGCTCCAAGTCGGCAATCGGCACGTTCGAATTCAATCGGTGGATCAGGGGCTTAGCGTGCTCGTGGAAGTCGACGGTGTGCCGCACCGAATCTCGCGAGATCGCGGCGGCCTCGTTCGGGCGCCGTCGCCGGCGGTCGTGGTCAATGTGCTCGTCTCGAAGGGCCAAGAGGTTGCGGTCGGAGATGGTCTCGTCGTCCTCGAAGCCATGAAAATGGAAATGGTCATCGGCGCCAAGTTCGCCGGCAAAGTGCGCGAGGTCATGGTGATGAACAACGTGCAGATCGGCGTCGGCGCGCCGATGTTGCTCATCGAGCCGAGCGGCATGGAAACCAGCGCGGCGTCTGACGAGCGCTTGGAGTTTTCAAAGTTGGTCCCCGAGCGGGACCCCAACTACTCGAGCTACAAGCACAACCTGATCGAGCTTCAGCGCCTGATCATGGGCTTCGACGCCGACCGCGTGGAGCTCTCACATGAGGTCGCGGATGGGAAGATCGTCACCGCAAGCGTTGCACCGAACGATCCTGCTCGCATTGCGCTCGAAGACGAGATTCTCAATGTCTTCGTGGACCTTTGCTCCCTGTTCCGGCGACAGTCGCGCTACGAAGACGGCTCCGAAGATTTTGGAAAACACACCGCCGAGGAGTATCTGTTCACATTCCTTCGCGACCTGGTGGTTCGTCGCGAAGAGGAGCTCCCAGCATCGTTCGTTTCCAAGCTTCGACGTGCCATCAGCCACTATGGTCTGGCCGAGATTCAGCGGAACGCCGAGCTGCAGAGGGTGCTGTTCCGGATCTGCAAGGGAAACAAGCGGATCGACGAACAGATCGCGCCGGTGCTGAGCTTGCTGCAAAGCCGCCTCGATCACGTCAGCGCCCTTCGCGAGACGGCTGGGGACAGCTTTCGTGAGCTCTTGTCTCGGATGATCATCGAGACTCAGGACCGCTACCCCACCATCCACGATCTGGCTCGCGAGCTGCAGTACCACTACTTCGAGCGGCCCGTTCAAGAGCGCGTCGAAGAGGAGACACTCGCCAGGGTAGATCAGATCCTCTCGGAGCTGGTGGCGGACCCAAAGGGACAGGACCGGGCCGCACGGATCGCCGAGCTCGTCGCCGTTCCCCATCCGCTCAAGGGGTTCATGTCGCGGCGGTTGGACAAGGCAGGCCAGGACGAGCGCCTGATCATGCTCGAAACCCTAGCCCGCCGATACTACAAGATGTGCAACCTGAGGGACTTCGAACTGGTTTCCAGTGGGGGAATCGACGTTTCCAAGTGCTGGTACGAGTACGAGGGAAAGAAGATTCGCTTTTTCGCCGCGCACATCGCCGACGAGCAACTCCCCGACGCAATCACCGAGTTGAAGCGTCACGTCGAAGCGGTTCCGGCAACCGATGACGTGGTCGTGGACTTCTATGTGCTGCATCGCGACAAACTCGAGAGCCCGGACAAGACCTCAGAGGGACTGAGGCGCCTGCTGGGGACATTCGAGACTGCGAGGCCGATCCGGCGCGTCATCGTCTCTGTGACGGGAAGTGAAACCGGTCTCGGAGCAAACGAGCTGCAGGCGTTCACTTTCCGAATGGGCGAGGATGGCTTTCGCGAGGAGCTGATCTACCGCGGCATGCATTCCATGCTCAGCAAGCGCCTACTCTTGTGGCGCCTGAAAGACCTGAGCACGGAGCGCGTGGAGTCGGCCGAAGATGTGAATCTATACCGTGTGACCGGGAAGGATGAGCGCCTCATTTGTCTCGCTGAAGTTCGCGATCTGACGCCGGTCCGTGACGCAGCGGGCCGCGTGGTGGCTCTTCCGAGCCTCGAGCGAACTCTTTCCAAGTGCCTCGTTGCGATTCGACGTGAGCAAAGCACGAGACCCTCCGGCAAGCGGTTTCAATGGAACCGCGTTCATTTGTTTCTCTGGCCGCCACTGGACCTCAGTCAAAATGAGATCAACAGCATCATTCATAAGCTGGCGCCGGAGACGACGGGGCTTGGACTGGAGCGCATCGTGGTTCAGGGCATCATTCGGAACCCAGCCAGCGGCAAACTCGAGGAAAAGCTGCTCGACGTATCAAATCGTGGCCGCAGCGGGCTCCGCATTCGCCTTCGCGATTTGCCGACCTATCCGATGAGGCCCCGCAGCGCGTACGAGCAAAACGTGGTGCGTTTGAGCCAGCGGGGTCTGATGCACCCGTACGAGATCATCGCGATGCTCACGCCCGGCGAGGACAGTGACGTCCAGTCGGATTTCCCGCGGGGCGAGTTTCGCGAGCTCGACCTCGACGAGGCCAATCAGCTCGTCCCCGTGGAGAGGCCGCCCGGAAACAACAGCGCCAACATCATCGTGGGCCTCCTGACGAGCTTCACCGACAAGTATCCCGAAGGGATGACGCGTGTTGCACTCCTCGGGGACCCGAGTCGAGGCATGGGCGCTCTGGCGGAACCCGAGTGCCGGCGCATCATCGCGGGTCTCGACCTGGCCGAGCAGATGCAAGTGCCGTTGGAATGGTACGCGGTGTCGGCAGGCGCCAAGATCTCGATGGAGAGCGGTACCGAGAACATGGACTGGATCTCGGCGGTCTTGCGCCGACTGATCGAGTTCACGCAGGCAGGCTTGGAGGTCAACGTTCTCGTCTGCGGTATCAACGTGGGCGCGCAGCCGTACTGGAACGCCGAGGCGACGATGCTCATGCACACCAAGGGCGTTCTCATCATGTGTCCGGGCAGCGCGATGGTGCTGACCGGCAAGCAGGCGCTCGACTACTCGGGTGGCGTATCAGCCGAAGACAACGCGGGGATCGGCGGATACGATCGAATCATGGGACCCAATGGTCAGGCGCAATACGCTGCGCGCGACCTTGCGGACGGCTGCCACATTCTCCTTCGTCACTACAACCACAGCTACGTGATGCCCGGAGAGCGGTTTCCGCGGCGCGCCGCGACGAATGACGCGATCGACCGGGACGTCTGCGATTCGCCGCACGGCCACGTTGGCGCTTCGACGTTCGCGACGGTGGGCGAGGTGTTCAATCCAAAGACCAATCCGGGCCGAAAACGCCCCTTCGACATTCGCAAGGTCATGCGCGCCGCGACCGACCAAGACCACGACGTGCTCGAGCGATGGTACGGGATGCGCGATGCAGAGACGGCCGTGGTCTGGGACGCGCACATTGGTGGCTTCCCGGTTTGTTTGATTGGATTCGAATCACGGCCCTTGTCGCGCCTCGGCTTCGTACCGGCGGATGGTCCTGCGATTTGGACGGCGGGAACCTTGTTCCCGATGTCGTCGAAGAAGGTCGCCCGCGCGATCAACGCGGCAAGCAACAACCGCCCGGTGGTCGTACTCGCAAACTTGTCCGGCTTCGATGGCTCTCCAGAGTCGTTGAGGCAGCTTCAGCTGGAGTACGGGGCCGAGATCGGCCGCTCGGTGGTCAATTTCAAAGGACCCATGGTGTTCTTGGTGATCTCTCGGTATCACGGTGGGGCCTTCGTGGTCTTCTCCAACAAGTTGAATCCGTCGTTGGAAGTGTCGGCGCTCGAACACACCTACGCGTCGGTTATCGGCGGAGCGCCGGCGGCGGCGGTGGTGTTCGCAGGCTCCGTGCGCAAACGAACTCTTTCGGACGAACGAATCATGACACTGCAACAAGAGCTGGATCGGGCTGTCGGCGCCGACCGCGTGGCGCTTCGGGACCGCCTCAGCAAAATGAAAAAGGTCGTCCATTCTGAGAAGCTGCGCGAGGTGGCCGAGGAATTCGACAGCGTCCACAGTGTGCATCGGGCGCTGGAGGTCGGCTCCGTCCACCGGATCATTCCTGCCGGCACCCTGCGCCCCTACCTGGTGGATGCGATCGAGCGCGGCATTCAACGCGAACAGTCCGAGGCATGACGATACGCTGGCGGCTCCTTTCTGCATCGGCATTGCCGGAAGGGGACGACTGGCTCGGACCGGATGAACAGAAGGTCTTGGCGGGCCTCCATTTTCCGAAGCGCCGCGCTGAGTGGAGGCTCGGACGGTTCGTTGCGAAACACGCAGTGTCTCCGATCGCCGGGATCAATGACTTTAGTCGAATTCAGATCATCGCAGCAGAGGACGGCGCTCCCGAAGCATGGATAGACGGAAGAAGGGTCGGCTCCGAAATCTCGCTCAGCCATCGCCAGGGACTGGCGGCCTGCGTGATTGCCGAGGGCACGCGGGTCGGCTGCGACCTCGAGGCGGTCGAGCCGCGTAGCTCGCGTTTCGTGAACGACTTCTTCACCGAGCGAGAGCGAATGGCGGTGGAAACGACGGCTGGAGCTCACCGAGATCGTCATGTTGCCTTGACGTGGAGCGCCAAGGAAAGCGCACTCAAGGTATTGCGGGTGGGGTTGCGGCGGGACACGCGTAGCGTCGAAGTGGAAATCGATGATGTCGATGCAGTGGAAACCGGCTGGCATCCCTTGCGCGCCACCGTCAGCCCAGAAGGGCTATCCTTTCGAGGATGGTGGCGCCAAGAAGGCGAGACTATCTTGACCATCGTTAGCGGCGAGGAAACGCAGTCGAGCACCGCGTCAGTTAGCGGAGAACCAGTGCACTCGCCGCCGCGGCGATCGTGACCAAGCCCATGAGACCCCAAATCCCGAGAAACGTGTAGCCCAGCTTGAGGTTTGCGGCTGCACCAACCCGAAAGCCACGGCGCCGCATGGCGGAGCGAGTGAAGATCCCGCGACCGGCGAAATAGACGTACATTCCGCCCCCAACGAGCCCAAAGTACGCCCAAGCTGGCTCGTCGAGGATGAGCAGAAGCGCCGCGGCAAGCATTGTCCAGAGCGTGAAGAAATCCCATGCGGCCTCGCCGCGGATGTCGGCCCAGTAGACGGGCTCCACGTCTTTCTCCGCTTCGGCAAGTCCGAGCTTCACACCGGTTTTCGGCGCAAGCCAGACAATGGTCTGCCCTCCCCAGCAAAGAAGCGACAGCGCCAACAGCGCGATTGCCCCGAAGATCCTCATGTCGATACCATCCGCACTCGATAGCCAATTCGTCGAATCAGGATTTGCTGAACCAGCCGCGCATACGGCTCAGGATGCCGCCCTCTTCTTTCGCGATCCGTTTTTGAATCTTCGCTAGCGTCTTCGACGGCGTTTCGAGCGGATCAAAGCTCGAAGCGAGCGCTGCAATCGAATCCTCAAAATCCCTGACGACTTCGACGAGACTGGGGTCGGCCGCCAGGAGCGCTTCGAGCTCTTTTTCGTCTTCCTCGGAAGCGGCGCCGGCCGCATGGAGCGCCGCCAACAATTCTGCTCGTTCTTGCTCTTCGTTCATGCCTTCATCGCCTGGTGAATGATGGGTAGCATCGTGCGCAGCGAGCGCATGCCCGCGAGGATTCGGGATTTGACGGTGCCGACCGGAAGCTTGAGCGTGTCGGCGATCTGACCGTGCGACATCCCCTGAAAATACGAGAGCTCGAGCACGGACCGCTGCTCCGCGTCGAGCCGCTGAAAGGCTTGCCGCAGGGCCTGGTGCCAACGTGTCGATGAGGCCATGACATCGGGACGCTTTCGTTCGGTCATCAGCGCGTCCCCTTCCTGGTACTGGAACTGACGATCGCCATGACGGCGTTTGCGAGCGCGAAGCGTGTCCAGGGCCCGACTTCGGGCAACGGTGACGACCCATGCGATGACGCTGCCTCGCGAGCTGTCAAATTGAGGCGCGCGCCGCCAGAGCTCCACGAAGACTTCTTGTAAGAGCTCCTCTGCCTCCGCAGGAGAACCGAGCATTTTCGTCAGGAGCGCAAGAACGGTGCTCGCATACTGAGCATAGAACGCGCTCAATGCCCGACGCGAATCTCCGCCCGCCATCGCCGCAACGAGCTCTTCGGGGCTTTTGGGGCGCGCTTCGATCATCGTCGATCCGTGAAAGCCGGCCCGGCTTGAATGGTTCCGAGATCGCCAAGCTCCATGTCGAGCTCTCTGTGTACCTTGATTTCTTCGCCGTTCGTGTCCCACCATTCGGCAGCCTGCTGCTGCGACCATCGCTCGATCGGCAAGGCTTGAAGCCGCTCGGCGATCTCGACGCAGGAAGCGGGTCGCTCACCGGGCTTTTTTTCGAGGCATTGCATGATGATGCGTTCGAGATCTCGATTCAGAACACGCTCCGCCCTCGAGGAAGGGGGCTCTGGCGCTCAGGTGCTGTGCGCAAATCTCGATCGCATTGGTCCCTTCAAACACGAAACAGCCGCTGAGCAGAAAGTACCCCACGGCTCCCAGGGAATAGAGGTCAGAGCGCGCGTCGACTGCCGGTGGATCGAGAATCTGTTCGGGGCTCATGAAACGAGGCGTCCCGATGATCGCTTCGGTCCAGGTCCTGGTGGCGTCGACATTCGAGTCCACGTTCTTGACCAGGCCGAAGTCCAGGACTTTCGTGACGTCGTGCGCGCCTCCCTGTTGAGTCACCATGATGTTGTTGGGCTTGATGTCTCTGTGAACGAGACCCATCGAATGTGCCTCGTGTAGCGCCATGGCGCATTGCGCCAAGATGTGAATCGCGCGGGACTCTGGCATTGGGCCCTCGCTTCGCACGATCTCCACCAGGGTGACGCCATCGAGCAGCTCCATCGCATAGTAGAATGTTTCGTCATCGGTTCGTCCGTAGTCGTAGATCGTTACCGTATTCGGGTGCTTGAGCTTCGCGGTCATCTGCACTTCACGTCGGAACCGATCGAGGTCTTCGGGGGTGTTCAGCTCGGGGCTCAAGAGCTTGATCGCGGTTGGTCGCTTGAGTAGCCCGTGCTGTGCGCGGTACACCGTACCCATACCCCCTTCGCCGATCTTCTCTTCGATGAAATATTGGCCGAGTTTTTTGGCGTCGCGCGCGTCTTTGCGAAGGCCGTAGATGACGCGCGTCGCCCAGGCTGCGAGCAAGGTCGTGAGCGCCCAAGCGAACCCGATCTGAATCGACTGACTGCGCGCCAAGGTGCTCGTATCTTCGATTTTGCGGAAAAACCCGTGGCTGTTCCAGACTTCGAGATCGACGGTGAGGAAATTCAGGTAGACGGCAACGACGAGGGGGATGCCGATTGCCAAGCCGAGCCAGGCAGTGTGCCTCGCCGTGCTGGGCACAAAGATCGCGCGCGCGATGAGTCCGAAAGACAAAGCGTAAGCCGTCGTGGTCGCGGCACCTGCAGCGGCTGGGAGATAGCCGCCCATCACGACGAGACCCACGCTCGTCAGTACCAATCCGACGCCTTCGACGATTTGAATGGTTCGTGTTTCGAGCGGGCGAGAGCGACAAATCAGCCAAACGCATGCGACTGGAACCCAGGCAGCCGCGTGCGCCCAGAACGATGGATGCGCCAGCTCTCCCCAAAGATACTCGAACGCCAGGCCCAAAATGACGCGACTGAGCAAGGACAGGAGCAGGATGACCGCAACCGCAAAGCCAAAAGCGGCCACTCGCTGCTGCAGGAACTCCCGGCTATCGGTGGTTTGGCCTACTCCGGTAGTCACGCAACCTCGGCTACATATTGCGTCGAGCGGGCCGTTTCGCCAAGAGATTAGCGAGCGATCCTTGGAGAGCGCGACCTCCGATAGGAGAGGTTATTTCAGCGTCAATGGGGGTTTGAGGGCTGCGGCGGGGGCGGCTTATCGTCATCGCGTAGGTAGCCGAGGGCTTTGAGCTGTGCGCTCAGCGCTTCACTCAGCTCCGCGTCGGGGACGGGGCGCGAGGCATGCGCTCGATCGAGGGCTCGGCAGTATTCCAAGAGCTTCGCGGCGGCAGGGTGATCGTCGGTGGGCACCGGTTGGTTCTCACTCGGATCGGGGCGCAGGTCGTAGCGCACCACTTCACCCTGATTCGCGACCAACTTCGACTCTCCGAGCCAGAGCGCCGCGCTCGAGGACGAGCACGGCACAGGCGGGCTCGAGGGTTCGCCTCCGTTTCGAAAGGCGCTCGCGAGTCCACGCGGCAGAGGCTCGGGCAAGACACCGTCGCGGGCCAGCGAGTGCACGACGATGGAAGGAACGTCGTCTGGAAGCTCTACCTTCCCTTCGGTGCTGAGGTAGAGAAGCGGCACTCGCGTGACCGGCTCGTAGAAGAACGGACGGCCGTGTTCGACGAGCTGATGCTCGCCCAGATACTCTCCATGGTCGGAGGTGATGACCAGGCGATACTCACCGTCGAGCCAACCATCGGCCTCCAGCGCTTCGAGCACGCGCGCAAGCGAGCGATCCGCGCGAAGAACCGAATAGTCGTACACGTCGGACATGTGCGAGAGCCAGGCCTCGGCCTCTTCGTCGCCCATCTCTCCGGACTCGAATCGGGCCCGTCCCGGATCGATCATCATGGGAGGCCTGGCCGGGAGGAAACCCTCATCTTCCGGAATCCCTCGCCAGGGCGCGTGAGGGTCCGCGATGTTGATGAACGCGAATAGCGGCCGGTCCGGGTCTAGCGCCAGGTACCGAAGGATGAGCTTCAATCGGTCGGCGAGCCGGTGGTCATGCATCTCGGGGTAGCTGCGGGCCACCACCGAATGGTCGAATCCCCGTGTCAGGCCCATCCGTTCTCCAACGACGGGATTTCCTGAAAGGAGAAGCGTCTGGTAGCCGCGCGCAGTCATCTCCTCGGCTAACGTGGGCCAGCGAGGGCCGAGCGGGGTGACGCTGCCCCAGGTCATGCCCTTCGTGTTGCCTCCGGACCCGGCCTGATGATCCTCCGGGCCGAGGCCAGTGAAAAACGTCGCATGGCTCGGCAAGGTCCAAGTCGAAGGAGCGTGGGAACTGCATGCATAGCTCGCGCCACGATCGACCAGCTCTTCGAGCTTGGGCGTGGTCGAATGCGCATACCCGCACAAGGAAGTGCGATCGGCCCGCATCGTATCCAGGACGACGAAGATCGCCGTCGGCAGAGCGTTGGCTCCGTAGCGTGCCTCTATCGAAAAGAACACCGCAAGCGCCATCGCGACAGCCCCGAACACTGGAACGAGGCGCTTGGCTTTCAGGGAGTCAAGCACGAGAGCAAAGTATCACGCACTCATGCGACGGTCAGAGCGCGTGAGGGCTACGTCAGTCGCAGTCGCCATCAGGACTGAGTCGGTCGAGTCTTTCAAGATGATGGCTCCGCTATCATTCTCTTGCGCGCCGGTGCCGCCGCTGATGCTGTTGTGAAAGAGCTGCGGGCGGGTGCCCGCTATGCTGCCACCAAGCGGCCATGGGGTTGGACTCTGCACTGTAAACCAACGTGGTGAACGAGACCCTTTTGGACGCGCTCGAGGTAGGCGATGCCGAATGCCCAATGATCCGAAATCTCGTCAACATCCGCTCTAGTAACCATAAGCTCGCCAAAATTGAAGTGTGGGTCGAAATATTCATGTATAACGGCTGAATTGCGCTATTGTGGAGTGTGGGGATCGTGAGCTTGGGCGCCAACGGAGCGGAGACGGGAGAGGGGCTGGAGTCGCGTCCCCCAGACTCGGTGCCGGCGTCCATTTTGCCCGAGCGAGCGACACCGGAACGGATCGGCCGCTACGAGCTCCGCTTTGAGCTCGCATCTGGAAGCATGGGCTCGGTCTACCTTGCTCGGCTCGATCGAACGGCAGGCTTCGAGCGGCCGGTCGCGCTGAAGCGGATCCATCCCCACCTCGCACAAGACACCGACTGCATCGAGATGTTTCTGAACGAGGCCGAGATCGCTTCGCGCATCGTGCATCCGAACGTCTGCAGCGTGTTCGACTTTGGCCAAGCCGACGGTGAGTACTACATCGCGATGGAGTATCTCGTCGCAGAGCCCTTGGCGCGTGTCTATACACGGGTAGCCAAGATCCCTGAGCAGCGTCGGAATCCTTTGCTGCCGCTGCGAATGGCGCGCATCATCGCGGATGCTTGTGAAGGCCTCCATGCCACACACGAGCTCAAGGACACCAATGGCCAGCTTCTCCACGTCGTCCACCGCGACGTCGCTCCCAAGAACCTGTTGGTCACGTACGACGGAGCAGTGCAGCTGGTCGATTTTGGATTGGCCAGTGCGCGCCAGCGTGTGCACGAGACGTCTTTGGGAGACGTGAAGGGGACCACTGCCTACATGGCCCCGGAGCAGCTGAAAGCCGGTACCATCGACCGAAGGATGGATACCTGGGCTCTGGGCGTCGCTTTGTGGGAGGCGCTCGCGGTCAAACGGCTGTTCAAGCGTGACACCACCGCCAATACGATGTTCGCATTGCTGTACGAAGAGATCCCTCCGCCGTCGAAGTTTCGCTCACAAGTTCCCAAGGAGCTCGATGAAATCGCATTGAAAGCACTCGCACGAGATCCGAACGATCGCTGGCAAACCGCCCAAGCGATGGGACAGGCGCTTCAAAACTTCTTGGGCAGGCAAGACGAGCTCATCGGTCCGGCAGAGCTCTCGGATTGGATGGCGGAGCTGTTTCCACAGGGCGAGGCACGCAAGAATCAGCTGATGGAGCTTGCACGGATGCCACATGCGCCCGTGCTCTCTATCTCATCGGTTGACGAGTTCGACGTGGCGCAGGCCGCGACTCTCGCAGAAACCATCCCGATACCTCGGCAAAGCAAACGATCGCGAAGCTTGATGATTGCCGTGGTCGCTGCACTGATGGCGATCGGCGGGGCGATCGCTGTTGCGTTCGGCGCTGGCGACGCCGGAGAGTACGTCGAGCCGGCGCCTGCGGCGGTTCCAGAAGCCTCGCCCGAGAAAGCGGCACGCCCCCCAGGGGAGCCTATCCCTGCCGCCAAGCTTGGCACCGTCAATCTCGACTGATGCGGCGCCGCCGCTGAGCTGCATTGGGCTCGGCCTAGACTAGAGTCAGGGCTTCAGCTTTATCGTCATGTCGATCATTCGTTCCTGCTTTCCGGTGTACGGCGGGTAGAACCAGTGCAGAAACGAGAACACGGGCTCGTGAAGACGGGACGCATCTTGCTGAACTCTCTTAGCCCATCGGGCTCATGTTGAGGGCCCAATTGCGCGGTAATTGATGTTATGTCGCGTGGGGCGCGAAGCTGAAAGGGCGTTTGAGCGTACTATCAGCCAAGGAGAGTAGTGTGAGAGCCCGTGCGAAGAACTGCGCAGCCCGATTGCTGACTGTGGCCATACTATGCGTGCTCGTGCTGGCGATGACGCTCGTACCGTGGGAAGCCCAAGGGTCCACAGGGGAAACCGAGACCATCGAGATTCCGTACGTCCCGAACGAGGGCTCGGCGCGGCGGGTGATCGTGAAGGTAACTTTCAACGGACGGGTGACGGTGCCGATGGCTCTCGATACAGGCGCACCGAGGACACACATCTCATATGCGGTTGCGGAGAAACTTGGTGCACTGCGATCGACTGAAGGGACACTCGCGGTGAGCGCAAGCGGAATCGGCGGCTCAGCACCCGCTATCCGTACCGTGTTGGAATCCGCTTCAATCGGTGGTGCAACGGTGAAGGTCGTTCCGGTGACTGTGATTAGCGAGCTTTCGAATGCCTTTGATGGGCTTCTCGGGATGGATCTTCTGGCGGACTGGGAGATCACGATTCGTTCAGTTCCCCCGGTAGTGGAGCTGACGCGGAAAAGCTCGAGCAGTGGCCGGCCCGCCGGGCACGATGAGCGCTGGTGGCGCGCGACCTTCAAGG
>RCNF010000782.1_pt1 | contig 16563 bp, 12 predicted proteins | sample 2041311 | NCBI WGS metagenome assembly RCNF01 (sample SAMN09708228, study PRJNA481090) | Marine sediment metagenome, whole genome shotgun sequencing project. | biome: marine sediment; feature: ocean; material: sediment; isolation source: Sewage treatment plant 2 marine sediment (STP2) ... | reverse complement strand
AAAATCTTCCGGCATAATTAATAATCATTGATAATCACTCAAAAGGATTAGCAATTATTCCCATATCCCAACACCCGCTTAATAACATAAGCAGGATTTTTATTACTTGCTTACCGTTAACCATTCGTTGCATCTATTAAATAATTTTGTCCTATTAAGTGTCAGATTAAAATCTGCCCCTTGAGAAACGTATGGGATAACGTTACTCTTAAACTCCTTTCAGAATATTGTGCAAATTTTAATAGATTTGTTCATTGAATTTTAATTAATAAAAGCGACTGGATTGACTGAAGTAAAAACAAATGTCAGCGGAGTTATCTTCGATATAAAACGCTTTGCCATTCACGATGGTCCCGGCATAAGAACAACAATTTTTTTTAAGGGTTGTCCTTTACGTTGTTGGTGGTGCCATAATCCGGAAAGTCACAAGGTACTGCCTGAAAAATTTGATGGATGCGATTTCCGTAGAAATTTTAATCATTCACTTTCATCGCAAGATGGAGTTGGAAGAGAAGTTACAATTCCGGAATTGATAAGAGAAATAGAAAAGGATTCTGTTTTTTATGAGGAATCAGCAGGCGGAGTTACATTTTCCGGTGGAGAGCCAACTATGCAGCCGGATTTCTTATTATCGCTCTTAATTGAATGTAGAGAAAGTGGCTTTCACACAGCTGTTGATACGAGCGGTTATGCTCTGACAAAGATTTATGAAAGAATAATCGATCACACGGATCTATTTCTTTACGACTTAAAACTGATGGATGATAAATTACATCAAAAATATACAGGTGTTTCAAATAAATTAATTCAAACAAATTTAAAGTGGCTTGATGAGAATCATAAGAACATTTGTATAAGGATACCCGTGGTTCCCGGTATAACCAATACACAAGCGAATATTTCCAATACGATTAACTTTTTAATAAAACTGGAAAATATTTCTGAGATCAATCTCCTTCCCTATCACAAATCTGGTGAAGGAAAATATTCCAGATTTAAAAAAGAAAATAAACTTGCCGGGATAAAAACTCCTGAAAATGGTTACATGGAAAAAGTCGTTGATCAATTCAAAATACTTCCACATAAAATTAAAATCGGCGGATAAAAATGAACGAAAGAATAAAATCTCTACGTGAACAAAGTTTAAATGCAGAGGCATCAATTTCATTAGAAAGAGCCGAGCTGTTAACTGAATTTTACAAAAGTGGTGAGCCGAATAAAAATTCTATTCCTGTTACGCGTGCAAAATCTTTTCACTATTTACTTTCAAAAAAAGTGCTTTGTGTAAATGAAGGTGAATTAATCGTTGGTGAAAGAGGTCCATCACCAAAAGCCACACCAACATATCCTGAATTATGCACACACAGCTTAGACGATTTTGAAATTCTTAATTCGCGTGAAAAAGTTCCATTTAAAGTTGATGAAGAATTAAAACAAATTCAGAAGGAGAAGATAATTCCTTTCTGGGATGGGACATCAATCCGTAATAAAATCCTAAATGAGATGAGCAGCGATTGGAAAGATGCGTATGAAGCCGGGATTTTTACTGAGTTTATGGAACAACGCGCTCCCGGTCATACTGTTTTGGATGATAAGATTTATAAGATGGGAATGCTCGATTTTACAAAGAAAATTGAAGATGAAATTGATAAGCTCGATTTCTTTAGTGATCCTGAAGCGCTGAGTAAAAGAGAAGAGTTAAAAGCAATGGCAATCACAACAGATGCGTTAATAAATTATGCAAAAAGGTATTCTGAAAAACTTTGCACTTTAGCCTCCGGTGAAAATAATAAAACGAGAAAAGATGAACTTGAAACAATGACAGGAATTTGCGAACGGATTCCTGCAAATGCTCCTAAAACATTTTGGGAAGCTTTGCAGTATTACTGGTTTGTTCATCTCGGAGTTATTACGGAATTAAATACATGGGATTCATTTAATCCCGGCAGACTCGATCAACATCTTTATCCTTTCTATAAAAGAGATATTGAATCCGGATTATTAACTGATGAGAAAGCAAGAGAGCTTCTTCAATCTTTCTGGATAAAATTTAACAATCAGCCGGCTCCGCCAAAAGTTGGAATTACCGCAAAAGAAAGTAATACCTACACAGATTTTTGCCTGATAAATTTAGGCGGCGTAAAAGAAAACGGAAATGATGCGGTTAATGAGCTGACTTACATATTACTCTATGTAATAGAAGAAATGAGATTGCTTCAGCCGAGTTCTATGATACAGGTTAGCAAAAAGAATCCGGATAAATTTATTAAGCGTGCTTTACAAATTATAAAAACAGGTTATGGGCAACCTTCAATATTTAACACTGATGCGATCATCCAGGAAATGCTGAGGCAAGGTAAATCCATTGAAGATGCGCGTAACGGCGGTGCAAGTGGCTGTGTTGAAACTGGTGCGTTTGGTAAAGAGAGTTACATTTTAACGGGATACTTTAATCTTGTAAAAGTTTTAGAAATAACTTTAAACAATGGTGTTGATCCAAACTCAGGTAAACAGATTGGAATAGCTGCAGGTGATCCAGCAAATTTTAAATCTTATGAGGAACTTTTCGATGCTTACAAAAAACAGCTTAATCATTTTATAGATATAAAGATAAAAGGTAACGTAATAATTGAACAACTTTATGCTCAATACCTCCCTGCCCCTTTTATGTCTGTATTAATTGACGACTGCATTACAAACGGCAAAGATTACAATGATGGCGGTGCACGTTATAATACATCTTACGTTCAGGGAGTTGGTGTTGGAACAATAACCGATTCTTTAGCATCCATTAAATACAATGTCTATGATGAGAAGAATTTTACAATGCTTGAAATGACGGAAGCGTTAAAAAATGATTTTAACGGGGCTGAGCAGCTTAGAGGTGCAATATTAAACTCCACTCCAAAATATGGAAACGATAATGATTATGCAGATACAGTATTAAAAGATATCTTCGAAGCGTTCTTTAATTCGGTTGATGGTAGACCAAACACTAAAGGTGGATTCTTCAGGATAAATCTTTTACCTACGACAAGTCACGTCTACTTTGGCAGTAAGGTTGGCGCAACTCCTGATGGCAGGTTTGCAGAACTTCCAGTATCCGAAGGTATTTCCCCTGTTCAGGGTGCTGATGTAAACGGACCAACAAGTGTGTTAAAATCTGCAGCAAAGATTGATCATTTAAGAACCGGCGGGACTTTGCTAAACCAGAAATTCACTCCACAGATTTTTGATGATGAAGATTCGATAGATAAGATTGTTTCGTTAATACGTTCATACTTTAAGATGGACGGGCATCATATCCAGTTTAATGTTATTGATGCAAAGACATTAAGAGAAGCACAGGAACATCCTGAAAATTATAAAGATCTTATTGTTCGTGTTGCCGGTTACAGCGATTACTTTGTTGATCTCACTCCCGAACTGCAGGAAGAGATAATTAAGCGAACTGAGCACGAGGGTTATTAAAATAGTATTCATTATTTTTTTCCCAATCCCTGCTTAATAACTAGGCGGTGGTTTTTTATTAAGTGTTATCTTGTGTACAAGGATTTGGTTGTCGTATGGCGAAAACTGGTAAAATTATTGGTTTGAGTAGTATTAAGTAAATTGGTCTTTGAGTTTAGTTAAATAACTAAACATTATTGAGGTACTATGAAAAAAAATGAAGAACCAATTTTTGTAGAACAAACCTTTAACCAGTCAATTGATACAGTTTGGAATGCTATAACTGAAATTGATCAGATGCGTCAATGGTATTTTGAAAGCATTCCTTCATTCAAACCTGAAGTCGGATTTGAGACCCATTTTAATGTAGAAACTCAGGATAGAAATTTTATGCACCTGTGGAAAGTGACGGAAGTAATACCTTTAAAAATGTTAGCATATAATAGGAAATATGAGGACATAAGTGGAGATTCATTTGTGATATTTGAATTATTCGAAGAGAACCAAATGACAAAGTTAAGCTTGACGCCTCAGGTTCTGGAAGACTTTCCTGATGATATTCCTGAATTTAAAAGAGAGAGCGGTGTTGAGGGATGAAAATTCTTTATAAGTAAAAGTCTAAAAGAATTTTTAGAAAAATAATTAAATAGAGAATATCCAGAGGTTCAAGCTGTCCGCGAGTTCACTTCGGTGAATTAGATTTTTTGATATTAAATTTTATATTGTGTAAAAAAAAATATGAATGGATAAAGCTATGTTCAAAATTCAAACTTATTTAAGTAGACGTGGTAATTTAAAGACTCGTATAGATTCTGGCATTGCTGTATTCATGGGAAATGACGAAAGCCCAATGAATTATGCGGACAACACATATCATTTCAGGCAGGACAGCACTTTCCTTTATTATTTTGGTTTAAATACCGCTGGATTAACGGGTATTGTAGATGTTGATGAAGGGAAAGATTACATTTTTGGAAACGACCTGACTGTTGAGGATTTTGTTTGGATGGGATATCAACCCGCGTTAAAAAATCAGGCAGAGAAGTCTGGTATTGAAAATACCGGGAGTATTCACGACCTTGAAAAATTCCTGAAAGAAGCTGTGACAAAAGGCCGGATAATACATCTATTACCTGCATATCGTGCTGAAAATAAAATTAAACTGTTCCACTGGCTTGATATTAATCCAATGGAGATCCAGAAAGCTGCATCTGTTGAACTAATCAAAGCTGTGGTGGCACAACGTGAAATTAAATCTGATGAAGAGCTTATTGAAATTGAAAAAGCAGTTGATACAACTGTTGATATGCATGTAACTGCTATGCGTATGGTACGACCGGGCATATTGGAATCGGAAATTGCCTCCAAGGTACAGGAGATTGCATCAAAAGATGGTGGTAATATTTCATTCCCCATTATTGCTACGAAACATGGTGAAACCTTGCATAATCATTACCACGGTAATCAATTAAAAGAGGGTGATATGTTCCTTCTCGATTGTGGCGCAGAAACTGCCATGGGATACGCGGGTGATTTATCAAGTACAATGCCTGTAAGCGCTTCGTTTACAGAACGCCAAAGCGAGATATACAATATTGTTTTGGCTTCTCATAATGCATCTATTGAGATGTTAAAGCCGGGGATACCATTTAAGGATATCCATTATCAAGCTTGCCGGATAATTGTTGACGGCATGAAAGATCTGGATTTAATGAAGGGTGATACTGAAGAAGCCTTACAATTAGGTGCAAATGCTATGTTTTTTCCATGTGGGGTAGGCCACCAGATGGGACTCGACGTCCATGATATGGAGGATTTGGGAGAAGAGTATGTGGGTTACGATGGAAAACCCAAAAGTCTACGGTTTGGAATAAAATCATTACGACTGGCGAAACCATTAGCTTCTGGTATGGTATTGACTATTGAACCAGGGATCTATTTTATACCTTCTTTAATCGATATGTGGAGAGATGAAAAACGTTTTACTGATTTTATAAATTATAACAATCTTGAGACTTATAAAGATTTTGGAGGTATCAGGAACGAAGAAGATTTTGTTATCACAGCAGATGGATACAAGCTAATAGGCAAGAACAAACCTAAAACAATTGAAGATGTGGAAAAACAAAAAAACTAAAGGAACTCATATGAAGGTTAAAACAAAACTACCTATAACGTTAGTTTTGGGAATCTTAATAATACCATGTTTTATAGCAGCGCAGGAAAAAAGTCAAAATGTCCTCACCCTTGAAAGGATATATAAAACAAATGAGTTTCAACAAAATGAATTTGGACCGGCACGATGGCTGGAAGATGGTTCAGGTTATACCACTCTTGAAGCGTCGCAGAAATTTGCCAATGTTAAAAACATCATTAAATATACTCCAAAAACCGGGGAGCGAGTTATACTTGTTAACGCCAGCCAGTTAATCCCAAAGGGCAGAAGGAATCCCCTGCTGATTAAAAATTACAACTGGTCGCTTGATGGGAAAAAACTTTTGATCTATACAAATTCTGTACGTGTATGGAGATATGAAACAAGAGGTGATTACTGGATGCTTGATATTGTTTCTGGGAAATTATCTCAACTTGGAAGCTTTGCTGATCCTTCAACTATGATGTTTGCTAAGTTTTCACCGGATGCTAAAAAAGTTGGATATGTGGTTAAAAATAATATCTACGTTGAGATCTTGGAATCTTCTGAGGTGGTTCAAATTACATATGATGGTTCTGCCAGAATTATAAACGGGACTTTCGACTGGGTGTATGAAGAAGAACTTTCATGCCGGGACGGATTTCGCTGGAGTCCTGATGGAAAGAACATAGCCTACTGGCAATCCGATACCAAAGGAACCGGAACCTTTTATTTGATCAACAACATCGATTCAATTTACTCTCAACCGATTCCATTCCCATACCCAAAGGTTGGCACAAGCAATTCTGCCGTTAAGGTTGGAGTTGTTTCAGCGGCTGGTGGTGAAACAAAATGGTTTGATATTCCGGGCGATCCCAGAAACAATTACCTGGCAAGGATGGACTTTATACCAAATTCGAATGAGGTGATAATCCAGCAATTAAATAGGCTTCAAAATACAAATATGGTTTGGGTAGGTAATACACGTACAATGCGTTTAAATAATATTCTAACTGATAGCGATGAAGCTTTCCTTGACATCCATGATAAAATTGAATGGCTGGACAGTGAAAAATATTTTACCTGGACAAGCGAGAAAGATGGTTGGCTTCATTTATATAAAGTTTCCAGGGATGGGAGGAACAAGGATCTTATTACTAAAGGTGATTTTGATGTGGTGAGTATTAATTGTATCGATGAAAAAGGAGGTTATGTTTATTATATCGCTTCTCCAGAAAACTACACACAGCGCTATCTTTACCGAGACCGTCTAGATGGTAAAGGCACAGCAGAAAGGATTAGCCCAAAAGGTGTTGAGGGGCAGTTTTCATATCAGGTGTCGCCCGATGCAAAATGGGCAATTGCAACATTCCAAAACTCTACTACACCGAGCAGGATATCTGTAATCAGCCTTGCCGGGCATAAAGAAATTAATATACTCGAGGACAACTCAGAATTAAAAGCAAAGTATGATGCGCTTGGATTAAATCCCAGGAAGTTTTTTAAAATTGATATTGGTGATGTAGTGCTTGATGCATGGATGATCACACCGGTTGGATTTGATCCTTCCAAAAAATACCCGGTGATCTTTTTTATATATGGTGAACCGGCAAGTGCAACGGTTCAAGATGAATGGAAAGGTGGTCGGCTTTGGGATCAGTATATGGCTCAGCAGGGGTACGTTATAATCAGTGTGGACAACCGTGGAACAAAGACCCCGAGAGGGCGCAACTGGAGGAAATCAATTTACGAGCAAATTGGGATACTGGCTGCTCACGACCAGGCAAAAGCTGCTATTGAAATTTTTAAGATGTTCAAATTTGTTGATTCGGAAAGAATAGGTATATGGGGTTGGAGCGGGGGAGGTCAAATGACTCTCAATTGTATGTTCCGGTATCCTGAAATTTATAAAACCGGAATTGCAGTTGCATTTGTTTCTCATCAGAAATTGTACGATACTATTTACCAGGAAAGATATATGGGGCTTCCTTCTGAAAATAAGGAGGGGTATCATGATGGGTCCCCAATAAATCATGCATCAAAATTAGAAGGTAACTTGATGATTATTCATGGAACCGCAGATGATAACGTCCATTATCAGAGTTTCGAAATGCTTGTTAATGAATTGATAAAACATAATAAACTTTTTAGTATGATGTCTTATCCTATGCGTTCTCATGGTATAAACGAAAGAGATAATACTTCTCTTCATCTACACAGGGTAATGGAAGATTTCTGGAAGAAATATCTGCCGCTAGGTGGAAAGTAGATGGATGAGAAAATGAATAAAGAAAATAAAAGACAACCGATCAGGTTAATAAAAAGAAGTGAGATAGCTAAGTTTTTTACAATGACAGAAGCAATTGATAGCATGGCGCTCGCGTTCTCAAGCCTGTCATCGGGTGATTGCTATATTCCAAAGCGATATATAACAAGCACAAGAGATGAATCATTAACTTTATTATTAAAACCGGCATTTGTTAATAATCATGACAAATCAAGCATTAAAATTCTTACTCAGAAAAACTCTAGTTCCCTTCCCGGTATTCCAACAATTTTGGGTATTGTTTTACTAATTGACAATGTGACTGGAGAAATTTTATCGATAATGGATGGAGCATTTATTACAGAGTTGCGCACCGGGGCTGCAAGTGGTTTGGCCACAAAATATTTGTCTAGAAAAAATTCAAGTAAATTGGCAATATTCGGATGCGGCAATCAGGGAAGAACACAACTTAAGGCTGTAAATGTTGTGAGGGAGATAGAAAAAATTTGGATTTTTGACAAATCACGTGAACAGGCGGAAATGCTTATTGAAGAAATGGTCTCTGAGACAACGGCAGATATTGAATTTACAAGCGACCGGGCTGTACTAAAAGATGTGGACATTATTTCCACGGCGACAAATTCGGAGAAACCATTGTTTTACAAAAGCCATTTAAAGGCAGGAACCCATATCAATGCAATTGGCTCATTCCAACCAGAGATGCAGGAAATTGATCCTGAAATAATCAAATCATCACGAATTTTTTTAGATGATAAAGAAGCTTGCGTGAACGAGAGTGGTGATTTATTAAAAGCGTTCAAAGATCCCACGATTCCCAATGATAACATTATTGGTGAGATAGGTGAATACATGCTAAATAAAATTGATGGAAGAACTTCTTCCGATGAAACAACACTCTTTAAAAGTGTAGGAACGGCTATTCAGGATTTTGAGGTTGCTAACAGAATTTATAATAAATCCCTAACTGAGAAATTTGGCAAGGAGATAAGACTTTATGAATAATACCCCCAGCATTTTTAATGATGTGATTGGACCAGTAATGCGTGGACCATCTAGTTCGCATACTGCGGCTTCATGGCGTATAGCCAGAACCTGTTTAGATATTTTAAATGAACCTTTAAAAAAAGCAATCATAGATTTTGATGCGAATAGTATCTGGGCTCTCAATTATCGTGAGCAAGGGACGGTAATGGGCATTAATGGAGGTTTGTTGGGTTTTGAAATAACAGATAGCCTCATGAAGGATACTGAAAAAGTGGCTGAGGAGATGGAAATTTCAATTACGTATGAAATCAATTCATTTCCTACAAAACATATAAACACAGTGCGCCTCTTATTGGAAGGGATTAATGGTAAAACTATTCTGGTTGTCGCGGCTTCTCTTGGAGGAGGCTCGTTTGAGATTCAGCAAATAGATGGTTTCGATGTAAATATGTGTGGTGATTATTTTGAGTTATTGGTTCAGAATAAAACGAACGATAGTTTACTTGATGATCTCAAAATGATTTTTCCTGAAAATATATTATTGTCTCATTCGTCGGGAAAAAATGGTAACCTGATAAACCTGAAGTCCCCAAACAAAATTACGGATGACATCATTAAACACTTCGACAACGATAGTGATTTTGGTAAGGTAATTATTGTCAATCCGATTCTTCCAATTGTTTCTGGAAATGCCACTGAAATGCCTTTTACAACCATTGAATCTTTATTAGAATATGCCAGGGAGGAAAACCTGGATTTGGGAGCATTGGGGATAATTTATGAAAAATGCCAAAGCGGACTTCCTGATTCAGTACTTGTGAGTAAAATGGAGGAGATTGTTGGTATTATTGAAAATAGCATTCAAACCGGCCTGGAGGGGACAAAATATGAGGACCGTATTTTACATCAGCAATCACATTTAATTGAAAAGGCTGAGAAAGTTGGCAAAATTCTTCAAAATTCATTAGTGAATAAAATTATTGCCAATGTTTCAGCGATTATGGAATCGAAGAGTGCAATGGAGGTAATTGTAGCGGTTCCAACTGCAGGTTCATGCGGAACGGTGGGCGGTGTTTTAAAAGCCGTGGCAGATGACATGAATTCTACACCTGAAGAGAAAATAAAAGCTTATTTTGCTGCGGGGATAGCCGGTGCTTATTTTGCTAAGGGACCTGGATTCTCAGCTGAAGAACATGGTTGTCAGGTTGAATGTGGCGCTTCCACTGGAATGGCAGCCTCGGGCTTAGCTCAGTTATTTGGAGGAACCGCGAAACAAGCCTTAAGTGCAGCTTCAATGGCGGTTCAAAATATGATTGGTTTGGTGTGCGACCCGATAGCTGACCGTGTTGAAGCTCCTTGTTTAGGTAAAAATATAAGTGCCGCTGTTAATGCCCTTTCTTCGGCTACAATGGCATGTTCTGGATTTGATGCAGTCATCCCGTTCGATGAGGTTCTTGAAACCGTTTCACGTGTGAGTAAACAAATGCCAACTTGTGTAAAGTGTACCGGTCAAGGCGGATTGGCAATGACACCTACTGCATTACGGTTAAAGAAAAAAATTAACTAATATTCAATAGCATGATTCAAATAAACATAGTAACTCTTGATTAAAACAAATAAAGGGGAATGATGAAAAAGATATCGCTCTTAATAATTATTGTATTTGGGATATATAACCTTGTAAATGCCCAAACTCAAAACATTGAAAACCTTTTATTCAACCTCCCGGATGTAATATTTAAAAAAATTGAAACACCAGATTCTTTTGAAATTGCTTATGAATTAAAGGTAAGGCAACCTTTAGATCATTTTGATTCATCAAAAGGATTTTTTTACCAAAAAGCATTTCTCTCACATAAAGCATTTGACCGCCCAACTGTTATTAACACGTCAGGATATAGTAAGAGAAAAAATAATATTCTCGAAATCACTGAATTGTTAAGTGCAAATCAAATAGCTGTTGAACACCGCTTTTTTGGGGAAAGTCTGCCTGATTCTATGGAGTATAAGTATTTGAATCTTAAACAGGCAACGGCTGATTTGCACCATATCAATCAACTTTTTAAAAAGATATACACCGGAAAGTGGGTAAGCAGCGGCATTAGCAAAGGAGGAGTTACAACTATTTTCTATCGCTATTTTTTTCCGAATGATGTTGATGTTAGCGTACCCTATGTTGCGCCTTTAAATAAAGAACGTGAAGATAAACGTATATATACATTTTTAGATACAGTTGGTACGGATGAGTGTCGTGAAAAAATTAAATCCTTCCAAACCAGACTTCTGAAAAACCGGGACGAAGTTTTATCTTACCTGAAATTTTACAGCATAGGCGCCGGATTAAAGTTTAATTATCTCACATTCGAGCAAGCTTTTGAATATGCTGTTTTGGAATATCCATTTTATTTTTGGCAATGGGGAGGTAGCTGCCTGAATATACCCGGAAATGAAACTTCTCTGGAAGATGCAGTTGAATACTTTGTTTCTTGGAAAGATCCATTAATACTCTTTAGCGATCAGGATATAAAATACTATGGTCCTCATTATTATCAATCTGCTGCAGAGATGGGTTATTATGGGTATGAATCATATAAATTCAAAGACCTGATAAAATCCTTACCAACGGATACTAATCCACAGGCTACATTTTTACCAAATAAAATGGATGTATCATTTGATGGAAGCTTATTAAAAGATGTCCATAAATGGATAGAAAGCAAGGGTAATAATTTCATATACATTTATGGATCAAGAGACACATGGTCTGCTTGTGCATTGCCAGTATCGGATAAGGTTGATTCAAAGTGGTTTTTTCTAAAAGGTAAAAATCATCTCACAGCACGAATTGCAAATATGAATAATGAAGAAAGACAAAATCTCATTACTACACTTGAAAGATGGCTTTCAATTAAAATAGATTAAACTTACATTTTATAATAGTTCAACCCCTGCTTAATAACATAGGCGGGGGTTTTTTATTTGGTTTTATGATTATAGTGTACTCTTTGCTGATTTCATTTTGTATAGCCAGAGTAATTGCAGTATATTAATTATGTTCTAGCTAGCAACATAAAAACAAAGTTTAAACCATCATATTTAAGATGGCCATTAAGCTAAAAGGAGATAAAATGAGATACATATTGACACTCTTGCTATTTGTTATGTCTTCGCAGACCTACGCTCAAGTAAAGGAAGTAGAAGTTCAAATTACAGAAACCCTACGGGCATTACCAGAAGCCCTCCGTAATGGAGCTACTGTCATTGGCTACAACCAAGCCGGAGAGCAAATAGAGCTAAGAAAAGGTACCAACGACATAATCTGTTGGGCTGACAATCCCTATTTAAGTAATGACAAGGGTAAAATATATATCGTCTGCTTTCCGAAGAGTCTGGAACCCTATATGACACGAATAAGAGAGTTGAAATTGAATGGTGTCTCTAACGTTTATGACTCTCTTGCTACTGTGATTGAGTTAGGTATAATCAACATGCCTAAATTAGCAGTGCGTTATACATTACGTGGGCACTCCCACGAAGGTGCTTTAGCCCTTACTATAATTCATGTGCCATATGCAACTACTGAGTCAACTGGTTTCTCTTCAGAGATAGACAATTTTCGACCATGGCTCATGTGGGAAGGAACACCACATGCACATATAATGGTTCCTGGCCACTAATTAGATCATTACCTGATTCAAAGCTTTTCGTTCTTAATAATTAATCAACTGAATCCCAAACCCTGCTTAATAACATAGGCGGGGGTTTTTTATTGATTTAAATGAATTAATACCAATCTATAACTTAAATTCTATTGAATTTTCAGGACAAGATTTTATACAATAACCACAAGCATGACAATCAGGATTAATTTTATCCCCGCTCAAAATTGAATTCATTGATGGACAAGGACTATCATCAATACAGATTTCACAATTTGTACAACTATCGCTATCTATTTTAATCTTTACTAATGATACCTGCTCAAAAAGCCAGGTGATTAATCCCAGTGGGCAGATTAAGTAACAAAACGGTCTGAAAATAAATACTGATGCCATTAGTATTATCACTATTATAATAAGTCCCAACAATTCAAAGTGCCAATGAAGGAATTCAAAAGGATTTATGTAATCATAAATCCCTATCCCTAGAAGGAAGATAAGTCCAATATACAATATGAATAAGCTGGTGCGTATTAGATTTGTTACTTTAAAAGGTGGTTTCAATTTAAACTTTTTTGGTAATGGAATGCGATTGAACATTTCTTGTATTGCCCCAATCGGGCACACCCAACCGCAGAAAAGTTTATTTCCAACTATTGTTAAAATTATTATTGATAATAATAACGAAAAGAAAATTATAGGAATGGTTTTCCCGGCATATACAAACAAAAATGGTTTGGTAACAATGCACATTGGACTGGGGTGAATTCCTAAACCTTTAATAATATCACCAAGTGGTAGCGCTGGTAATATTGCGAAAACAAAAAATATTACAGATAAAAATCCCAATCTTAAATTCTGTGTTAACTTTGCTTTCCAAAGAATGATTCCACCTATAGAACAGAAAATCACACCAAGCCAAACACGATGCATTGACCAAAAACTAAAGAACTTATTTAATTTGCCAGGATTAGCTGATTGGGAAAAGAAAGATGAAATTATTAACAGGATAAAGCAAGTGATAAGAACTATGAAAACATTCCGCTTATTAAAGATAAATTGTTTCATTTCTGCTGTCCGAGAAGAGAATAAAAAATCAACATTTAAAGTTAATCAAGATCACCTTGTTTTACCAATATCCAAGCGATTGGAGTTTTTACAACAATACAAATCAATCAATAAAAAACACCAAGACTCTTGGAATTATTTATAAACCTCTTTCCCCAACCCCTGCTTAACAACATAGGTGGGGATTTTTTATTGAGTTTTGTCTTGGGTACAAGGGTCTGGTTGTTGAATGGCTTGAATGTGGAATCGCTGGGGAATGTTTTTATTGGTGTCTGTTATTCAAACAATTTAATAGTCCACTCACATTTTTCATCTCCATTAAAAATTGATTTCTCTAATTGAATATCTTGAACTGAGAATACAGAATTAAAGAATACTGACATATGCCCTATACTACAATTACAAAAACTCTTGTTGTCGTTAAAATGCTCGCCTTTATTAATTAGACCACATATACATTTGTTCCTATTTACAGTTACCTCTTTTTTTACAGAATCGTATGAAATATATGTGTCATATTTTTCTTCTTCTTTATTTAAATTCATAAAAAAATCTTCTGTTGAATTGGAATCCTCCCATATTCTTTTCGCAAACTTTGACCAAGACTTTCCGCAACATTGTTCGCCGCACGCAAATAAAACCTCATCAGTCTTTTCTTGCCCTACTGTATCAACCAGCCTATTCATTATGCTTTCAATATACTTTGTTTGTTCAGGTTTTTTGAGTTTTGAAAATTCAATGGAATCATATAGGATATTTTCCATTTCAGATTCAAATCCCATTTTTCTTAGATTCTTTGTTATTCTTCCAAGCCTTCCCGTTTCCTGGTATTTCATAAAATTTTATCCCGCTTCTCAATAAATGTCTTAAGATTGAACTACAAATTAACTGGCGATGTTTGCTGTTGCAAACATAGACATTAACTTTTACCATTATCCAACAACCTAATAGTCTTTTCCCAACCCCTGCTTAATAAATAGGCGGGGGTTTTTTTTATTTGATCCAGATTTGATGGGGGTGCTTGAGTGTCTATAGTTTGATTACTAAGTATATAATTTATCCTGCCCCATTAAGTAATTACCTTTCAGGCAATGTCACCATTCCTCGTATTTATTTATCTATTTATAAAGCATTATTGTGATGTGCGATATGGTAATTAACATATGAGCTAAATAACCTGAATTGATTGAATTATAAATAGAATTAAAGTTGAAGTCTGTAAATTAATTCCCATGCTTCTTCATTCGAAATACATATAATGTTTAGAATCTAAAAAAATTATTTTGAATAATAATTGAAATGTAAAATTCTTGTTTGTTAGAGAGGATTATAATAGTTTAGAGTAATATTAATTATAATTCGGGAGAATAGATTGAAATCCAAACTCTATTTTATTTTATACATAACTGTTATTTATTTTTCTTTTACCTGCCAGAACATTGCACAATCCCCCGGCGATTTAGACAAAACATTTGGTAACGGTGGTAAGGTTAATCTTGGGATTGTTGGATATTATGATGTTGCACAGGACGTTGCCCTGCAAAAGGATGGTAAAATTGTTGTGGCTGGTTATGGGAAGAAATCACTTGCCTCTTTTAAAGGATTATCTATGGCAAGATATCTACAGAATGGTGAGATGGATTATGATTTTGGTAATCTCGGTGTAATTCATAAGCTAACAATGAACCTGGAAGGAGAAGTAAATTCAGTTGTTATCCAAAAAGATGATAAGATTGTAGTTGTAGGTTATAGTATTAGTCCAACTACAAATAATGAAGAGATAACTTTGGTAAGATTTACTGAAAACGGAAAAGTTGATAAATCATTTGGAAACAAGGGACTAATCGTAACAGAAATAAGCAGCGAAAAGGAAGTAGGTGAATCTATTGCAATTCAACCCGATGGGAAAATAGTTGTTGTCGGAACTACTCAACACAACCCTAGTTTTGATATTGTTCTTGTAAGATATGATGAATACGGTCACCTTGATCCCTATTTTGGATTAGGCGGAATTGTAATAACTGATATTAACTCAGGTCTCGATATAGGAAAATCACTTGTTATTCAGAATGATGGAAAAGTGATTGTTTCCGGTTTTACTTACGGTGGGAAAAAATTTTTTATGACTTTACTTCGCTATAATTCTAATGGTGATCTTGATCAAACTTTTGGTGAAAGCGGTATTGTAATAACCGATATAAGCGGAAGAAGAGGCAGAATGGATCTTGCACTTCAGAATGATGGGAAGATCCTCCTTGTGGGACCAAGTGAAGTTGAAAAATCTCATCATTTTACTCTGATTAGATTTAATAATAATGGAAGTTTAGATAAAAGTTTTGGAAAAAACGGTATAACTAAAACTATAATTGGAGATTATAGTGAAGCGGAATCGGTTGCTTTAGATTCATATGGTAACATTGTAGTTGCTGGAACTACTGAATTGGGAAATGAGGCGTTTGTTGTTGCTATGTATAACCAGAATGGGATGTTAGAAACCGGTTTTGGTTCTAATGGAATAGTAAAAACAAATTTTATTGAAAACAGTGTTGACCGGGCACATTCTGTTATAATTGATAATTATGGAAATATTATCGTAGCTGGAGAAACCAAAAACAATTATACAACTTTTGGTTTAGTTCGTTTTATCGGGAAATGAATTTGTTATTGGAACATCTTCAGAATTAATTAAATAATTTTTGAAATAGGGTGGTGCAAAACCTCAACCCCTGCTTATTAACATAGGCGGGGGCTTTTTATGAAAATCCCCACTTCTTGTATTTAAGCGAGAGAATAATGATATTCATTTTATAATTTAATCTACTTCTAATTTAATTCACGTTACTAAATTCATTTATACCATAATATGATTAATGAAATAGAATAACAATTTACACTTGAGGAAATAATGGATTTTTATGAATTGATAAGAGGTAGAGAAAGCGTCAGGGATTATAACCCAAACAGGACTATTGACGAGGTTG
>RCNF010000971.1_pt1 | contig 16567 bp, 14 predicted proteins | sample 2041311 | NCBI WGS metagenome assembly RCNF01 (sample SAMN09708228, study PRJNA481090) | Marine sediment metagenome, whole genome shotgun sequencing project. | biome: marine sediment; feature: ocean; material: sediment; isolation source: Sewage treatment plant 2 marine sediment (STP2) ... | reverse complement strand
CATCTTCGGCGTTAGCTATCGCCGCGCATAGTCCACTATAGCGCGACGACATCTGCCTTGAATCTGCGGCAAGCTCAACAATCGCTCAGCTTGGGTTTCAGTATATATGTGTCTAGACTTTATTTAGGCAGAAACCACACCCCAAATCCTGAGTTCATCGCTTAGGGGTAGATGACTCAACCGCTTTTATTTGCATGGTGAATTCGTGAAGCACCTCTTAAAGGTAAATCTGATACTATTGTCAGCTGTAGTCCTGATAGGATTGATTCTGTTGAACACTTACTTTGAAATTAAATCTCGATAAATTTAACCTGCAATTGATCCGCCATGGGGTTCCCTGTTGTACAGGCGGCCATTGCTGGTCTTAAGAAATGCCTCTAATGCAATATCCTCCTGTTTTATAAATCCTTTGTTTGCGATCGAACCGCTGTGAACCATTTCTACGATTGCACATAACGAGGCTGCTGTAGTCCAGGAAATTGCACTCCAGGACTGCCCGTCAATGTCGACAGGATAATAAGCATTTACAAATTCTTCCCGAACCAGCTGTTGGTTTTGTTGGCCTTCGGCTGAGGCATGAACATAGACAACATCTTTTTTGACGGGCGGTTTGGCATTCGTCAAAATCCCTCCGGCCATTTTCCGGTTCTCGCGCATCAATAATTCATGAAAGAAAAAGTTCATTAACTTGACGTGGCCTGGGTAACGAATGCTTTTATAATCCAGGTTTTCGATAACTCCCAAATAGGTTTCACACATGGTTCCCAGCCCACCCGACGTTGTGAACGCTTCCAATTGGATACCATCGATGACCAGCCTTTCAACCCATTCCATCGGAGATACCCATTTGTGGACCCCATTTTCGATCACTTCGCAATCGTTCAAATACTCGTTCACGACGCCTTCAGGCGACCAATTAAAGGCATAACCCAAAAGTCCGGTCGGATGCTGTGGAAGCGCGCCGACGCGTAATCTCAAATTGCGAACCTTATCAAAATGTTCAGCCAAAGAAGCGCCGACAATGGCAATGAACCCTGGTGCAAGACCGCATTGGGGAGCCAGAATTGAGTCTGCCGATGAGCTCAGTTTAATGATTGCTTGGGTCGTGGGCACATCTTCGGTGAGGTCAAAATAATGAATCTTGTGCAGGCACGCCTGTTTCGCGACATCAAGATTAAACGGGTAAGGAAGACAGGACACAACGGCATCATGGGCCTTCATCAGATCCACAACCTGTGAAATATCGGCCATATCGATTTTCTTCGTCTCAAAAGAAAGACCCGCTTTTTCGCTGCGAGCGGCACCGACAACCTGAAATCCCGTTTTTTCGAGCAGTACACCGACCAGCGTCCCCACTTTCCCTAAACCTAAGACCAGAATGGATTGTAGAGGCATTTCTCAATCCCCTGTTAGGTGTCGACAGGCTTAATGTTTTCCGGTCGATTGTTTTTGACCGAATTGACCTGTTTGGATACGGCAATGGCGAGTATCTCTTGAGTGGGGGCCACATTGTAGTTGGGCGCGACATCGACGCTGGCCACGTCGATGGGGAAAAATGACCCCAACGTTGCAAAAGCTGGAGGACTTCAGAGCCAAGGCGTGCTGTAATCGGCTACCGCGATCCCTTGACAACGCGGGTCGCAGATCCCGTTGAAGACGGGGATCTGAAGTCCTCCAGCTTTCCTGAAAGAAGGCTAAACTGCCCTATAGACACCACGCTCGGCATTTTCGATTTTGCCCTCTTTTTTCAACCGAAAAGTAATATTGTATACTTTTCGTTGATCATATCCCGTCGCTTGCATCAATGCGGCGATATCCATACCCCGGTCTGATTTTCTGAGCATGTCGTAGACGATTTTGGTGGATGGAATTCTCTTGATCATTTCGACCACACCGTTCTTCACCACCACCTTTTTCCTGACGGGCGATCGTTTGGCTTTTGGCCGCGGTGATTCCTCACCGTTCATTTTCTCAATTGCGGCAAGGATGTTTCCAACACTTGCGGCCAGCTGCTGAAGGCTTTTATCGACCGTTTGAAGTTCATTGTGTATTTCTTGCAGAGTCTGTGTGTTTCCCATTGTCGTGTAGTCCTTTGCCTGTTCGAGGACGGACAGTTTCCCGTTGGCAGGCGTTTATCTGATAGATTCGAGCTTGTACATCCGCGCAGCGCCCCTTGACGCCTTGACCGTTACAATTAGAAAACTGGCTATACCACCCAACAATAATACGTGACCAATCATGTAGCAACTGACTTTGATCATTAATAATATTGGATCAGGAATAACTAACAGGCTGGTGCCTGACTGGCTTCAATTTCGAACCCTGCGCCGCGGCAGAACAAGGTAAACACAAGCTCCACCAAGAAAAGAAGTATCAATGCCGAACTCTCCGCCATGAACTTCGGCGCAGTATCTAATGCTTAAAAGGCCCAACCCGGTGCCGTCAGGTTTCGTTGTGTAAAACGCTTCAAGAACTCGGTTTCGTTCTTCTGGTGGAATACCCGGGCCGTCATCGTTGACCTCAATTCGGATATTATCATTATCGCCGGAAACCTTCACAAGGATCTGTCCTTGCTCCCCGGTTGCCTCCGCCGAGTTAACGATAAGATTCAAAAGGGCTCGGTGGAGTATGGATTCATCAACCTCTGCATAGCTCTTTTCCGGTAAATCGCTCTTAATAGAACAACGTTTTACCTTTTTATGAGTCATCGCCAACTTAAGTGCAACGGCCACTGCAGAAACTATATTTGTTTTGTGAATCTCGCTCGAAAGGTGCTTTCCACTCGCATCTGCCAGTCTTTTTGCATAATCGCGGATTTGATTGTTAACGCTTTGCAGGTTGTCAATATGTTTCATATCCGAGCGTTTGAGTTCCTGGCTCTGGGCTAACTTTTCTATGGCAAACTGACTAACCGTCAGAATGTTGTTTAGATCGTGCGCAATAGAAGATGCGAAAATTCCAGCCATGGCCTGTTTTCCTGCAGCAACAATCGCATCGCGTTGTCCGACGACAGTTCGCTCCTTACGCTGCAAGCGTTGGAACAGAAAAAACAGTGCGGCAAAAATCAATAATGCGGTAGTCAGTACAAATAACGACCCCTTATACAATTCAATATACTCAAGTTGTTCCTTGGATATAACGCTGGATGCTGCAACGTGCGATGAAACAAAGATATAAATGATGCTGAAAAAGAAATAGACCCCAGCGACAAGAGCCGCCATACGGAAAGGTTTGATGGATTCCGGAATAAAGGATCTGTCTTCAAGCAAGCGAATAGAAGCAATTTTAGTTTTTTTTGACACCTGTTCACCTCAACGTTGTTCAACTTTTGCTTTTTTTCCAAACCAAAATTGTGTGTCCTTTCGAAGATGTCATTGGCACAATGACAACATGGAAATAGATGTCAATCATCCGATCTTCGAATGCCTGGCCGCCCACCGTATTGATTTCATGCATCTCGATCAATTAACAACTATCGGTTGAAAAAACAGCCGGAATCCAACCCGCGCAAGATTAATGTCGTAATAATGACACTGCTCGGGAAGGGAAAAAATTAAGAACGGATCGAAAGGGCTTGTGAAAAATGAGGCGCTAACATTTTGGCGAGGTCATCCCTCCCTCTACAGGTCAAAACTTAACCATCGGAAATTAATTTACAAGCGCGGTAGGATGATACCGTTTGCCGTTAAAAAATGAAGCAAGGTTAAGCTTTTTTGAAGCTTGCAGCAACACCTGAATTGAACATTCCCCGCGGCACCGGTACTCGGGATCTCTGCTTCGCTCCGACAAGCGACGGGAAATGTGCTTGCTATCGTGGTTCAATATCAGTTCGGTATTGGATATCTTTACAACACTATCGAAGCCCCCCAGTGGTATCCAATACTTGGCGTACTTTTTGTGACAACTCGGAGACGCTAAAGGGCTTTTGGATGAAACCATTGCATCCTCGGTTCATTATTTTTTGTGCCTGACCATTGATTGCATAGCCGCTGGCCAGCATGATCGGTATTTCCGGACAGGTTTCTCGAATGCCATCGAACGTCCTGCCACCGTCCATACCCGGCATAATCATGTCGAGAATAACCAGGTCAATGCTGGGGCCTATACGGTGAACAACTTCTAATGCTTCTTCACCACTTTTTGCGGTAATGACCTGATAGCCCATTCTTTTCAACAAGGCCTGGCCGACGTCTATGATCATATCCTCGTCATCGACGATCAAAATTGTCTCGGACCCATTGCATATATTCTTTTCAGATGAAGCTTCTTTAACCACCAATTTCTCAGAAATCGGCAAGTAGAGGTTAAACGTCGTTCCATGGTCGACGTTACTGTCTGCATGAATGATACCCGCATGGTTTTTGATGATGCCATAGGCTGAAGCCAAACCTAATCCCGTGCCCCGGCTTTTTTCTTTCGTCGTGAAAAATGGATCGTAAATATGTTGAAGGGTCTTTTGGTCCATGCCGATACCGGTATCCGTGACCGACAAATGGGCATAGCGTCCGGGTTCTATCTGATGAGGCCTGCAGTCCTTATTGCCTAGCACGACATGTTTGGTTTCCAATCGCAGGGTACCCCCTTCGGGCATCGCCTGCCAAGCATTGACATAGAGGTTCAGCAGTACCTGCTCAATCTGCCTGCGGTCGGCCTCGACCACGATATTCGCGTTATGGAATTGGGTCTCGATGATGATTTCTTTTTGGGTCCGGCCAAACATGTTGGCACTTTTAAGGACCAACTCGTTTATGTTAGTGGGCTTGACTTCGTATTTTCCACCGCGCGCAAAACCCAGCAACTGTTTGGTAAGATGGGTCGCGCTAAGAATGTAATCCTCGATGGCATGCAGATGCTCCAAAACCGGATGAGAATCTTCCATGTCCATTGATATCAGTGATGAACGGCCCTGAATGCCCATCAGAAGGTTGTTGAAATCATGTGCGATACCACCGGCGAGGGTACCCAGTGACTCCATCCGCTCGGCATTTTGAAGCTGGGCATAAAGCCGTTGCCGCTCGCTGATGTCCCGGATTACCCCATGTGTGCCGACGTGCCGTCTCTCTCCATCGATAGCGGATTTTTCATATATTCCCATGGATTTGAGTTCGACGGTCAAGTGTCTGCGAACGCTTTCGTTTTGCTGCACATCGCCAACCGCCTTCAATCGTAGCTCAATCCCTGACGCGGCGCGGTCTCCCGATCGCCGCTCATCAAAAAACCATTGGGCCTTGTCCCGATCCTCCTCACAAACAATTGTCGAATAGTGTTTCCCAATCAAACCATCGACAGTGAACCCCAATAGATGTTCCAATGCTTCACTTAAAAAGGTGAAATTCCCATCGGCATCCAAGGTGTAGATAATGTCCGGGCTGTTCTGAACCAGATAGCGGTATTTCTCCTCAGACCGGTATAGTTCATGGTTGATTTTATCCTTTTCCCGCTTCAGCGCTTTTTGATTAAGCGCATTTTCAACAGTCCTGAGAAATTCTTCGAACTCAAAGGGTTTTCTGAGGTAGTCGTAAGCCCCGCATCTCAGGGAGGCCAGTGCTGAATCGAGATTTGCATCTCCGGTGATAACGATGACGGAGATGTCCGGATTCCGGGCTTTAATCTTCTCGATGAGGTCGGTGCCAATGATATCCGGTAAATGGATATCCAAAACAGCCAGGTCGAATGCATTCTCACCGACCCGGACCAAGGCATCCTGGCCGCAGGCCGCCGTTGTAACTTCGTAATCCTTGGATTTAAGAAGGTACGCCAAGCTCTCACAAATTCTGATTTCGTCATCGACGACAATGATTTTTGGCGATCGCCACATCAATGACACCCTGTCTCTATCGATTAAAGGCACCTTGTATCGGCAATTCAATTTTAAATACTGTCCCTTGGCGCGGGAGGCGCGTACAGCTTATCTGGCCATGCAATGATTTAACAATGTTGTAAGCGATGGAAAGGCCTAAGCCGGAATGCCCGCCTTCCTTGGAACTCACATAAGGGTCGAACAATTTCTCTTTGATATCTTCTGGAATTCCGGGCCCATCATCCTTGAATTGTATCTCGACATATCCATTGAAGTCCTTTTTTCCGTGCACGTGCTTGCCGCTGATCGGTGGTGGTAGATGTCGGGTCTGAATAAAAAGATTCCCACCCGCTTGCATGGCTTCAGCCGCATTTTTAATGAGATTGATAAAGACCTGCTTGAGTCCTGCCTTTTCTGCAATGACTGGTGGTAAATCCTTTTCGAGATCTGTGTGCAGTTTTACATCTGCATGTCTTAAAAGGGAATCCTTGGTTAGCTTGACGATGTCCATCAGCAAAACATTGATATCGGTCTTTTCTTGTGTGGGTGCTTTTTCCGTGGAAAAATCAGTTAATTTTCTAAGGAGATCGGCAACACGGCTGATCTCTTCGTTGACAATTCTGATCTCATCCAGGGCTATATCTTTGCCGGTCAACTTTATTTCAAGAACCTTAAGATAGTTTTTGATAATGCTCAAGGGATTGTTGACTTCGTGAACCACTCGTCTGGCCAGATCGCTGGAGGCCTCCGCCCGTTTTGCCTGAATGTCTTGCAATTGAATCTGCTTCATATGGTCGAGCCGGAGTGCCAAGGCTCCTTTATGGATAAAAAGATTCAACAGCTTCTGGTTCTCTAAAAGGAACGGCAAGTCGTTTTTTTGGAGCGCCAGAACCAGAACCCCCACTGCATCACCGTGTGCGATAAGTGGAAGACAATAGATCCCTTGTCCGTCGAGCAGGCGAATGAGCTGTTCATCGAGAATCGTCAATGGGTGTTGTTCCGCAGTTGAAAAAGAATCCAGCGGTTTCTTTTCGAGAAGCGCCTTTACCAACAGGCATTGATCCAACCCCATAGAGACGGCAATGCCGTGGTTCTTTGTATACCGCCCATTTTTATCTTGAAGATACCCAAAAAGAACGTTTTTTTCTACATCTAACTGGTAGTAAAGGAAGCGGTTTACGTCCAGCAGGATTTTCAGGCCGTCTGAGATGACGGACAGGATGTCATTCTGATCCTCCGTCGTTAAAAAACCCTCGAGCGAGCCCATGAGCAGCGACACGTTCTTGACATCCCGGACCAGGGCATCCTGTATCTGCTGATCTTTTTCATCGATCGTTTTTTGGGCGGGTTCCTCCACGTTTATATCGATGCCTAATGCATCGGCCACCTCCTTGGCCTCCTGGCCGGATTTCTCAATCAACACGTAGCATTCGTCTGAACTCAGCCCTAAAATCTGTTGGGCCAATACGACGCCTTGGTTCATTCCGGGTTCGGTGTCCTGGCACAAAAAATTGGCAATACAGACAATCTGCGTCATCGGAAGGGCCTGGGCAATGCGGACCGGACTTTCATGATGGTAACGCACTGCATCGGAAATCATGGGCTGGAAGTTCCAGCGATCGAGAAGCCATGCCGCCACCTCGCAATGGGTTGCCCCCAGGCGGGCTTCTCCCTCAATCAACTGCTGCCCATCACCACGACAATCTCCAAGAAGCGCTTCATACGCCGCTTGGCAATTTACCCACAACACGACCTTACCAATGTCATGCAAAAGGCCGGAAACAAAAGCCTCATCCCGTTGATCGGAATTCATCTCCGAAGCGATGCTTTTTGATAAAAAGGCACATCGGAGAGAGTGCCACCAGAACATTTTCAGGTTGAAATTCCCGTTCTTTTTCGGTTTGGGAAAGGCTTCATAAACGCAGGCACAGATAGCCATGTTCCTGATTCCGCTGGTACCGACTATAACCACGGCCTGGTTGATTTCCTGAACTTTTTGAGGCAATCCAAAATAAGCTGAATTGACCAGCTTCAGGATCTTGGCACTCAAGGAGGGGTCCTTGCCTACAATGGCTGCGATTTCAATGAGATCTACACTGTCCTGGCTGCAGGATTCAAAAAGTTTTAGCAGTATATGAGGAAGCGTGGGAAGGTTTTTCAGGGTAGATAATTTGTCAAAAAAAGGTTTCTGTGCTTTCATTTACAGCAGCCTTCCAGATCAGAAAGAGTATCAGACCAGGTCTGTCCCATTGTGCCGTCAGAAATGCAGCGTTTCAGAGGTGGCTTCGTGAATCAGTAAATCCCCTGACCCGGTGAAAATCCGGGTGGTTTGGCGCAAGAACGAGCCGGGCTATTGGTTATTGAAAATGGTTTCCTTCTGCTGTGGTCATATCGGCATACTCAATTTTTACTTTAGCTTAGAGATGAAAAAAAGACACCCAGAGTGATGTGGGGTCTCGGGGCTTTCGTGGACTTAGTACGATAAAAGGCAGCCCCATGTATGTGTCGATCCTTACCGTTCAATGACCTTTTACCATTTGTCAATTTCAATGAAGTTTAGGGTGGATAAAGTGGTCGGTCAAGCAAATAGTCAACATTTATTAACCGGCACCGGTCTTCGATTGTCACAAATTGTTTTAAATATTGGTTCATGAATACATCACACCGGAAACCGGGGAATCCCAGTCCAAATGTTGGTCTTTAACCAGACGGGAACGAAATCCTGCGGCAATCTCAGATGGCATAGGGACGGCTTTGCGCACCTTCAGGTTGGCATGGGTAATTAAAGATTCAATAATGGCCGCCAATCCGTATGTGTCTTGATTGGCCATGAAATGCATTAAATGAATTCGTTTATCCGTAAGGCCAAGCAAACGGGTATACACAGCAACGTTCTCTCCCGGCCGAACCTCAGCGAGATACTGAATGAACTGTTTGAGTACGAAAACCCCGTTTTCTGTCTTGCTGAAATATGCGTCGTCCAATCCATAGTCCGCAAACATGCGCCAAGTTGCCTTGTCAAATACGGTCATGTAATAGCGAACATTCATGTGGCCCATTCTGTCCATGTACGCTGCGGGGATTGTTTGCCGATGATAGCTGGGAAGATCAGTGAGATCCGCCATGACAACCTGGCAGGTTTTCATTTTATCCCAATATCCGCACTCAGTAGCAGGTATCATATTCTTTCGCCTATTGGTGACCGGAGCTGAAAATCAGTTGGTCTGCGATCGCTTGCAAAGGGCCGTGGCAGAACATTCGAAATCAAAATCAATCGGCTTCGGTGTCACGAGTCGAAACCATCCATTTTAGAAAAGAGGCGCTGTGCGTTGTATTTCGGAAAACCCAGTTTAATGATCCGATCCGCCGTCTTCTGGATATCATAAGCGACAAATCGCAAATCGAATTCATCCGCTTCGGAATCGTAAATCACATATTTCGCTCGGGGATCGCCATCGCGCGGCTGGCCCACACTGCCGACACTGACGATGTATCGGGAGTCCCCACGCAGTCGGGTTTTGCCTTCTCGCAAGAAAATGACATCCAGATCGATCTCATCAAATGAATAACCGATCGGACGATGGGTGTGGCCCACGAAAATCCTTTGTTGTGCGACCGCCATCATGCGGGCAGCAATTTCGCCATCGCCGGCCCAGTGCAAATAGGTGGTTGCGGAATCCGGGGGCATGCCGTGAACAAAGCGCATTTTATTCAAGATGGTATAGCGCGGCAACTGCCCGATGAAAGCCAGGGTGGCGGCGGAAAGCAGATTCCGGGTAATCAGGATGGACGCGCGGGCATCGTCCGACATCTCTTCCAGCCGTTCGTCTTCATGAATCGCCAACTCGTGGTTTCCCGCGACGCTGCCAATGCCTTTATCAACCATAAAATTAACCACCGCTTCCGGCTCAGGACCGTAGCCGACCATATCCCCCAGGCAGACCAGGTTGTCGACATCGTTTTGCCGGATGTCCGCATAAACGCTATTGAGCGCCTCAAGATTACCGTGAATGTCTGAAATGATGGCAATTTTCAAAAGATTGTCCCGATCTGACCTCCAGGAAGTTTCCTCACCAATCTGGGTTTGACCCTATCAGGGTGTTGAAAAACGACATGAGCGCAGGCAAAACCCGTCCGCATCAATTTGAGGGTTGAGTGTGACTTGCCTTGTAGCGCGGCAACCCGTTCCTTTACTATAGGTGAAACCAGTATCGTTTTATTCCTTCAGCTGATCCTCAATCTCTCTGAGGATGCTTCTCGGGGGGTGGCCGTTTCCGCCGATCATCTTCTGAATCTCCCGGGTCAACCGGTTGCGCGCCACGATCCGGGAGAGCGCCTGAACGCATTTTTTCAGCCTCTCGGAAGGAGAGGTCATCTCTAAAATCCCCTGGCGTTCGGCGGGTGCAAACCCTTCCAGTGACGCTATTGCAAAGGAGAGCTGTTTCGGACTGATGCGGCTGCCAAGGTCTGACGGGTCGAACCCGATATCGATGCCGTCCACTTCTTTAAGCAGATTCATGGCGGTTTCAACGACCTCCTCCAGGTTATCGTCAGGTGAAACCTTTTCCGCATCATCGAAAAAGAAGACCCGTGCCTCCATGTAGGCCCGCTCTTCAATCAATTCCCGAATGACAAACCGCTCCCCGCCCAGGACCATGATATCCATGCGGCTATCCTCGTAGCGCTTTATGACCGCATCGATCCTGGCCATGCAGCCGACCGCGTGGATGGACTGGCCGTCAAACAGCACGATCCCAAACGGCCTGTGGTCCGCCAGGCATTCGGAGATCATCTGTTTGTATCGCTCCTCGAAGATGTGGAGCGGCAGCCGCATGTCCGGCAGCAAGACCAATCCGAGTGGAAACAGGGGAATTTTGATGGTTTGTGTCACGAGGTCCTCCCAGTGCTGAAGGGGTCAACACGCCTGACGATTAGATTTTTTTTGCTCTTTTCTATCCTGCCCAGTGCAGCACGTACGGTTCTCAATTACTTCACAATCTTCAAAAGTGACTTGAACACTTCTCCCTCTGCCACCCCAAGCAATTCAAACAGAGCGGTTTCGACGCTCGTCCAACTCGCACCCGCATCTCTCATTTTCTGCAGCCCGATGCCCTTGTTCTCCGCGGTTCTTGAAGACACGGCGTCAGTCACAACCTGCACCTCAACCCCCATATCCACTAAATCGACTGCTGTCTGATAGACGCAGATGTGGGTTTCAATCCCTGCAATCAGGATCTGGTTGCGATCCATATTTTTCAAGGCCTGCAAAAAGCGATCATTGCGGCAGCTGCTAAAGCTCATTTTGCTGATGGGCGTCACATCGGGCAAACTGTCGGCGACCTCAGGTATGGTCGGACCGAGACCGACAGGATTCTGCTCCACCCAGAGGACGGGAATTCCTAAAACCCGAATGCCTTTGATCAGCTTTTGCAGATTATCGAACAACCGTTCTTTCTCGTGCATCAGGTGGGCGAGTTTGCCTTGAATATCCACAAGCAACAGTATGGTGTTTTCCATTTTCAACATGGTTGACCCCTTCTTTGACACGCTCTCGCCGCTATCGACGGGAAAAGCCACCGCTATCTCGGCTCAGACTGACCGGTAGGTCTCTTCGACAATTTCCTTACCATACTTTCTTTCAAGACGCCGGACGATAAAATGACCCCGCGCCATATCCTGGAAATGATCGATAAACAAGGTATTGACAATAGCCCCACCCGCGGCGCCGATTGCAGGGACTGCCTGAGCGGCGGCTTTCTGCGACACCTGGATGCTGAAGCGCTCCGCAACTTGGATGATCAATCGGACAAGAGCAGGTGCGCTTTCTTCAGCCAGACCTTTTTCGGCAATATATTCAGCAGCTTTTGTGACCGATTGTGCCAGGGCGGCGCGAACTGCAAAATATCCCGACTCAGACGCATCATCGTTCATGCTCGGCCCACCTAAAGCGAATACTTCGATGCAGGCCATTTTGGAATCAATGGTATTGATCGTCTCCGCTTCGCTTCTGGCGATATCAGCTATGGAACGCAACATGATGGTTGTCGATATGGGCAGCTCTAATGCCAATGCGGGCAGCCCAAAGAAGCCTCCGATGCCGCCGGATGTGGCCACAGCCAGTTTATGCCAGACTGTTGATGCTGCTTCACCGGGCGAATCTTTCATGGTGAGAACTGCCGCATGAATCGCCTTGGACAGGGCCGTACGGGTCACTTCACCGATTTTCACACTCCAATTTTCGGGCAACATGGCAAATCCTTTTTCAATCGGTGTGCCGAGAAAATTGGTGATCTTGGCGGCAAGGCCCGGGTTTTCCAGCAGCCGCTTCGCCTTTTTTAAATCGTCCAGATCTTTTGGTTGAAATGTCATGCGTCTTCTCAATAATGATCATATGTGTGTGGGCACTATGCCACAAAGAGATCAACCGTCCGCCCGTCCTTAAAATTGACCAGCCCTTCCTCGCAAATTCGCAGGAACGGGATGGCCGCGCCCGTCAGGGCGATCAGGGTCAGCAGCGGATCGGGAAATGAGACGCCCAGGTCCGCCGCCGCCTGCCGGATGGCTTTCAGCCGGGCAACGAGTTCCTCCAGCGGCAGTTCGGAGATCAGTCCGAAAACGGGCATGGCAAGCTCCGCGGCAACGCGCCCAGCGTTGCAAACGACCGCCCCGCCCTGCATCTCACGAATACGGTTGACGCAAAGGGCCATGTCCGTCTCGTCGGCCCCCACGACGATGACACAGGAGGTATCCCAAGCCGCACTGCAGGCCATGGCACCGGACTGCAGGCCAAACCCTTTGATCAGTCCGGTGAAACAGTTACCGGGAAGGTTCGCACGGTCAATGGCCGCGATTTTCACCAGATCATTGGCAGCGTCCGACTGGACCTTTCCGCCGGAGACCCCTAATTCCAGCCGCATTTCACGCGTCACCAGGTCGGTCACCATCTCGATCACCCGGACCGTGGCCGTGTCGCCATCCCCATGGAAAGGCAGGTCAAAATCGGACGGTTCGTATTTTTTGGGAATTCGAATCGTGTTCAGGCTTTCAGCGGCGAAGACGTGTTTGCGGGGCGCCATTTCAAGCGTTCCATCCCGCGCGATGATGCGGCCGCTGCTGACCACAACCATCGCCTGGATGATTTGCGGGGCGGGAATCAGAACCATGTCGGCAGTTTTGCCGGGGGCGATTCCGCCGATGCGGTCGTCCAGACCAAAATGCTCGGCCACGTTCAGGGTCGCCATCTGCACGGCGGTAACCGGGTCGAAGCCACAGTTGATGGCTTTCTGGACGAGATATTCCATGTACCCCATCTCCATCAGGTCCGCGGGTGATATGCCGTCCGTGGTCAGAATCAGCCGACGTGTGTCAACGACCATGTCCTTGATCCTTGCAATCTCGGCAAGATCCCGCCGGATACTTCCCTCACGAATCATTACATAGATGCCCAGCCGGAGACGGTCCAGCACCTCCTCGGCCTTGATGGGCTCATGGCAGGAGGAGACCCCGCAGGCCGCATAGGCCTGAAGCTTGTTTCCCCTGGCCCCGGCGGAATGCCCCTCCAGCAGCTTTCGATGGGCCGTGGTTTGGGCGAAGATCGGAAGAAACACATCTGGGTTTTGCAGCACCGCCTGCCAATAGGATTCCCCCAGGCCGACGATCTCTTCACGTGCCAGCAGTGTGTCCAGGTCCGCCGGATCGATTCCCATGGCGGCCCGGCTGGTGGAGACCATGGCAGGTGCCGTTGCAAAGAACTTGATCGGCTGATCTTTTAAGGACGCAAGAAAATCCAGAACACCCCCGATGCCGGCAACCGCATAGGGCTCCAGGGTCTCGGTGACGATGGTGGTGGTGCCGCCCCTGGCCGCATATTTCAAAAACTCGCCGGCGGTGAACGACGAGGCCACATGCGCGTGGCCATCGATGAACCCCGGTATGAGGGTGGCACCGCCAGCGTCGATGACCGTCGTGCCGTCGCCGATGGCAGACCCGACATCCGGCCCCACGCAGGCAATCCGCTCCCCGCAGGTACATACCGACTGATTGTCCAGTATCTCACCGGTGTAGACGTTCAGGAGCCTGGCATTGACAATGGCAAGATCACCGGGCGTCCGCCCCAGGGCCACATCAATCAGTTTTTTGGTTTGATTTTCGTTCATAATGGGTCATCATTTCCTTGTATATGCCCTATTTGGCACCGAAATCAATGTGGCTGCCCATTCACGATGAGGCAGGTCATACTCAACGTTTCAGAATTTTTCCAAGGTATACCTATTCTCTCCTATTTTTCCAATATCATCTCAACGCGTTCGATAATGTTAGAAACTCTGGCCTGGCTTGCAACATCCGGAGGCATAAGCCCTGGCAATGCATCCATGAAATCAGGATCCCGAGCCGGTCAACCGCTGCCTCAAGCATCTCTATGTTGGGATTGTCAACCTTCGGCATCGGGTCTCAACCTTTTCTTAATTTCCAGATGTGCCATCTGCCGCTCACGTGCCCGGCCCCCACGTAGGGCATCGACGAAAGTCAACAGGTCGTATAGTTTCCCGTCTTCGCGTGCCGCTTGCGGGACTGATTTGTACAACGGCGAAAAGGCTTGCCCGCGAACCTCCCCATCCGGATCCGGCCAAACCGGAGGCAGTTCATCGGAGGACTGGAAAAAGGGTGACAGCGCCGGTCCTGCATAACCGGTCGGCATCCCCCGGGTAACCTCACCCAATTCAGGCACGAAAACATGAGGCACCCCATGAACGAGAAACGATTCCAGGTTACGTGCGTTGGGAATGATGCGATCCCGTTGAACAGATGCCAGACGCGCCTTGATAATTCGTTTCACACCGGCGTGGACTTCGGACGGACTCATCCACAAAGTCCCGGCCATGCGGCTGTATGACCATTCTCCCTTTCCAATGGCGACCAGTTTCATCACGATCACCACATCCTGAGGTTTAAGTATCACCACGCCCCCCATTCTCTATTCGTGATTCGCGAATAGAGAATGGCTTAAAAATGGATATTTGTCAAGTTGCTAAAAACAGTGGCAAAAGGGGTTCGGTCTGTCGACCTTTGCAGAAGACCTATGGGGAGGAAATGATCTCATTTGACACGTTGTCCACGACAACCGGAGTCTCAAGGTATTTCAGAACGGGCTCGGAGCCATATTTCCCGCGCACGAAGGCCCGCCATTCATCGGTGTACAGACGATCTGCGTCTTCACGCGATTGCCACAGGTAGACGCCGCCGGCTGTGGTGCCGTCCGGGAAAAGAAAGTAATACTTGCGGATCAATCCGGGCAACCCCTGGTATTTGGGGGCCGTGCTCAAAAAGATCTCGCGGGCCTCTTGGCTCGAGATCGGTTGGGGGAGTCCAAATTCAACAATTACGGTAATCATGCATATCTCCTTGTGGGGTAAACAATCCAGCTATTCGGTCATAGAACCCTTGTTCTCCAGAACTGATTTTAAATGGGTCACTTTGGGGCCGCCTCGCCTCCAGGCGCGGCAACTCCCCAACAGCACATCGAGGCCTTCGACCGCTTCCAGGGATGCGGGCAGGGGCTTCCGGCTTTTTCGTTTGTGGGCGACATGGCCCTGGAACGCGGCCTGGCTCATCACCGTGAGAAGATGGGTCAGATGGACACATCCCTGCTCGCCGCCCATCATCTCACGCACCTTCTTCTTGAATCCGGCGCGTATTTCAAGACCGATGACGTTGTTTATCGTTTCCAGGGTGCCGCGGCAGAATTCAAGGGGCACATGCACCATTTCCGCTTCGGCATCCAGGATGGTGGGCGGAGCACCGCCCAGTTTGAGGCGGATGGCCATATGGTGCACCGGCCCCGGCTCTATTTTTTCACCGGTCAGCGCATACACGGGTTGAAACCGGTCTTCCCGGAGCCACCCCTCGACCAGGATGCAGTCATCATCCAGGACATAGCTTTTCATCTCTATGGATCGGCTGTGGAAGGGATTGCCGTTTATCAGGTCTTTCAGGGAACTCATGGCACCTCTTTAGTGTCATTTTTGCCGGGAGCCGGACTTTAGCCCATCGTCGATCAGGTCAAGCACCGTCTGCTTCTCTTCCGGGAATTTATAACCCTCATAGCTGTGGGTGAACAAAAGCTGCCCCCGACTGTTTTTCCAGAAGTTGCCGGCATGATCGAAACAGACCCGGCCGGTGACTGACAACTCCTGCATGGTCAGGCGCAATTCACGCAGCTGTTCCCCGGGAGTCAGCATCTCGAAGGTCTGCTCGGCCATCTCGCGGGCCAGGGGGGTACCGGGCCAGGGGCGAAAGGGGCGGGATCGCATGTAGTGCGGATCGATCTCGCTGAGCACGCGGGCCGTGTTTCTGGCATGATCCTGCCAGTGGTCTTTGCCGCCCAGACCGGGCATCCAGTATTCCGATAGCTGAAAGCCCGCCGCCAGAGCCTTCCGGCCGCCTTTGATATGGATCTCGGCCGTGACGCCTTTCTGGATTTTTTCAAGCACCGCATCATCCCCACTTTCCAACCCCACATGCAGCCGGTCCAGGCCGGCCCGACGAATGGCCTTGAGGTCATCCAGGGATTTTTGCACCAGGGTTTTGGATCGCGCATAGGTGGTGACCCGGACGATGGAGGGGAACGTGCTACGCAGATACCCCAACACCTCAACCAACTGGCCGGTTTTCATGATCAGGCTGTTGGCGTCCTGCAGAAACACGGTTTTACCGCCGGACAACAACCAGTGGTAAAGCATGGCAAAGCCCTGGTGGTGGTTCAGTTCG
>RCNF010000780.1_pt1 | contig 16576 bp, 17 predicted proteins | sample 2041311 | NCBI WGS metagenome assembly RCNF01 (sample SAMN09708228, study PRJNA481090) | Marine sediment metagenome, whole genome shotgun sequencing project. | biome: marine sediment; feature: ocean; material: sediment; isolation source: Sewage treatment plant 2 marine sediment (STP2) ... | reverse complement strand
GCAGCTTCTGTCGGCGCAGCCTCTGGCGATTGCACCGCTTCATCAGCCGTTATTACTTCAGCTACTGCAGGGGCTACAGACGGAGGGAGTGCAGTTGGTGCCGCTACTTGATCATGGGCCCGCAGAACAATGCCGCCGTTTTCGCTATGAGCTTCGACGCGACGTGTGACTTCGCGCTGCGCAATACGCGCGAGCATATCTGCATCAGGTTGCGGTGGCTCAGCACCAAAATAGCGGTCGTCAGATGCAAGGTCCCGAAAATATTCGGCAATAGCTTTCATTGTTCCAAAGGAGTCATCAAACCCTTCCAGAGTGCATGAAAACGTCCCATAAGAAACCGTGAGAATTTTGTTATTGTTTACCATCGGATGCTCGTCCTCTGCCATATTGCAGGATTGTGTATAACATCGAACCAATGTCGAAACCGGCGCGAAACTGTGCCAGTAAAGGTATCATTTCATGACGAAAATGTGGCCAGTATATCAAAAAAACACAATTTTGCCATGATTGATGAAATCGTAAGGCATCCGGAATTGGTGACTCTGGTTGGTGGTGGAGCCGCAAACACTGAGGATTTAAAGGCGATTCTTGCGATTTCTCCGTTTCTTGTCGCCGCAGATGGTGGCGCGGTGCTGGCAGACCGCGCGGGTATAGTCCCTGATGCAGTGATCGGAGATTTCGATTCGATTCCCGCACCTTTGCTGGCCAGGCTGCCGCAGAATAGGCTGCACAGAATCGCTGAGCAGGACAGCACGGACTTCGATAAGGCACTGCGCAGCATAGTTGCACCGCTGGTGCTTGCGGTTGGCTTCACCGGCGCACGTGTGGACCATCAGCTCGCAACCTTTCATACGCTTGTGCGCCATCCGGACCGACTCTGCGTCGTAATTGGAGCACAAGATATCGTCTGTCTTGCCCCGCCCGATATCACGCTTGATCTGGCAGCGGGTGACATCGTGTCGCTGTTTCCGATGGGGCCAGTATCTGGCCGTTCCGAAGGGCTACGCTGGCCCATTGAAGGTCTGAAATTTGCGCCTGATCAGAGGATTGGTACGTCGAATCAGGCTACGGGTCCGGTGCGCCTGCGCTTTGATGCACCGCGGATGTTACTTATCTTGCCGCGCCACGTTATTCCGCTGCTGGTACGATTCTCGATGCAAGCGCCCGCGCTGTGGCCCGCTCTCTGAGCACAATATAGAGCCCGGCCATTACCGTGATGACAATGCCTAGCGCAGCTGTGCCATTTGGCAGATCGCTGAATACCAGCCATCCGAGAGCTGTGGCAAAAGGAATTTCCAGATACTGCATTGGTGCCAAAGTGGTTGAGGGGGCGTAACGCAGCGACCATGTCATCAGCAGATGGGCCAGCGTCCCAAGCACTCCGATGGCAAGCAGCAAGGTCCAGTCCGCAAGACTTGGTGACATCATTTCGAGTGCCGCAAATCCGCTGTCGTGGAAGAAGAACAGGGTGGGGGCCAGAATTGCAATTGCCATGATGCCGCTGATGGCCTGTAGACCAATGGGGTCGGTCTCTTTGGCAATCTGGCGAGTGACAAGCATGAAAAGTGAAAAGACCACAGCCACGACCAAGGGCAGCAGGGCGGGCGATCCAACCTCGGCAAAGCTCGGTTGTATCACCAGCAGGGTTCCGACAAATCCAACGATACAGGCAAAGAATCGGCGATGACCAACTTCTTCACCAAGCACATACTTGCCCAACAGCAGCATCAGGAACGGCATTACAAACGCGATTGCGACCGCATCTGCCAATGGAAGGTATTTCAAAGCTGTGATCATCGCGGCGATACCCGTCATATGTAAGACGGTGCGCAGTGCAGTCAGTCTCAGGACCCGACGACTCATTCTCCAGTGCCGCCCGGTAAAGATGACCAACGGTATCAGCAATATGACCTGTACGGCAAATCGAACCAAAACGAGCAATCCCAGCGGCACTGTTTGCCCGAGAATCTTTGCAACTGCGTCGGCCATTGGTGCGACGGCGCAAAATCCAAGCATCAGTGTAATACCGAGAAGAGGACGATCTAGGGTTGTGTCAACAGGTTTCACTCGCGCCATTGAAGGACGCTATGCACTGGATGTGGAGTTGGCAAGCCCAGTTTGTACCAGTGTAGCGTAACGTCAATCAAATCAGGTGCGTACAGCGACAACTTGTCGCACCCCCTCAGCAGTTTGGTACATTTACGGCCAACCCTCCTAGCGATGTTTCTTTATATTTCTCACTCATATCCAACCCTGTTTGCCGCATTGTTTCAATGCAGGCATCCAGCGGGACGAGGTGCGTCCCATTTCCACGCAAAGCGAGTGATGCAGCTGATACCGCCTTGATCGCGCCAAGGCCATTGCGTTCGATACATGGCACCTGCACCAGACCGCGCACAGGGTCACAGGTCATGCCAAGATGATGTTCGAGCGCAATTTCTGCCGCATTCTCAACCTGTGCAGGCGTGCCGCCCATTACTGCGCAAAGACCCGCTGCGGCCATCGCTGCGGCACTGCCAACCTCTGCTTGGCAGCCAGCTTCAGCACCCGAGATCGAGGCATTATATTTCACCAAACCTCCAATCGCGGCTGATGTTAGCAGGTAGTCTTCGACGTGGGCGGTCGACGCTCCGGGGACGTGATCAAGGTAGTACCGCAATGTTGCAGGGACCACGCCAGCTGCACCGTTTGTGGGGGCCGTGACAACCTGGCCTCCGGCTGCATTCTCTTCGTTTACGGCCATGGCATAGACGCTCATCCAGTCGTTGATGGTGTGTGGCGCAGCCCAGTTCATTCCACGCTCCGCTAAAAGCGAGTCGTGAATCGCCTTGGCCCGGCGCTTGACCAACAGCCCACCAGGCAGGATGCCGTCCATTTCCAACCCCCGGTTAATGCAGTCATTCATCACCCGCCAGATACGCGCCGTGCCTTTGGACACAATGTCGATGCCTGCGCGTGAAACTTCGTTGGCCCGCTTCATATCGGCGATGGATTTCCCCGAGGACTCGGCCATTTTCAGCATTTCCGCAGCCGACTTGAATGGAAAAGGAACAGGTGCCCCCTCATCTGTTGCCTTGCCCGCAGCAAGCTCCTCTTCGGTCATGACAAAGCCGCCACCAATGGAATAGTAGGTCTGGCGCAGGATTACGTCGCCCTGTGCATCCGTTGCCATCAGGATCATGCCGTTGGCGTGGCCCGGCAGAATGGTGTCGTAGTCAAAGATAAGATCCTGATCCGGATTAAACTGCAAGTCGGGTAATCCATCCGGCGTCATAGAGTGTGTGGCTTTGATTTCGGCCAGCGCTATGGCGGCTTTGTCGGCATCATATGTCTCAGGGTGAAACCCAGCGAGGCCAAGAATTGTCGCCCGATCGGTTGCGTGTCCGACGCCGGTGAACGCCAGTGAACCGTGCAATGACGCCCGCAGGCCATGAAACTCGAACGGAGAGGCGCGCATGGCGTCCAGAAACCGGGCCGCGGCAACCATTGGTCCCATTGTATGCGATGACGAGGGGCCGATACCGACTTTGAACATCTCGAATATGGAAAGAAACATTAGGTGGCCGATCCTTGCGCAGAGTTGGGATAGTGCGGCGCGGAAAAAGGTGTTGGTCCAATTCCCTCCGCGGCGGCAACCGCAACCGTAGCCGGAACAGTGTCGAGACGAAGTGCCAATGTGTGCAAATGAACGTAGTGCGAAACATCAAACACGGGGCGTGTCAATTCTTTTGGGTAAAGCGCAATCCAGCGCAGGCAGGCCGCAATATAATAATCAAGAACGCTGGGGTCAGTTGCATTGAACCAGCTTCGCTGTTGGCCAACCTCGGTATCAAGTGTCATCAGGTGCCCGTTTAGGACCTTTGCCATCTGATTGCTCAGTGCAGTCTGGACCGACGTGTCGGGACCCGCGTATTTCTCCGGGTAAAACACGATGCGCATCCCTGCATGCAAAGTGTTTGAGACAAAGAATAACCATTTCAGAAAATCCCCTCGTGCAGGATCATCCGGTGCAGGGGCCAATGCGCCATGCCGATCCGCCAGCCAAAGCAGGATCGCCCCGGTTTCAAAGATCGACCCGTCTGGCGTTTCCAAAGTCGGGATCAGGCCGTTAGGATTGAGCGCAAGATAAGCCGGTTCATTTTGACCGAGCATTGCGCGATCCACCAAAACAACCTCATAGCGTTGACCCAATGCCTCCAGCACCAGCCGAACGATCATCGAGGCATTGTCGGGGGCGTAGTGGAGGCGGTAGGGCGCAGTCATGCAAGCGGATATACTGTAACGGGCGGAAAACTTCTGCCAGAAAGCGACCCTTGGCGCGCGTTTGCGCACTTGGCCGCGTCATCCTCCCCAAATCGTTGAACCACCCTAAAGTGGATCCGTAAACAGGTCTATCCCATACTCAAACCCACGAATGACATGGGTGACAAGCGACTGAGCGTTGCCCTGACCTGACAGTTTCTGAAACATCGCATATTTTGTTACGGTCTCTAGCTCCCGTAGATTGGCCATGTACGCGTCGACCCGGTTAAATATCATGTCACCAAAGGGCGTATTGTCGAGCACTTCGATCTTGAATTGATTGCGCGGCCCGCGGACTTCGGTGATTTTCTCGGTGTCAGAATTCCATTCCAAATCGATCTGTCATTATTCAGCTCCGCGCAATTATCGCCAGATGCCGACAGTGCAACGGCTGCTCCGCAAGCTGAGATCGGCTTGAGTTCAATTTCCTAACAATCTCGCCAATTTCGCCCTAATTCGCCTCTCGCCACTGCGCGCCATGCGGCTTATAAGGCGCGAATACAAACTGGAGGCTGCACATGACCGGAGAATTGTCGCCCATCGACAAAGCAAAATTTGTCGCTGCCAAACGTGCAAGCGAGTACGTTGAGGACGGGATGCGTGTTGGCCTCGGCACCGGCAGCACAGCCGCGTGGCTGGTGCAGTGCCTTGGCGAGAGGGTGCGCGATCACGGCTTGCAGATCACCGCGGTTCCGACATCAACCCGGACGGCAGAACTGGCCCGCGACGTCGGCATCAAGGTTATCACATTGGATGAAGCCAAATGGCTGGATCTGACCATTGACGGGACAGATGAGTTCGATAGCGATCTCAACCTGATCAAAGGCGGTGGTGGCGCGTTGTTACAGGAAAAAATTGTGGCGACGGCAAGTGACAAGATGGTTGTCATCGCCGACGACGCCAAAGAAGTCGAAACGCTGGGGGCTTTCCCGTTGCCGATCGAGGTAATTCCGTTTGGTCTGCAGACCACAAAAGCACTGGTCGAGGAAACTCTGGTTTCCATGGATGTATTGGGACGGTCGTCAACATTGCGTATGAATGGCGCGACACCGTTTGTCACGGATGAGGGAAATCATATCCTAGATTTGCATCTGAAACGGATCGGCAATGCCCGGCAGCTGTCTTTCGTGCTCAACCAGATGCCCGGTGTGGTTGAAAACGGCCTTTTCATCGATATCTGTGACTCAGTTGTTATTGGCTATGGCGATGGTCGCGTCGAAGTTCGCGATATAAATGAAGGAACTGTCCAGCAGTCCAGAGTGGACTTAGCAGAAAACGACAACCTCTTTACTGATTTGGCGGACTAGAGCGTATGGCCACTGATTTTGACTATGATCTGTTTGTAATCGGCGGCGGCTCGGGTGGCGTGCGCGCTGCTCGCGTGGCGGCAACGGACACAGGCGCCAAAGTCGCTTTGGCCGAGGAAGACCGGTATGGCGGCACCTGTGTGATCCGGGGCTGTGTGCCCAAGAAGCTGATGGTCTTTGCCTCGGGCTATGCCCGCCACGCAGAAGATGCCCGCGCTTTCGGCTGGGACTTTAACACGCCAACATTCGACTGGCCCCGGTTTCAAAAACACATGACGGACGAGTTGGATCGGCTGGAACAGGTCTATCGCAATCTTCTGGCGGCGTCGGGCGTAGAGACCTTTGATGCGCGCGCGACACTGGTCGATGCCCATACCGTGGCCTTGTCGAGCGGCGAAACAAAGACAGCAAAGCACATCCTGATCGCCACAGGCGGACATCCGGTGAAACCGGACATGCCCGGAGCCGAGCTGGCGATCACATCGAATGAGATATTCCACTTGCCAGAGTTACCACAATCGATGCTGATTATCGGTGGCGGCTACATTGCTTGTGAATTTGCCGGTGTCATGAACGGCATGGGCGTCGATGTAACGCAATATTACCGCGGCGCACAAATCCTGCGGGGATTTGACGACGAAGCGCGCGGACTTGTCGCCACCGAAATGTGTGAGCGCGGCGTCGATATCAAAACCGGGACCAACCTGCTTGAGATGCGTCGAGAAGGCAAAGGCATCTGGATCAAAGCCACCAATGGAGATGAGAAGGTCTTTGATCAGGTGATGTTTGCAACGGGGCGTGATCCGAACTCTGGCAATCTGGGCCTTGAAAACACCGGCGTTCAAGTCGGTCGGCGGGGCGAAGTTATTGTGGACACCTATTCCCAGACTGGCCAGCCGTCAGTTTATGCCATTGGCGACGTTACCAACCGGATGAATCTCACGCCGGTTGCCATCCGGGAAGGCATGGCTTTTGTTGAAACCGTGTTCAAAGGCAATCCGACCAAAGTGGACCATGATCTGGTTCCTTCAGCGATCTTCACGCAACCTGAAATGGGCACTGTTGGCCTGTCCGAGGAAGCAGCACGAGAGCAAGAGCCGGTTGAGATTTATTGCACCAGTTTCCGTCCGATGCAGACAGCATTTGCAGAACGCAGTGACCGGGTTATGATGAAACTGGTGGTGTCTCAGGCCACACGGGTGGTATTGGGGTGTCATATTGTTGCCCCGGGTGCCGGAGAAATGATTCAGCTTGCCGGAATTGCCATCAAGATGGGTGCCACCAAGGAAGATTTTGACCGTACGGTCGCTGTCCATCCGACCATGTCGGAAGAGCTAGTTACGATGAAAACACCGATGCGGACCGCTTGAATATCAAACTAAAAAGCACAGTTTAGACAAAAGCGCCGGAATGGCGCGCCAATTAGGGGAAATGCACAATATGGCTGGTAACAACGGCGGCCCATGGGGGGGCGGCGGAAATTCAGGCGGCGGCGACAACGACGGCGATGACGATCGTGGGAACAATGGTGGTGGGCGCAAACCCGGCTCCGAAGGCCCGCAGATCCCTGAAATCGAAGAATTGATGAAAAAGGGTCAGGAACAGTTGCGCGTTCTTATGGGCGGACGTGGCGGTGGCGGTGGAGATACCGGCGGTGGCCGTAAATCTGGCGGCGGAGGACCAGCGTTTACGCGCGGCACAATCGGATTGGGCATTGTAGCAGGGCTGGTTCTTTGGGGTATGGCGAGCTTTTATACTGTTAAGCCAGAAGAAAAATCAGTTGAGCTGTTTCTCGGTAAATTCTACGCCATCGGTGAACCCGGTCTGAACTTTGCACCGTGGCCCCTTGTAACGGCAGAGGTGATCCCGGTGACGCGGGAGCAAACCGAGGATATGGGCGGTGCACTTGGTGCCCAGGATGGATTGATGCTGACAGGTGATGAAAACGTCGTCGACATCGATTATCAGGTTGTCTGGAATATCGATGATCCAGCCAAGTATTTGTTTAAACTGGCAAACCCACCGCAAACAATTCGCGCCGTTTCTGAATCAGCGATGCGCGAAATTATTGCACAGTCAGAGCTGGCTCCGATCCTGAACCGGGATCGTGGTGTCATTGCTGATCGGTTGAAGGACCTGATCCAATCTACGTTGAACAGTTATGAAAGCGGCGTGAATGTTATTCGGGTGAACTTTAACAAAGCTGATCCGCCCCCCACCGTGATTGATGCGTTTCGCGACGTTCAGGCCGCGGCGCAAGAGCGTGACAGGCTGCAAAACGTGGCCGACGCTTATGCTAACCGCGTTCTCGCGGAGGCCCGTGGTGAGGCTGCACAATTGCTCGAAGAATCAGAAGGGTATCGCGCTCAGGTGGTGAATGAAGCCGAAGGTGAGGCTAGTCGCTTTAGTGCCGTTCTTACGGAGTACTTAAAAGCGCCGGTAGTGACACGTAAGCGGCTGTATCTGGAAACGATGGAAAGCGTGTTTAGCGATGTCGAAAAAATCATTATCGATGACAATATTGGTGGTCAGGGGCAGGGCGTCGTGCCCTATCTTCCACTGAATGAACTGCGACGTGGCAGCGGGGAGGCAAGCCAATGAAAAAGTCAAATCTGATTATCCCTGTTGTCGTGGCAGCAGTCGCATTGCTTCTGTCGGCACTGTTTATCGTGGACGAGCGGGAAAAGGTACTTGTTCTGCAATTTGGTAAAGTGATTGATGTCAAAGAAGATCCGGGATTGGCCTTTAAAATTCCGTTTATTCAAGACGTTGTACGGTATGATAGCCGTATTCAGAGTATCGACGTGCAGCCCTTGGAAGTCACACCTCTCGATGACCGTCGATTGGTGGTAGATGCTTTCGCCCGATACAAGATCGTCAATGTAACACAATTCCGGCAAGCTGTTGGTGTCGGTGGTCTGGCAACCGCCGAGAATAGATTGAACAGCATTTTGGTTGCTGAAACCCGCGAAGTTCTGGGCTCTGTGACATCACGTGATATCCTGAGTTCGGATCGTGCGACGCTGATGTTGCGCATCCGAAATGCAGCGATTTCCGAAGCGCAGGCTTTGGGTCTTGAAGTTATCGACGTGCGGTTGAAAGCCACTGATCTTCCCAAGCAGAACCTCGAAGCGACGTTTGATCGGATGCGGGCCGAACGGGAACGTGAAGCCACAGATGAACGTGCACGTGGTAGTGAAGCGGCACAACGTGTGCGGGCGCAAGCGGACCGGACCGTCGTTGAACTGGTTTCAGAAGCACAAAAAGATGCCGAAATCATTCGGGGTGAAGCTGATGCAAAGCGGACCGCGATATTTGCTGACGCATTCGGCGCAGACCCGGAGTTCTTTGAATTCTACCGGTCTTTGACGGCTTATACCCGTGCGCTTCAGGGCAGCAACTCCACGATGGTGATGTCGCCAGACTCAGAGTTCTTTAACTATCTCAAGAACCCAAACGGGGTGCCATCTGAATGATCGCGACCGCATTTCTGGCCCTTGGGCTGGTTTTGATTGTTGAGGGGCTGGCTTATGCGCTGGCCCCTTCGCTTGTCGAACGAATGTTGGAGGCGATGCGTCAGGTCCCCGATAACGCCCGGCGACAGATCGGAGGATTGGCGCTGGTATTGGGGCTCATTCTGGTCTGGGTGGCACATCAGTTGGGGGCCTGAGGTCATGGTTCGGGGATTACGTGAAATTTGGCGCTACTTTGTGGAACCTCTCGGAAAGATCGCGATGACTTGAAAATCGTTGAGATGAGTACATCTTTAATGTTGGCCAAGTGCACGATAGAGTTGGTGTGTTGTCGGGCAGGTCAAACAAGACCCAAAAAGGAGAGCTAAGAGCATGCAGGCTCAGATACAGGAAAAATCTACCGACCGGTCTCAGCCCCGGATCGCGGTTAAACAATATGATACATTGAACGTGCGACGGGTGCTCTGGACGGGTGTCGTCGCTCTTTCGGCGATCTTGTTGCTGTCGCTGCCTGCGTGGGCCAAGCCTGACAGTTTGGCACCCTTGGCCGAAAAAATCAGCCCGTCCGTTGTAAATATCACAACCTCGACAGTGGTTGCCGGGCGGACAGGTCCGCAAGGCATCGTGCCCGAAGGCAGCCCCTTTGAAGATTTCTTTCGCGATTTTCAGGAACGTAACCAAGATGGTGACCGACCCAGAAAGTCGTCGGCGCTCGGCTCTGGATTTGTCATTTCTGAAGACGGCTATGTTGTAACCAACAACCACGTAATCGATGGTGCAGATGAGATCCTGATCGAGTTTTTCTCAGGCGAAGAACTCAAAGCGACATTGATCGGAACCGATCCAAATACCGATATCGCGTTGCTCAAGGTCGAGTCCGACGAACCCCTGCCATTTGTGTCCTTTGGCAACAGCGACGACTCGCGGGTTGGCGATTGGGTCATTGCGATGGGCAATCCCTTGGGGCAAGGATTTTCTGTATCAGCAGGGATCGTCTCGGCCCGTAATCGCGCATTGTCGGGAACCTATGACGACTACATCCAGACAGATGCCGCTATCAACCGGGGCAACTCGGGCGGGCCTCTGTTCAACATGGACGGCGACGTAATTGGCGTGAACACGGCGATTCTGTCACCCAATGGCGGCTCAATTGGCATCGGGTTTTCGATGGCCTCCAATGTGGTGATGCGTGTGGTCGATCAGCTCAAGGAATTCGGTGAGACCCGCCGGGGATGGCTGGGTGTGCGCATTCAGGACGTCACTGATGACGTCGCCGAAGCGATGGGAATGGAAAAGGCTGCGGGTGCCCTTGTGACCGACGTGCCCGAAGGCCCGGCAAAAGAAGCGGGCATGCTTGCGGGTGATGTGATCACCAGTTTTGACGGCGCTGACGTGGATGACACGCGGGCGCTGGTCCGAAGTGTGGGCAATTCGGCCGTCGGGACTGCGGTGCGTGTTGTGGTCTTTCGCGACGGCAAGACTCAAACCTTGCTGATTACGCTGGGTCGGCGAGAAGAGGCAGAATCTGCGGTTCCAGCAGCGATGGACGCCCCCGACAAAGACCAGGCAAACGAGAAAGAGCTACTGGGATTGAAGTTGAGCACATTGACCAGCGAACTGCGCGAGCAGCTGAGTGTGCCGGACGGAACCGAAGGACTGGTCGTTCTGGATGTGGAACCCACATCTGAGGCCTATGAAAAAGGTCTGCGCGCTGGCGATCTGATCACCGAGGCGGGACAGCAAAAAGTGGCTGACATTGCTGCATTTGAGGAACGTATTGCGGCAACTAAGGAGGCAGGGCGCAAGTCGTTGCTTTTGCTGGTGCGCCGCGCAGGCGAGCCGCGGTTTGTTGCTCTGAACCTCGAAGAATAAACGCTGCAAGAACATACTGGAAAAGGCGTCGTTGGTCGGCGCCTTTTTTGCGTTTGGATGGGCTAAGCGCCATCAACCCCATAGGGGATAAGTCCCAGACTTCGCGCGGCGGCTATCGACACTATTTCGCTGCTCAGTCCCTGTGGTTCCTGATATCTTCTTATTGCCGTGCGGGTTGACGCCGTCATCATTCCGCTGATTGGGCCATCGTAGAGTTTCCGGGCGGCAAGAGCGCGCTGAAGCGACGCAACAAAACCTTCGGTAAAGATGTCGGGGCAAGGTGTTTCAAACCAAGTTTTGTCGCCTTCACGAACAATGGTTTGACGAATTTCATTCCGATAAACGGCTGGGTTTTCAACCTGCCCATCTGCAGTCAAATCCGCAGGTTTCACCAAAACCTGTTCGGTGACGGTTCCGGTGACCGAGGGCCCGACGATTTTGTCCCAGCATGTTCCAGGCGGAGCTTCTGGTGGAACGTCTTGCGAGGCGCCGACAATGACCGGTTCGCTGGACGGCGAACCCTGATCCACTGCAACATTTTCACACCCGGCCAGAACGGCAAGGGCGACATATGTGTAACATGCGCGTGACTTCATTGCTCGGGGCCTCAACGCCATCTCAATCAGAGCGAAGTTAGCGTGTTTCACGTCGTTCGGGAAGAGACGACACTTCCCAATCAACTGCAGAAAACCCGCAAACAAATACACTTTGTCGCTACCGCATCAATGCAGGGTCGTAAAAGGGGCTGGTGCCGCCTAAATGGCCCAGATAGATAAGCGCGACGGATTTACCAAAGGACGCGAGAAAATGGCGAAGATCACGTATGTCGAGCATGGCGGCACCGAGCATGTGGTTGAGGTTGCCAACGGCCTGACCGTTATGGAAGGCGCACGCGACAACAATATTCCCGGCATCGAAGCAGATTGCGGCGGTGCCTGTGCCTGTTCGACATGCCATGTCTATGTTGACCCGGCTTGGGTCGACAAACTTCCGGTCAAAGACGACATGGAAGAAGACATGCTTGATTTCGCGTTCGAGCCCAATCCCGACCGCTCGCGGCTGACCTGTCAGTTGAAAGTGACCGACGCTCTGGATGGCTTGCGCGTACAGATGCCGGAAAAACAAATCTGATCGATGCGATGTATGAGGTATATCGCCTGTTGCGTCTGTTTGATCTCAGGCAGTGCAGCAGCGGATACCTTCAAAGCCACCTATGGCGATCCCACCACCAGATACGCCCATGGCGTATTGGGAGATGCCATTGAATGGGGCAGCCTGACAATCAGAGATACGGGCAAGGTGCGCCACGTCCGTTTACCTAATGATCGTGTCTTCGAAGATATCGCCCCACGACTGTGGGACGTCACCGGTGACGGAATAGCCGAAATCGTGGTGATCGAGACGCAGCGGGATCTGGGGGCACAGCTGGCGGTTTATGATCGCTTGGGCCACAAACTTGGCGCGACCCCTCATATCGGCCGCTCAAACCGCTGGCTGGCTCCAATTGGGGCGGCTGATCTGGATGGAGATGGTCGCATCGAGATTGCCTATATCGACCGGCCTCATCTGGCAAAACTGCTAAAGATCTGGCGGTATGAGGCTGGCGAGCTGTCCCTCATTGCCGAACGCACAGGGTTCACCAATCACCGCATCGGCGACGATTATATTACCGGTGGTATACGGGATTGCGGGGCTGGTCCTGAACTGATCGTGGTTTCTGCAAATTGGGAAGATATCATGCAAGTGACATTTTCAGGTGGCTCGCTTTCTCAAGCGGTTGTTGGCCACTTTGACGGGCAGGCTACAGTTGATGAGGCGCTCAACTGCTGACGTAAGCAGGCCTTTTTTGCCTTCATCCGTTCAAAGAAAAGTCTAAAGGCTTGAACTCAAAGTGCGCGCCATCCGATATCCCGGCGATAAAAGCCCTCAGGCCAGTCAACTTTCTCTGCCATTGCATAAGCACGGTCCCGCGCCTGCATCAGCGACGCCCCGCGCGCAGTCACATTTAGGACCCGACCGCCGCTGGCTGTGAACTGTCCGCTCACCTCAGTGGTTCCAGCATGAAAACACATGTGGAAACTATCCTCGGGCATACCGTCCAACCCGCCAATCACACTGCCCTTGGTGTAATCTCCGGGATAGCCGTTCGCCGCCATAACAATGGTCAACGCATGATCATCCGCCCAATTGACCTGCGCCTCTGACAGTCTGCCTTCAGCTGTCGCCTGCAGGAGATCCAAGACCTGCGCGCCCAGTCGCATCATCAAGACCTGACATTCAGGATCACCAAAGCGGGCATTGTATTCGACCAATCGCGGCTGGCCGCCGTCGATCATCAGCCCGACATAAAGTACTCCCTGATACGGAATTCCACGCGCTTTCATCTCGGCCATGGTCGGACGGACAATCTGTTCCATTGCCAATGCCTCGATCTCTGCACTTAAGACCGGAGCAGGCGAATAGGCCCCCATGCCACCTGTATTAGGACCGGTGTCACCATCACCAACGCGCTTGTGGTCCTGCGCGGTGCCCATCGACAAAACATCCGTCCCATCACACAGCACAAACAGTGACGCTTCCTCGCCGTCCATGAATTCCTCAATCACCACCTCTGCTCCGGCCCCACCAAAAGCGCCGCCGAACATGTCGTCGACAGCGGCCAGCGCCTCAGCTTTCGTCATGGCAACAACAACACCTTTGCCAGCGGCCAGCCCGTCGGCCTTCACCACAATCGGCGCGCCTTGGGTCTGTACATATGCGCGGGCAGTCTTTGCGTCAGTGAAGTGGCCATATGCTGCAGTTGGCGCGCATGCCGCATCGCAAATCTCTTTGGTAAAAGCTTTGGAGGCCTCCAATTGAGAAGCGGGGCCGGACGGCCCAAAGACCAGAATTCCAGCCTCCCGCAGTCGGTCTGCAACGCCTGCGGCAAGCGGTGCCTCGGGCCCGACAATCACGAAATCGATGGCGTTTTCCTCGGCAAATGCGACAACCGCGCCACCTTCCAGAATATCCAGCGTCGCACAGGCCGCGATCTGAGCGATACCGGCATTCCCCGGTGCCACAATAAGCTTGTCACATTTTGGGTTCTGCATCACAGCCCATGCCAGTGCGTGTTCACGCCCTCCGCCGCCGAGGATCAGGATGTTCATGAGGTGCGCTCTCCACTTGGCCTTGCTCGGCTGGCGTTCTAAGCTGGCGCGACCCGATGCACAAGGAAACCCGGCCATGGATCTGATCGACGACCCAACCGAGGGCCTCAATGCCCCCGAATACAGCGTCACCGAGCTGTCTGGCGCGATAAAACGGGTGATCGAAGGTGAATTTGGCCATGTGCGCATCAAAGGCGAGGTAGGCCGTGTCAGCCGACCCCGATCCGGGCACATTTATCTCGATCTGAAAGACGACAAGTCGGTGATTTCAGGGGTGATCTGGAAGGGCGTTTCGGCCCGGCTGCAAACTCAGCCCGAAGAGGGTATGGAAGTTGTCGCGACCGGTAGGGTGACCACGTTTGGCGGCCAGTCAAAATACCAGATCGTGATCGAGGACATTAAACCGGCGGGCATGGGCGCGCTGATGGCGATGCTGGAGAAACGCAAGAAACTGCTTGATGCAGAAGGTCTTTTTGATCTGTCGCGCAAACGTCCGCTGCCCTATCTGCCGGATGTGATTGGTGTGATCACTTCTCCGTCCGGTGCCGTGATACGTGATATTCTGCACCGTTTGCGGGACCGGTTTCCACGCAAGGTGCTGATTTGGCCAGTGGCTGTACAGGGCACAAAATGTGCGCCCGAAGTTACCCGCGCGATTGAAGGGTTCAATTCCTTTGTCCCAGATGGTGCACTGCCCCGACCGGACTTGCTGATTGTCGCAAGAGGCGGTGGGTCGATCGAGGATCTCTGGGGTTTCAATGAAGAAGCCGTCGCGCGCGCAGCAGCGGCGTCCGATATTCCACTGATTTCAGCGGTTGGCCACGAAACCGACACAACGCTGATTGATTTTGTCTCGGATCGACGCGCGCCGACACCAACGGCTGCAGCCGAACTTGCGGTTCCCGTGAGGTTGGAATTACTTGCCTGGATAGATGGTCAGGATGCCCGCATGACCCGGAGTCTGAGCAATATGGTCACCCAGCGCGGCCAGCGCCTGCGAGATCTGAGCCGGGCGATGCCGCGGGCTGACAGTTTGCTTGACAGTCCACGTCAGCGGCTTGACGTCTTGGGGGATCGTTTGCCAGCCGCTCTGATCCGTGGTGTGCAGGTGCGCCGCGTTCATTTGTCGGACCGCGCGGGCAGTCTGCGCCCCGGCACAGTGCGCCGTGCCGTAGAGAACGAAACTCGCCGTCTGACTACTCTGTCGGTGCGGCTCGGGCCGGCCCTCGGCCGCGCTGTCAAAAACCAGAAAGAGTCGTTTGAGGCCCGCGCCGCACGTCTTCAAATTCGCAATCTGGGTGTAGATATTCAGCGGAAATCAGATGCGCTGACAGCCCAGTCGCGCAGGTTGTCAGAGACAGGGCAGCGCCAGATTGTAACGCTCCGGGACAGGATCGAGGCAGTGGATCGGCTGCGGGAAACGCTGAGTTACAAGGCGACACTTGGTCGGGGCTATGCGGTCGTATTTGGCGATGGAAAAGTTGTGACAACCAAAACTGACGCAGTGAAGGCCGCAGGCCTCGAGATTGAATTCGCCGATGGTCGCTTGGCTTTGAGCGCCGCGCAAGGCACCAAGACGCCTCGCGCAAAACCCAAACCATCACCAGAAGATCAGGGCAGTTTGTTTTGATCAGCGGGCCGGTTTCGCCCCGCGAGTCTTATGACTTAGACCCCGATTTCGGGCCCTAGACACAGCATTGGCTCGGTGGCGTTGTCTGCCTCGTAAAGCTCAACACCATCTGGCTGATTTTCAAACTGAGCGATCAATCCACCTGCACTTTGGGTAAACGTCCAGCACTGAGGCCCAGTTCGGTCTTCATAGACAAAACAAATTTGACCGGCCTCTTCGTACCAGAGCCCGTCTTTGCACTGCCCATCCAGAAAAGACCAGCGCACGCGTCGGTTCGCAAGGTATTCTTCCACGCCATAGGCAGAACCACCCTGTCCGTAAATCAATGTCTTGCCGCGCGTGTAGGTGTCAAACGCTTCGCCATCCATCGGTTCTGCCGCCCAAAGCGGCCCGGCGGTCAACAGCAATGCTATCAGGTGTTTCAACATCATGACTCAACCGTGCCAGATCGATGCCGATCAGGGAACCTGTAAAGGAACCTCCGATTTGCAGAGGCAGGATTTCGCTGTTGAATCTTCGTCACGGCTGGCTGCAATAGGGGGCAGGAAGGGCCAGGCGTGGCCCTTCCATATCCATTCATTCCACATTAGGTGGGACTGACGTGCTGCTGGAGGCCCCATGGCGTTTTTTAAGAAACTGAAAGAACGACTTTTCAAATCCTCGTCCAAGATTGACGAGGGGCTGGATGCTATCATGGAAGATGGTGGGACCGAAGAAGAAGCAATCGTTGAAGAGATTGAAGAAGCAGTTGCGCTCAAGCAAGTTGTGGCGGACCCTCTTCCAGAGCCAGAGCCAGAGCCAGAGCCAGAGCCAGAGCCAGAGCCAGAGCCAGAGCCAGAACCA
>RCNF010003084.1_pt1 | contig 16582 bp, 17 predicted proteins | sample 2041311 | NCBI WGS metagenome assembly RCNF01 (sample SAMN09708228, study PRJNA481090) | Marine sediment metagenome, whole genome shotgun sequencing project. | biome: marine sediment; feature: ocean; material: sediment; isolation source: Sewage treatment plant 2 marine sediment (STP2) ... | reverse complement strand
AACGACCGGCGCCTGAGCCAGCGAGCGGTCGACCAAGAACGCGTATTGGTCCGCATTTGGTCCGCGGGAGGATGAAAAACGACCACAAATAGCGCGAACTGGTGAGAGCCGAAAACCCAAGAGGCACAAGGGAATATGCCGAATCGCCAACCTAGCCCTACCCTTCCGCCCTGATTTGTAATCAGCAGGTCATGGGTTCGAATCCCTTCGCCAGCTCGGAAGTATCAGTCCCCCCAGCGAAGCTGGGGGGAAGGTACCGCCGGCGCAGCCGGGGGTAGGGGGCTGCCTTTGCAGGGGATTCCTCACGTCCGCGCCAAGCGAAGGCTGTTGCGATGGGGCCGTCGCTTTCGACGATTCGCCCTGACTATTGTCATCTGCTCCTAGCGGTCTACCACTCAGCTACCGCATCGCCATGCCGGAAGGACCCTCCATGACTAACCCGATTGTGCGCGTCGACAACGTCGTCAAGACGTTTGGCAAGACGACCCGCGCCCTCGACGGCGTGAGTCTCGAGTTTGAGCCGGGGATCGTATACGGATTGCTCGGACCTAATGGTGCGGGCAAGACAACCCTGATCCGGGTGCTGACGACTCTCCTGAAGCCGGACTCGGGACATGCCCATGTCGCCGGCATCGACGTCGTCGCCGACCCTGTAGCGGCACGCACCCATATCGGACTTGCCGGACAGTTCGCTGCTGTCGACGACTACCTGACCGGCCGTGAGAACGTGGAGATGGTGGGGCGGCTCTACAACCTGTCTGCCACCGAGGCCAGAACCCGCGCCGGTGAGTTGCTCGAGAGGATTCACCTCGACGAGGCCGCCGATCGTACCGTCCGGACCTACTCCGGCGGGATGAGGCGACGACTGGACCTTGCAGCATCGTTGATTGGGAGACCCGAAGTCCTGTTCCTCGATGAGCCCACCACCGGGATCGACCCGCAGAGCCGTCTCGATCTGTGGGAGCTCATCCGTGACCTCGTTGCTGGCGGCACCACCGTCTTGTTGACGACCCAGTACCTCGATGAGGCTGATCAACTCGCCAATCGGATCGCAGTCATTGATCGGGGCAAGCTCATCGCCCAGGGCACCGGTGATGAACTGAAGGACAAGATGGGCGGCTCAGTGATCGAGTTGCATATCAACGAAGAAGCCAAGACGCAGGTGATGGAAGCGATGAGGTCTATCTCGGAGGACGTGACCTACGAGGATTCCCGTAAGATCGTGCGCCTTCCCGCACCCGAGGGCTCGCAGACACTGGTCGAGGTCGTGCGCCGGCTGGATGAGACCGGCGTGACGGTGCAGGACGTGGCGCTGCGCAAACCGAGTCTCGATGACGTCTTCCTGACTCTGACGGGTAGAGGAGCGGCGGCGGCGGAGGCGGAGGCCGAAAGCGGAGCGCCGGCCAAGCAAGGCAAGCGGGGACGACGACAGAGGAGGGCAGGCTGATGGCTACTGCAACTCAAACTGCGGGACACACCAGGATTGGGCCCCGGCACGCCCTCAAGGACATCGCCGTCATCACTCGACGCAACCTGCTCCGCAATGTCCGGCTGCCGCAGTTGCTGATATTCGCGACCGTGCAGCCGATCATGTTTCTCCTCCTGTTCAACTATGTGTTTGGGGGAGCGATCGGTGGCGCCATTCCCCCGATTGCGCAAGGCGAGTACATCAACTGGCTGCTGCCCGGTTTGCTGATTCAGGTAGCTGCCTTTGGTGCGGGGCAGACTGCTCTTGGCTTGACCGAGGATCTGTCCAAGGGTGTCATTGATCGCTTCCGGTCTCTTCCCATGGCCCGGTCGGCGGTGCTGGCAGGGCGGACTCTCTCAGACTTGATCCGCAACGGATTTGTCATCGGGCTCATGGTCGTCATGGGCTTTGTGATGGGATTTCGTTACCAGACCAATCCGGTGATGTTCTTGGCCGGCCTCGGAGTGGCGATGGTGTTCTCATTTTCACTGTCGTGGATCATGGCCACGATCGGTCTTGCAGTGAAGAGCCCGGAGGCGGCGCAGTCGGCGGTGTTCCTGCCGGTCTTCCCGCTCGTGTTTGCCAGCTCGGTGTTCGTCCCGACTGACACGATGCCGACATGGCTCCAGGGGTTTGCGGTCAATCAGCCGATCACGGTCACGGTCAATGCTCTGCGCGGCCTAATGCTGGGCAGAGAGTCGCTCGCCGACTTCCAGCCGGGAATGAGCTCCGATCAGCTCGCCGCTGCCGTTGCCAACGCTCCCACGGTGGAGGGTCAGGTGCTGCTCTCGCTCTTCTGGTCGCTCGCCATCATGGTCGTGTTTGTGCCGCTCGCTATCCGCGTGTACCGCAGGACGGTCACCTGAGGACTGTCACGCAGCTTCGGTATTCGTCCTCAACACTCTTGCCCACCGACCCCCGACGGACGTCAAGTTGCCGTTGCCGCTGAAGATGTTTCAGACCAGGGGAGTCGGCGAAGCGATGGTCAAGCGCCTTCAATCTGTTCGTGCGGATGTTTCTGTTCAAGGCAGGAGTTGTGCATCGGGAGCAGTTGACCACGGTCGTGGTGAAGGCCTACCTCGCTCCGCATCCGACCTATAAGAGCCGCATATTGGGCACTAAGCCAATGCGAAGGGGTCATCTACCGGGCTTTCGCCATCTCGCCGTCCGCCAGGGCCACTTCATCGGCTGTCAGCGAGGTCCGTTCCTTGATCATGAATGCGATACCAAGGCCGATGGTTGCTGCAACTGCCGAGACGATGAACGTATTGGTGTAACTGCCCACAGTTGCCTTGATGAAGATCCCCGACAGGGCGGCCAGCCCGTACGCCTGATAGACGATCCCATAGTTGGATCCGTAGCGGTAGGTGCCCCACTGTTGATTGGTGAAGGTCGGGAATAGTGCGAGGAAGCCACCGTATCCAACGGCGACACCGATGACTCCGAGGTAGAACATCGCCTGATTGTCGGCCAGGAAGCTCAAAGTCAAGAGGGCAAGAATCGTGATGACGAACACTGATTTCAGGACGTTCAGCGTCCCCAGCTTGTCCGACAGAGATCCAGAGATAAGGCGGCTGCTGGCATTCGCTATTGCGAGGATGCTGATGATCGTTGCAGCTGCTTCATCGCCAAGATCGGCTACTTCCAGACCAATGTTCTTCGCCGCCCCCAGAACCAGCAAACCGGGGATGACGGCAAGCCAGTACATCACCCAGGTCAAGCGGAAGGTTCGTGTCTTGACCATCTCTGGTGTCGTGAAGTCGTCGGCGCCCTTGGTCACCGCTGCCTTCGTATAGCCCGGTGGGTTACTGGTGAGTTGCGCCCCAAGGACAATGATCACGGCGGTCACGATTCCCAACTGGAGAAAGGCTGTCGAAACATCGGAACCGTCGATGAGCCAACCGATGACCTCTTTGAAGATGATGCTTCCGCCACCAAAGACCGCCACGGCCAACCCGGTGATCATGCCCTTCCTCTTTGGGAACCACTTGACCAGCGTGGCGATCGGACACACGTAGACGAAACCAACGCCGGCCCCGACGATGACCCCAAAGGTCAGGTACAGCATCAACGGCGTGGTGGCGAAGGAAGACAGGATCAAGCCGCCTCCGTACAACAGGCCACCGATCGTAATCGTGAGCCGCGGCCCCATGAGGTCCACCAACTTGCCGGAGAAGATGGTGCTGAAAGCAAAGACAAACTGTGCAATCGAGTAGGTCAGCAGAATCTCGTCGCTCGACCACCCTTTTTCGGCCTCGATGGCGGTACCGAAGATGCTCCAGGCATAGAGGCCGGCGATCGTCACTTGGGCCAGCAAGGCTCCAACCAGGACCACGTACTTGTTCTGCTTCATTCCCTCAACCTCACCAGAAGCACGTGTTCGCCGCTCTTCTATTGTCATCGACCGCTATTGCTGACACCGATTCTGGGCACAACCTTTACTTTTTGTCAAAGGGGTACCGGCCGGGGATTAGGCGTTCACGGTCAGCTTGTGGCGGCAAACGAGGCAGCGGTCGGGAACTGACGGCAGGCTGATTGCAGGTGGAGTGGACGTCATTTCCGAGCTGCCAGACGGGCCTTTCGCCAGCTCCGTGGCAGTCGTTTGCTCACCAGGGGACGCCTTTTGTGACCCCGGATGATTTTTGTTGCCGCACACTCGAAGAAACCTGATGTTTTCGAGGTGCTCGACGAGTAGTGTCGGAAACATGGGGCCGCAAAGGCGTGCTGTTTCGGTAAGGCCAATTGGTGCTTGTCTTCGCCCAGATCGAGAGTCGCCGCCACCGCGGTGTGCGATTGGTGTTGCGCTGCTAGGTATCGGATGCCTGCTGGGCTGGCTTGGTGGCTCAATAGGCACAGGCCCGCAGCAGGTGGCGAGCACTGCCGCTCTGACCTCGATATCCGAGACGCCGCCTAATGATTCCATCGCAGTCGATTGGGAAGAAGCTGTCACGGTTCCTCCGATTGGCCCGAACTGGGAGCTGGCCGACCACTCCAACCCTGCGGAATTGGGTGGCCAGATCTATATGGTGATGCGGCTTCGCCAACCAAGTGGTGGAGAAGACCTGCTCGAATTGTGGAGGAGCGGGGACGGACTGCGGTGGGTGTCGCAGCCGCTCGATCTGGCCGTTCCGGTCCGGGCGCCTCGGCTCACGGCAGCTGCCGACACTTTGCTGCTGTCGGCAAGCAACGGGCAAAACGACGAGCTGTGGAGATCATCGCCGCATCCCGGGAGCGATGCGGTCACGTGGCATAGCGTCCCGCTTCGGGTACCAGAGGGCGTTAGTGGCCAATCCTTGACAGCAGCCGCCACCAGCGAAGGCGAAGCGATTGCCGTGATGGTCGGGGATCTCGATATCTGGCAGGACATCTTGACCCCGTTCCTGCCCGACGGGATCAACCTGGAGGACGGTCAATGGCGCTACGAAGGCGATGAGTTCCTCTACGCGACAGACGATTGCGCAGACATTCGGCTCTTCGCTGAGCATCCCGAGGTAGTGGTCGCTGACGACCGGGTGTGGGTCCGTCTTGTGACTCTTGACGGTGAGGAGGTGCTGCAGACTGTCCCACTGCCACCGGAAACGCACCCGATCACCGAGAGTCCCCGGCTCACCGAGATCCGACTTTTTGCAGCCTGGGTCATCTCTGATGATGGCGCCCTGCAAGTGGTGCCGGGTCGCAACATGCCTCCCGTGGGGCAATTCCAGCCAACGACGTGGGGCAATGGGTTTGTGGCCGCAGTTCACCAATTGGATCGCATGACAGGCACCAGCGAATCTGCGCTCTGGAGATCAGACACGGGACAGGTCTGGCTCCCCGATCCCGTGCCGCCCCCAGCGGAGTGTGCGCCATTCGTCGTCGCAACGAGCGGCGATAATCTCCATCTCACCTCTGCTGCCGGTACGCAATGCAGGCGTGACTTCGACTCCGATTGGGTCGTGCTCGAACAGCCATGTGCGGTCTGCTACAAGCTTGGCGGTACAGCAGGTTTCCTCGGGTACCCCAAGAATTTCGAATACGACAAAGGCATGTTGTCGCGAGATGGCATCTCATGGAGTGCGATAACGGTGCCGGGTAGCGAGGCCTACCCGACTCTTGCAGTCCTGGAGAACCGTCTCGTTGCTGTCTCGGTGTGCGAGCAACCCAGCCAGGTTCGTATCTGGCTAGGCACGATATTCTGAACGTCCTCCCGCGGCAGGTTATCCAGTCTGGCGTCCTGTAGCGCCGTATCCGGCGCTCACGGACGCCAGACTGGATAGACAGAAACGCGAAATCCGCGTTTCTGTCAGGGGTCACCGATAACGTGACGGCATGTTGTCGAGCAAAGACATACGAGTTCTCGAGTTCGAGAACAGCTGGTGGCACTATCCGGAGCCAAAGGATCGTGCCATTCGTGAGTACGTCGGGATGAGCTCGACTCGTTACTACCAGGTGCTGCGCCGCCTTGTTGAGGATGACTCCGCCGCGGTCGCTTATCCGCTGGTTGTGCGCCGTCTGCGCCGCATGAAGAAGGAACGGCAGGAAGCCCTGGCGCGCCGTCTCGATACGACGGTCGGCTGATGGCAGCCCCCATTCCCGACGCTGAGGTTGTCGAGCCGGCTCCCTGCCCGCCCGACCGCGACTTGAGCGCCGTGATCTCCCGAATAGGCGTCGCCGCCTGGAGCCTGGTTGGTGCTGCGGTTCTGCTGTGGATCGTGCTCCAGATTCTTGCTCGTATCGATGTGCTGCTCGCCCCAGTTGTGCTGGCGATTGCACTCATCTATGTACTCAACCCCGTGGTCAATTGGCTGGTGCGACGTCACGTACCGCGGATCATTGCCGGCTTCCTGGCATTCATGCTCCTGATAGGGGTGATCGGGTCGCTCGGCGCCATTGTGGCTCCGATGGTGACCGATCAGGGCGCTGAGCTGACGACGCGGTTCCCTGAGATCTACGACGATTCGGTAGTCCAAATCGAGGATCTGATTGATGGGATGGGCTTTGGAGAAGTCGACCTTTGGTCTTACGAACGTCTCCAGGACTTCTTCCAAGATCCAGATGCCCAGGACCAGATCCTGTCGGTCGTGTGGGATCGGCTCGGTGAGGTAACCACCGGATTGTTGGAGGCCATTCTGGTCTTCTTCCTGGCCCCGGTCGTTGCGTTCTACATCATCATCGACCTGCCGCGGGTCCGCGAGGAAGCGGTCGGCTTGGTCCCCGAGCGTCACAAGGCGGAGGTGCTTCACGTCTCACGTCGTCTTGGTGGTGCGATCGGTGGATTCCTCCGTGGCCAGGTCCTGGTTGCCCTGATCGTCGGGGTCATGACAAGTCTTGGGTTCTACCTCATTGGTCTGGAGTTCTGGCTGATTATTGGAATGATTGCCGGCTTCCTCAACATCATCCCGTTTGTTGGTCCTTGGGTTGGAGGGTTCCTCGGGGTCCTTGTCGGGTTAGTCACCGCCGACCCAACGACTGCCATGTGGGCCGCCCTCGTTGCCCTCATCGTCCAGCAGGTGGACAACCATCTCATCAGCCCCAACGTGTTGCGGGCTACCGTCAGCCTCCATCCCGCAGTAATCATCCTGCTGATCATCCTCGGTGGTGGTGTTGGTGGGATTTGGGGTGTTCTCTTGGTGGTCCCGATCGCAGCTGCCGTCAAGATCCTTGCCGGTCATTTCTGGCGAACGCGAATACTCGGCCAGTCGTGGGAGGATGCGCTTGACTCAATGATTGAGTCATCCCAACCACCCGAGACCCTTGTTGAGGAGATCCGCGATTCGCTGCAAGAACGCGCTGCAAAGACAGCCGGTGCAGGTGATGCCGAAACTGGCGATGGCGCTGGCCCCGCGGCCGGCGAATAGCTCGGAGAATATCTGATGCTTGACCTTGTTCTTGGCGCATTGTTGGTTGTCCTGGCTATCCGCGGTTGGATGCGGGGACTGGTGAGGGAGATCATCAGCCTGGCGGTCCTTGTCGTGGGAACCGTGGCCGCCTTTCGGCTGTCGACCCCGCTGGGTCGTGTGTTCGCCGCCATGTCCGGTGCTTCGCCTGACGCAACCCGGTACGTGGCGGGCATCGCCATCTTCATCGGGCTTGCCATCGCAGCTGCGGTTATCAGCCGTGTTCTTCACCTGGGAATGCGGGTTCTGCCAGGTGTTTCGACGCTCAACCGAGTTGCCGGCGCCGGATTGAGCCTTCTTGCCTTTGCGTCACTTTGGCTGTTTCGATGGCGACGGTGGTAACGCTGCCGGAGGCAGCTGCCACCGAGTTGGAGTCTTCCGATGTCGCGGCAACGATCACCGACCCCAACGGTGTTCCCCAACGTGTCCTCGGCTTCTTGTCTGGTGACCGAATAGTCGAGATCTCACTGCGTATCCGCAGTCTCACCGGTAGCCGGCGTGCCGTTGCGGCTGCGGACGACCCGATCGAATTCCCGGCGGCCAGCGGCGATGACATAGATCGACTGCCCGACGCTGAGTCGGTGATGTTCGAGCTGCTGAACCGAGACCGCGTTGGGGGAGAAGTGGATCCTGTGCTGCGGTCCTCCGGGCTTGATCAAATGGCCTTCGATCTGGCCGTCGCAGCATACGGAAGCGGTACTGCAGGAGTGTTGAGTGACGCCGAGCTTCGCTCCCGTCTCAATGGACTTGGTATGCCATCTATACAGCGAACCCACATGGTGGTGCTCGCCGCTTCACCTGAAGCCGCTCACGCTGCGCTTGTCGATGCCGACACCGAGATACTCGGTGCGGGATTCACCAAGGCGGGTGTTGTGGTGCTGCAGGGATCCGTCGGTTTGCTCATAGTTGAGATACTGACCGGCTAGCGGATTCGTTCGTGGGGCCGAGACGCCAATCATCCGAGCGGATGACGACAGTTCCGAGATTGATGCGTATCTTCTGTATGGAGTGAGCGGGAGGATCGACAGTTGTGAATGTCCTGGAATGTGAAGGTCTGGTCAAAGCGTTTGACGACCTGGTGGCCGTTGATGATGTGGGCTTTCACATAGCCGCCGGTGAAACATACGGACTACTTGGCCCCAATGGTGCCGGGAAAACCACATGCATCTCAATGATCGCCGGCATCCTCGCCGCAGATGCGGGGAAAGTCACCGTCGGTGGACACGTCGTGTCTACTCGGTCTACTGAAGGCAAGGCCGAGATTGGGTATGTCCCCCAAGACATCGCGATCTACCCAGATCTGACAGCCAGAGAGAACCTGCGGTTCTTCGGGAAACTCTACGGAATTGGCAAGGAAAGGCTGGCGATCCGTACCGATGAAGTGCTCGAGGTGATCGGGCTCAAGGACAGAGGCGACGACCGTACCGACGAATACTCGGGTGGGATGAAACGTCGGCTCAACATCGGTATCGGGCTGCTTCACGAGCCCAGCCTTCTCATTCTCGATGAACCAACTGTTGGGGTCGACCCGCAAAGTCGTAATGCCATCTTGGAGAGTGTCGAGCTCTTGGGACAGACCGGAACTGCGGTTCTGTACACAACCCACTACATGGAGGAAGCCGAGCGCCTGTGTGACCGAGTGGCAATCATCGATGGCGGCAAGATCCGCGCCGAGGGGACGAGGCGTGAACTCGTTGAGCTCGTCGGTCAACGTGACACGGTGAACCTTGGCGTGGTCGGGTCCGCCCATCGGCTGGTTGATGGTCTGGCTGTGGTTGGAGAGATTGACAAGATCACGGCCACCGAGGGTTCGGTTGAGATCCTGGTCGATGGCGCCAGCCGGGTGCTGCCTCGGATCCTTGACGTTGCCCAACAGGCTGGGGTCGCCGTTTCCGGGGTTGAGGTTGTCGAGCCCAACCTCGAGTCCGTGTTCCTCCACCTCACCGGGAAGGCACTGCGGGACTGATGCGCGCTGCCTTCATCATCGCTCTCAAGGATCTGTCGCAAAGGATCCGGGACAAGTCCGCCATTCTGCTGGGGGTGGTGGCACCGCTGGGGCTGGCTCTCATCTTCTCCGGGATCATCCCTGATACCTCTGGGTCGTCTTTCGATGTCAACGTCGGTGTTGTGAATAACGATGGTGGTGTCATCGCAGCCGGCTTCATCGATGACGTCATCCCCGCCGTCGCAGCCGATGATCTTCTTGACTCGACTACGTACACGGATGTGGACATCGCACTTGCCGATGTTGAGTCCGGTGATCTGTCGGCGCTCTACATCTTCCCCGCAGGATTCAGCGACTCGGTGCAAAGCGGTACCGGGGGGTCGGTGCGCCTCGTTGGCAATGTCGATCAATCAATCCCCACGCAGATTGCCAAGGCCGTCCTCGACGGGTATCTGGCGGAGATAGATGCTGTCAGCATCTCCGTCGCCACCGCCGCGGTCAGTGGAGCAGTCGATTTCCCGGCGATAGCCGACGCGGCCACGACACAAGCAGCGGCGGTGGCCCTGACAGATGTCGCCGCCGACAACCTGGAACTTGATGCCACGACCTTCTTCTCAGCGGGTATGGCGGTCTTCTTCCTCTTCTTCACCGTGCAGTTTGGTGTCTCCTCGCTGCTCGAAGAACGGATCTTCGGGACACTACGGCGTCTGCTGGGTGCCCCAATTAGCCGTTGGAGCATCATCGGAGGCAAGGCCATCACGAGCTTCGTGCTCGGGCTTGTGTCCATGCTCGTGCTGGCGGTAGCGACAACGTTCATGATTGGGGCACAGTGGGGCAATCCCGTTGGCGTTGGCATTCTCATGGTGTGTGGCGTGCTGTCAGCGCTTGGCATCATGGCGGTGGTCGCTGTGGTCTCGAGGACGCCGGAGCAAGCGGCCAACTGGCAGGCGATCGTTGCCGTCGGCCTTGGCTTGCTGGGTGGTACGTTCTTCCCGCTAAGTCAGGGACCGCGGTTGCTGGCCCTGTTCTCCAAGTTGACGCCACATGCTTGGTTCCTGCAGGGGCTCGGCGACCTGTCGGCGGGAGGCGACCTGACATCTGTCATAACGCCAGCATTGGCCCTCGTTACGTTCTTCGTTGTCACGGTGGGGGCGTCCATGGCCTTTGGTAAGGAGGTATTGGCGCCATGAGAAGCTTCGCCATTACCTCTGTGAACATCAAGCGGATGTTGCGTGATCCGTCGACGATCTTCTTCGTATTCGTCTTCCCGATGCTGCTGATACTGGTACTCGGTGCATCGTTCGGTGGCGGCTTCACCCCCAAGATGGGCGTGGTAGGCGACGGCGTTGGCCCCTATGCCCAAGCATTTGTCGATGAGCTCGTCGACGCCAGCGACTTCGAGACAATCACCTACTCCGACAAAGCCCTTCTGATTGAGGACGTTGAGAGGGGCGTACTTCAGATTGGGGTGATCGTCCCCGATACGTATGACGAATCGTTGCGTGCTGGCGCGACCGCCGCGGTCGAATTCGTGGGTCGTCTTGATCAGAGCGTGATTCAGTATCGGGCGACGATTGAGGCAATAGCCGCAAACCAAAGCGCAGTGTTCCGGGCCGCCCGTCTTGTCGAGCAAGAGGGTTTGGCGAGCTTTGACGAGGCCGTGGCTTCTGCACAGCTGGTTGCGTCCGGGCCTCTTGGTACCGACGTGGATGTTGAGACGACGGGTGAGTCACTCTTTGGTGAAGATCTTGGCCAGTTCGACCTGGGGGCTCCGCAACAACTGATCCTGTTCGTCTTCCTCACCTCGCTTGCCGGCTCGGCTGCCTTGATCCAAACCCGCCGGCTCGGGGTCTCCACCCGCATGGTGTCTACGCCAACATCGGTTGGTCAGATCCTGCTCGGGGAGACCGGCGGTCGGTTTGCGATTGCGATGATCCAGGGTCTGTTCATCATGATTGGGGCGGCAGTGGCCTTCGACGTTCGTTGGGGCAACCCGCTCGGTGCGGCCGCGCTGCTGATCATGATTGCCCTTGTCGGCGCTGGTGCCGGCATGCTCATGGGCTCTTTGTTCAACAATGACGAGCAGGCAGGCTCGATGGGCGTGTTTGCTGGCCTGGGACTGGCGGCGTTGGGCGGTTGCATGGTGCCGATGGAGATCTTCCCCGACACCATGGTGCGGATTGCGCACATCACGCCACATGCGTGGGGTCTCGACGGGTTTTCCGAACTGATCCGGCGCGGCGGGTCGATCACCTCGATACTTCCCGAACTCGCTGTTCTTGCCGGCTTTGCTGCAGCGCTGTTGCTGCTGGGCACCTGGCAGCTCCGGGCCAAACTCACGCACTGAGTGCTTGCACGTAGCCGGGAACTCACCTCCAGTGGCGTCGTTCCCTGGAGTCCGCTTTGGGACTCCCAAGGAACTCACCCCCAGGTGAGTTCCCGTTCGCCTTTGGGACTCCCAAGGAACTCGCCTCCGCCCTGCGAACGGCTTAGCTGCACTCACCCTGTGGCCCCATGGAGTCCGTTGCGGACTCCCAAGGAACTCGCCTCCAGGCGAGTTCCCCTATTCGGAGCCGATCTCGAAGAAGGGTGAACCGTCGTCATCGGCCGCGGAGGTGGTGCCATCGATCGGCGGTGGCGTTGGTGCGGGACGCCGTCGGGTGGTGTCTTTCTTCTTGTCCCTACGCACGGCCGCCATCCACACGGCACCGGCCAGAGTGACCGACAACGCCAATAATCCGACCAGCCACCAGGGAAAGCTGGCCTTCGGGTAAACGGTACTGGCAAACATGTACAGCTCGTCGTCGAGTGGAATGTCCCAGGCGAACCGTCCGTCGGCCAGGACCTGATCTGCGTTGTGCTCGCCGACTTCCCCCGGCAGCGAGACGATGACCCGTGCCTCTAGTGCTGCAGAGTCGATCTCTCCCGGATCGATAGGGAACTGGCTCAGCTCGAGTTCCCCTGCCAGGTCGAGGGTTGCCTCGAGTGAAGTCCCGTCGTCGGTCATGTCGAGAGTGAACGATGTGAAGTTGCCTGCCGCTGATTCGGACACCTTGGCCACATCGTCAAAGGCGACCTCGGTTGTGTAGACGGTCATCTCGCCGTCGACACGGGTGCTGCCCTCGCCGTCGAGGCCCAGGTCCAGACCAGAGATGATGCTCTCGCTGTCGCCGGCCAAGGTGTCGATGAGGTCCCGCAATTGCTGGTTGATGCCAACCTCGGCCGCCAGGGTGCCTGAGCCGTTTTCGGAGACATCGAGCAGAAGGCGAACCTCGGCTCTGCAACCGGTTGTGAGGATGGCGAGTAGTGCGATAAGGACGTAATAGCGTTTCATAAATCGCTTCGAGACTAGGTGTTCTTGTTCGATCCACCAACGAGCGATGTACCGCGTATCCTTGCACAGTGAACACCACCTCAGATATGGAGCCAAGCGACCTGGTCGAATCCTTGGTGGCAGCGTTCCCGATCTTCGTTGAGCACCGTCTCGAAACCCTCGGCGTTGTCGCCGACCGCGGGCTTACCGAAACGATCACGAACGCTGTTGCAGGACTTGGCGACTCATTGGAGATGCTGGCGACCTTGCCTCCCCAAGATCAGGTGAAGTCGCCTCTTGAGTTGGTCAGGGAGGCAACGCTGCCGATCGGGGAGGCTCTCTTGGACCGGCAAGTAACTGTCCCAGAGCGAGACGACTGGGCTGTCGCCGTCCATCCAGAGGATCTTTACGAGCTGTACCCGGCGTCGTCTCGCGATCTCGGCGAAGATGCGTGGCAGTTGCACCTGGCGTGGGGGATCAGCAAGGCACGAGTTGTTGCGGGGATGGTCCCGGCATCGCCACCCGCTGCACCAGCAACGGTGGATCGTGGCCCGACAGCGGCTCTGTTTGGTCTGGACCCGTTGCGTCGTGGTGAGCTTGCGTCGGAACTAGGCGCCAGGGGTTATCGAAGCCTGCTGTGGAGGAATCCTGCAGCCTTGGAGAAGGCGAATTCAGAGTTGCTGGAGGTTGCGTTTGTTTATCTGGGCCATCCCGCCGCTCATGACGCGATCCGCACTTTGGCGGCGCAAGGAACTCGTGTTGTGGCAGTAACCGAACTCGTCAATGATCTTGAGGTGGCGGGCATGATGGCTCTAGGGGCTGAGGATGTCGTTGAATTAGACGGAGTCGTCGACCGTTTGGATCGTCTGCTGCCCCGTCTCGTCTGAGCCATCTGCATCGGCCTTGCGCAGGCTGAATATGACCAAACCGGCCAGGACCAGGGCAACGCCGATCCATTGGCTGGTCCCCATCGCTTCGTCGAAGAGCAGCCTTGCCCACAAGATGGCGAGCATCGGCTGGCCCAGCAACAGCACCGACGTTTCGAGGGCAGGCAGATTGGGAAGCGCTCGTGCGATAAAGAGCCAGCCGACCACCTGTGCGACAAGCGCCAGCAGCAAGATCCACCCGTGCACCGGCCAGCTGATCGCAAGGCTGAAGTCAGAGGTAAATAGCACCCCGATGATCAGGGTGGTCACCGCCGTCCCAATGGTTGAATCGAAGACCGGTCCGGTGGCCGGGGTCTTGTGCCCACGTCCGGATTGGCGGAGAAGTAGAACAAAGAGGGCGTAGAACAGGGCAGACAGCAGGGACTGTGCAGTACCCAAGCCTGGGCTATCTCCATAGGCGTCTGTGCTGCCCGCCCCCGAGATGAGGAAGACTCCAAGCAAGATCACCGGGAGGAGAGCCACTGCTCGTCTTCCCGGTTTCTCGTGGAACAGCGCCCAGGCCAGCAGGGCAACAAATACGACCTGCATGTTGACGACGACCGTGGCGAGTCCGGCCCCGATCTCCCCAATTGAGGCATGCCAGAAGGTCAGGTCAAAGCCGAGAAAGATCCCGGCACCAACGGCGATGAGGCGGCTCTTGCGGGGTCGTTCATCACGGTGCCGGGTGCCCCAGTACAAGAGGGCGAGAAACGGCAGGGCATATAGCGATCGGAAGAACGCAATTGTCAGGTCCCCGGCATCGTCGGCGGCACGCACCAAGATCGGTGCAAATGAGATGCAGACGACGCCAGCGATCGCCATGAGCCTGTAGCTGAGGTCGGACATTGGGCGAGACTAGCCACCATCAGGTGGGCGGCGAGCGGGCAATGAAGTGTTTGCCGCGGTCGGCTCTACCCTGGTGGCGTCATTCGGTTGGCCAGCCGAGCTATGCGCTCGGAGATTGGGATTCCCATGTCGGATATCGAGACAGCATTCGCCACAGCTCTCGAGGATGTCGAGCAACTCCCGGAGCGACCCGGCAATCAGGATCTGCTGCGTCTCTATGCGCTTTACAAGCAGTCGTCGTCGGGTGACGCAACGGGCGAGCGTCCCGGGATGATGGAGTTCGTCAAGCGTGCCAAGTACGACGCTTGGGCCGAGCTCGCAGGAACGTCGCAAGAGGATGCCATGCAGTCCTATGTGGATGTCGTCGCCGAGCTGAAGACTGGCTGAGCCCTCTGGCTAGGGCTGAAGCTGGGCAGGCGCTGAGAGTGCCAGCACTTCGCCGGTTGCTCCATGAGCTGAGACGGTCCAGGACATTTCCTCGTGGACCCAGGCCCCGACCGCCAATGGCTCATCGGTGCCACCTACGTTGATGGCGGTGTCTGCACCGGACCATGCCCAATAGGGTTGACCATCGGCACCGAGTACGACGACCTCGTAGATGTCGGCTCCTGCAACCGCGTCCCAGGCGAGCAGAGGTCGGGGACCGGGCTCGGTGGGCTGGGTGGTGATCGGGGGGAACACGTCTTCCAGCGTCAGCGCAACGGCGGCCGCTTGTGTGGTGGTGGGGGCCTCTGTCGCGGTGGTTTCGGGTGCAGAGCCGGCGCCGGTCGTCGGCGCCTCTGTGGTAGCGGCGGGTGGGTCGGTTGCCACCGTCTCCGCTGAGTCGCCGCTGCATCCGGCAGCGATCAGCAGCACCGCCGCAGTGGCTGCGAGCCGAAAGTCCTGGCTTGTTGGTCGATTGAATCGCATAGACATCATGCTCCCAGCTCCCCGAGCAGCGCAAGGATTTCATCGGCAATGTCGTGTTTGCCTAGCTGTGTCGCCGAAGCCAGGAAGAGTTGCAGAGTGCCGGGGTCTCCGCTTGCAATGGCTGCGGCGAGCCGCCGGTCGTATTCAGCTTCGTAGAAGTCGGTTAGCTCGTTAGCTGTGGGAAAGGTCCCGATGCGGTAGCCGGTGTTCAGCAGTCTGAGAAAGTCGCGGTCGCCATATGACTCGATGTCAAGCGCCGCCTCGATCAAGATCTGGTCAACCGTGGCTGCCGCAAACGAACGGAAGTCGGCTTCGCTACCGCTGTCGATGCCTTCGTCGCAGTTGGAGCGTATCGTGCCAGAGGTGATGGCGCCTTCCGCAACGGCCAGGTAGTCCCTGAGATCTGACATGTTTAGAACTCCGTCACGGAGGTTGTCCAGCACCGATTGGCCGACGGCGTTAAGTGCGGCCATCTCGGCAGCGAGGGAATCAGGATCGTTGCCTCCGATTGAAGTGTCCCGAAGCGCCACCCAGGTTCCTGTCAGCCGATTAACGGAACCGCCCCGAGCTTCCATTCCAATGGCGAACTCCTGGTTCCAGGTGCCGTCGACTTGGCTGCAACTGCCCCCGGTCGAGACCAGTTTGCCTACGGGGTTGCCGAGTTCCGCCGCGGTAAAGGGCAGCTCAATCACAATGCCGCCAGACTCAGATGTGACGACCATGTTGTCCAGCACCATGTCGGCTTCGGTAGCGGGTCCGGTGAGGTCGCCTACCGCGAGGGCGGTGGCGGTACTCCCTAGGTCGATCAGTATTGCTGTCACGTTCAGGTAGTAGTCGCCTGATATGAAACCGGTGGCAGTTACGAAGTCGACGTTTCCGGTTGCTGTGTATAGGACCGGAACATCACCTTCATCGGTAGCAAACGTCGCTGTGGAGTCATATTGAAGCCACCCAATCCATTCGCCAGCAGGCGGACCGGGTGTTGGAGTCTGGGATGAAACCGGTGGTGAGCCAACCGTCATCAGCAAGGCGGTGGCGAGTATTAGAACCGCACCACCGGAGCGCCAGGCGCGTTGGTTTCCGGACAGATCGCTACGCCGACCGGTGTGGACGAAGCCCATTGATGTTCCCCCCTGTTTCCCCTAGGTAGGGAGAAAGCTACCACCCGAAGTTGCGAATTGGGCGGGATATTGCGCGGCGCCCTCGGGAGGATTCGAACCTCCGACACCCGGTTTAGGAAACCGGCCCAGGTACTTTGCCGGTTCGGCCTGTCGACCTCCACCACGTCGATGGTGCTGG
>RCNF010000776.1_pt1 | contig 16599 bp, 12 predicted proteins | sample 2041311 | NCBI WGS metagenome assembly RCNF01 (sample SAMN09708228, study PRJNA481090) | Marine sediment metagenome, whole genome shotgun sequencing project. | biome: marine sediment; feature: ocean; material: sediment; isolation source: Sewage treatment plant 2 marine sediment (STP2) ... | reverse complement strand
CCTGAGAAAATCAGTTTGCCGTAGACCAATACAGAGATTCGATCAGACAGTTGGAATACCGCATCCATATCGTGTTCGATGAGTAATATTGGGATTTCAGTTTTTAGGTTCTGTAAAAAATTGATCAAGCCCTGTGTACTCGCTGGATCTAGTCCCGCCATCGGCTCATCCAGCAATAAAACTTTTGGCTGCAAGGCGAGGGCACAGGCGACTTCTAATTCGCGGCGTTTACCGTGCGAGAGTTGTGCGGCGATGACGTCTTTAAACTCACTGATATTTAATCGCGCTAGAACTTTATCCGCTTCTTCGATTAGGCTTTGATCGGTGGACGCGGGTTTCCAGAATCGATAGCTAGAACCCTGGCGTGCTTGAACCGCCAGCATCACATTACGTTGTGCGGTTAATTCCATAGCCAAGCAAGAAACCTGAAAGCTTCGTCCCAATCCCAAACGGCTACGTTTCGCCACATTCATTTTGGTGATATCAATGCCATTGAGATAAATCGAGCCTGTATCGGGCTTTATCCAACCGGCTATTTGCCCAACCAAAGTCGACTTGCCTGCACCATTGGGGCCAATTAAAGTATGGATTTCACCTTGTTTAAGATCGCATGTAATCGCGTCACTCACTGTTAATGCACCATAACGTTTAGTGAGGTTTTCTATTTGGAGCACTGTATTTGCGGTGGTCTTAGTCATGCCGTTTCTCTCCCACGACTAACTTCATTAATCCGCCATTGGCGTAAAGCACCACGATGAGTAATACCAAACCAAGGAATAGCTTCCAGTGTTCGGTGTAACCACCGATAAAGGTTTCGAGTAACACGAATAAGGTAGCACCCAAAATAGGCCCCGATAAACGTCCCACGCCACCTAATAAAATAAAGATAATGATCTCGCCCGACATTTGCCAGCTGAGCATGTCAGGACTCACAAAACGGTTTAGATCAGCAAATAATGCACCAGCGATACCAGTAATGATCGCAGAGATAATAAAAGCGGTTAATTTAATCGGGTAGGGTCTAATGCCGACGGTTGCGAGGCGCACATGATTCATTCTGGCGACTTGAAGGGCTGTACCGAAGCGCGAACGTACGATGCGCGAACTGAGAAATACAGTAAACAGCAATACACCAAAACAGATGAAGAAGAACACCAGTTCATTATCGGTATCGTATCCAAGAATCTGGTTTCGAGTGGAAATTAACAAGCCGTCTTCACCGCCGTAATCTGGCCATGAAATCGCAAAGTAAAATACCATTTGCGCAAAGGCGAGGGTAATCATAATGAAATACACGCCTGTGGTGCGTAATGATATCAGCCCTATAAATAAAGCCAGGATGGTACAAATAACAATCACAAGAAGCCATATTGTAAGCATTTGATTGCTACTGCTTAAATCCGCTACAAATGATGAGCTTTCACTAAAATGCATGGCCGAGATGCCCGCTATATAACCACCAACACCAAAGAAAGCTGCATGACCGAGACTTACCATGCCGCCATAACCCAGCGCCAGATTAAGCCCAACGCCAGCGATGGCGAAGATAACGACGCGCGAAATCAGATTGACGTAATAGCCTTGATCTAGCCAATAGGTCAACAAAGCAGCAACAAAGATGATCCCTAAAATAATCAGATTGAGATTCTTTTCATTAAGAATTATTTTACTTTTAGGGCTAAGCATTGGCTGGGAATAGTCCTTGAGGGCGAATAGCCAGAATCACAGCCATTAAGATATAAACCAGCACCGAGGCGAGTGAAGCACTCAGCGTGGCGACCTGACTATTGTCGATAAATAAAGTCAATATATCTGGTAGAAATACACGACCCAAGGTATCAACCAATCCTACTAGAATAGAGGCGATCAACGCACCTTTGACTGAACCAATACCGCCAATGACTATTACCACTAAGGCGAGAATTAGAACGGGTTCGCCCATGCCAACTTCTACGGAATACAGGGTGCTTACAAGTGAGCCAGCTAAACCAGCCAAGGCGGCACCCAAGGCGAATATCAGTGAATAAATCACGCGGATATTCACCCCCAGTGCAGCAATCATTTCACGGTCGGATTCACCAGCTCGAATACGCATTCCTAATCGTGTTTTGGTGATCAGTAAATAGAGTGAGTAGGCAATAATCAAACCGATGGCGATGATTAATAATCGGTAGATAGGATAAGAGCTGCCACCCCAAAGTGGAACAGAGCCAGATAACCAACTCGGTGTGCTGAGATACAACGGCGATGAGCCAAATATCCAGCTAGTGCCTTCTGAAATAATCAGAATTAAGGCAAAGGTGGCTAGTACTTGATCGAGGTGACCGCGTTCGTAGAGTTTGCGAATTACGATAACTTCAATAATCAAGCCAGCTATGGCAGCACCCACAAAGCCAGCGAGTAAGCCGAGTAAGAAAGAGCCTGTTAAATTTGTAATTGTGGCGCAACAGAATGCGCCAATCATATACAGCGAGCCGTGCGCGAGGTTGATTAATCCCATCACGCCAAACACCAGCGTCAAACCAGCCGACATTAAGAATAATGTCATACCGAGTTGTAAGCCGTTTAGGAGTTGCTCAAGAAATAGGGCAGCTGTCATGGTTTAAGTATTTGGTTTTTATTGGTGTAACTAATTAGTTAAAAAGTCACCCTACTACTTACAATGAGCTTACCATTTCGCTTTTTGAAATGGACAACTCATCAATGCTAGAGCTTAGTGCTAGCTCGCCTGTAAGGCGAAACTAGGACTTAGCGTGTATATAAGCACTTTTTTAACAAACATATTTAAAAAGTGCCTAAAAGTAGGGGGGTGACTTAAAAGATATAAATCTTAACAATCAATGATCAAAGTACTTACATTGCACAATCTTTTGCGTAAGCATCTTGATGATTTTCCAGGCCTTTACTGATGATTTTATTGGTCAATATATCACCTTCTTTAACTACTTCACGAACGTAAATGTCTTGAATTGGAAAGTTGTTATTACCAAATTTGAAGTCACCGCGTGGTGATGCAAAATCAGCGGCTTTAAGCGCTTTGCGGAATGCGTCTTTATCACTCACTGGAGATTTTTTAAGCGCAGATAAAATCAGGTTTGCCGCATCGTAACCTTGACTGGCGTACAATGATGGCAAACGGTCGTACTCTTTTTGGTACGCTGCAACAAAGGTTTTATTCGCTGCGTTATCCAGGTCTTTATTCCATTGTGACGAGTTTCTAACACCTAATGCTGCATCGCCAACTGCTTTAAGAATGCCTTGGTCGAATGAGAACGCTGGGCCCATTACTGGAATTTTTGAACCAGATTGTGAATACTGCTTCATAAACGCGATACCCATGCCGCCCGGAAGGAAGAAAAACACCGAATCCGCGCCAGATGCTTTAATTTTAGAAATCTCAACCGCGTAGTCTTTTTGGCCAAGTTTGGTGTAGATTTCACCCGCAACATCGCCTTTGTAGAAACGCTTGTAGCCCGTTAATGCGTCTTTACCCGCTGGATAGTTTGGCGCCAAAATAAAGGTTTTCTTATGACCTTCACCGTTGGCGTAGTTACCCATCGCCTCGTGCAAATTGTCATTCTGCCAAGCCACATTGAATGAATTCTTATGACAACCTTTACCCGCTAATGCCGATGGGCCAGCGTTTGGGCTGATATAGAAAATATCTTTCTTAACCGTTGACGGAATAACCGCCATCGCAAGATTTGAGAAGATAATACCCGTGAGGATATCGACTTTATCTTTTTGAATAAACTTGTCTGCAATTTGTACTGCTTTCGCTGGCTTACGACCGTCGTCTTCGATAAGAAGCTCGACATCTTTATTGTCTGACATTTTTAGTGCCAATTTAAAACCGTCTCTAACGTCTTTACCAAGACTCGATCCTCCGCCTGAAAGCGTGGTGATCATACCGATTTTAGTGGTATCTGCCTGAGCGAGTGTGGTTGCAGAAGAAAAGATTAGCGCCAAGCTTGTCATGGCTATTGTCTTAACTGACAGTTTATTTATAGATAAAGTCATATGGTTTCCTTAAGAGTTAACAGGGGTTAGAGAGACCTTTACATGAGAATGATGCCAGATAAAAATAGCTTGAATTACCCATATTTTCCACAAAAACTCGGTGAATAGCACGGCTATTCCCCTCATTTTTATGATAAATCTGTGAAATTACGCTTATTTTTCTCTCGCCATATTCTCATGCAAAGATCTCTAGTGATATGAATAGTATAGAAAAGTTTTGCTGAAAACACCTAATATGATTGGGTATTTAAAAACAGCTTTAAAGTAGGGGGGGTGTGAATATGATATGGCTAAGCATCTAGGTCGGCAATCAACTAGGCATTCAATCAGAGCACTATTGAAATACTATAACTCGTTGCCATATTAAGTGATAATAAGGTCATCAATGTATCTCAAGCGTAATAGTAAATAATAAATGAAGAAATCGGGTTCTAAATTTAAGCGAATACTCGCTGTGGCAGTGGTTTTAGTGACGTTGCTATTACTGTTGTTTCTATTTTCTGCAACGCGCAGTGCGCTTGATGTATGGGAGCGTTTGCAAGGCTTGCCGGAGCCGCTTTTCTATACCTATGTCGCGCTTATTTCTGCCGTCATACTATTCAGCTTGTGGCTGATTTATAAGTTATTAAAACCCGGCCAGTTAAGCCCCGACTACAAAGTCGAAGAAATCACCGAAGAGAATATCTTAAAAGAGTTGGATCACGCTGAAACGGTTGGTATGGAAACGTCTGACATGCGCCGTGAGATAGAGCAACTTCAAGAGCGCAAAGATACGGGCAGAATCTATGTTGCATTGTTTGGTGATGTAAGCACGGGTAAATCATCAATCGTAAAAGCTTTGCTGCCTGAAGCGACATTATCTGATGTGTCATCTGATGCGTCGCGTTCTGCGTTAGACATTGATATTAATGTTCGTGGTGGCTCCACTCAGGAAATAAAACAATATACGTGGAAAAGTACCTCGGGTGATGAATTGGTGTTAACTGATTTACCCGGTCGTAATGAAGCCAGTGGCGATTTGGATGCGGCTGTTCGCGATGAAGCAATACGGGCGCAGATTGTTGTGTATGTGACAGATTCTGATCTATCACGAAGTCAGTTTGACGATATTCAACAGCTTAAAAGCTTTGGTAAACCCATGATTGTCGCGCTGAATAAAAGTGATCGTTTTAGTGACGAAGAAAAGCAATTGATAAGCGATAGGTTTCAAACCAATTTAAATACAGAAACTGATAACAATATTTCAATACAACAAGTATTTGTGCAATCAGGCGGTGAAGAAGAGGTTGTTAAAATCTACCCTGATGGCCGTGAAGAGAAAATAGTAAGAGAGCGTAAGGCCGATGTATCTACATTGGCTCAAACACTACAAGATGAAATTGATAAACAAAGCACTGCCTTAGAAACGCTTCGAGATGCCAGTGTGTTTGTGTTGGTTAAACAGAAATTAGATGTGGCGAAAGATGATTTTCGTCAGCAAAAAGCTGAAGCTATTATCAAAAGTTCGACACGTAAAGCCGTGTTGGGTGCTTTGGCCTCAGTTAGCCCAGGTTCTGATTTAGTGATTCAGGGTATACTTGGTACACAGCTGGTTAAAGGTCTATGTGCCTTATATGATGTGCCAGTCAAACAACTGGATATCGATAATTTACTCGATTTCAGTACGGGGCAGATGAAAAAAAGCGTGCCTTTGATATTGGCAGTGGCAGGAAACGGTATGAAAGCCTTCCCCGGAATAGGCACTGTAACTGGGGGGCTGACTCACGCTGTGGCTTACGGCCTGATATTTGACGCGCTTGGGCGTGCCGTAAATAAAACTTTGCAACAGCGTGGTCAGTTAAAACCCGCTCCTGCAGCTATTACTTTTAAGGAGATGTTGAGTGAAGATCTTGAATCGCGCGCGAAGTTATTTGCCAAGCTGGTTTTCGACAAGCAAAGACAGTAAAAACTCAAATCCCGACACTGAAAGTAGTCTTGCAGAGCTAGAAGGCGACCAGTCAGACTCGGGTGATTCTAATGTTGATATGGCTAAAGAAAGCCTGAGCCAGTTACTGGAAGATACTCGTGTGCCTGATTCTGTTCGCAATGTCCTTAGTGATGAATACAAGCAACTCGGCAAGATGTTAGAAAAGCTCGAACAGGGGCATTTGCATATTGCTGTTTTCGGACGTGTTAGTGTGGGCAAATCATCTGTATTGAATGCACTTTTAGGTCGAGAAGCCTTTAGCGTTAGCGTGCTTCACGGGGAAACTAAAACAGAGGGCATTGAAGAGTGGCACGAGGTAGATGCAGGTGGTATCTATCTGATCGATACTCCTGGCATCAATGAAATAGACGGTGAAGAAAGAGAACAACTAGCACACGATGTGGCAAATCGTTCTGATTTACTGCTGTTTGTGGTTGATAGTGATTTAACAGAAGTCGAATTAGCAGCATTGAAGACAGTTGCTGATACCCAACGTCCGATTATTCTTGTTGTGAATAAAGCCGATCAATATAACGAAGATGAGATCCTCGAATTACGCACCATTATTAGAAAACGCGTCAAAGGGATTATTGCTTCTGCAAATATCGTTTTCAGTGCAGCATCACCAAGCAGGCAAACTGTGATTTATGTCGATGATGAAGGCAATGAAAAAGAAACAGTAAGACAGCGCCCTGTAGATATTCTCAATCTGAAGTCTCGATTATGGGAAATTATTGAAGCTGAGGGTAAGACACTTTCAGCGTTAAATGCTTCGTTATTTGCGGGGAATCTCAGTGAGCAATTGGGGGAGAGAATACTCGCAGCTCGTAAAGAGTTGGGTGAAGAAACAATTCGCATGTATTGTGTGGGTAAAGGTGTAGCTGTTGCATTGAATCCTATTCCCGTTGCTGATCTATTAGCAGCTGCCGCTATTGATGTGAGCATGGTGATTCACCTATCAAGAATTTACGGCTTGCCTATGAGTAAATCAGAAGCGGGTGAGTTGATTAAAACCATTGCTGCTCAAATGCTGATTTTATATGCCACTTTCTGGGCGATTCATTTAGCCTCATCAGCACTTAAAATTGGTACAGTGGGTTTCTCAACGGTAGTTACTGGGTTAGCTCAAGGTGCAGTGGCTTGGTATAGCACGTTAGTTGTCGGCAGAGTTGCTGAAGACTATTTAGCGAAAGGTAAATCCTGGGGTGATTCTGGGCCTAAACTCATCGTGCAGAATATATTAGATAGCCTCGATCGAGACTCGGTTATGAGTGATGCTAAGGATGAGATTACTCGTTATTTGAAATCATCAAATAAAAGTACAAGTAGCTGATACTTGGAAATATCAGCTACTTAAAATTGCCTTATATACACGCTAAGGTCTAGTGTCGTCATGCAGACGAGCTGGTCCTAAGCTCTGGCATAAATATTCGGCTAGCGCCTCACCCTTCGGGTCGTCGTCACTGTGTTCCAACGTTGTCTCGGCTTCACCTCGGCTGAGTTGTCCATTTAAAAAAACGAAATGGCAAGCTCATGGTAAGTAGGGGGGTGACTTATAGCAAATCACCTATAGCTACTTTTTAACTATTTTTTATCTATGTTTAACTATTCGATGATTTCTGAGATTGTGAAGTTTTTCTAGCATACGAATAGTATTCCTGATTGTAATCAGGGTTTGCAGAACGACTGTTTCTATTTAGCACCGTACCAATCATATTTGCATTTGCACGTTCTAAACGTTTTAAGCCATCCAGTAATGCTGTTTTACGCGTATTACCCGCTTCTACGGTAACGATAGTAGCTTCTGTCAAATTACCTAGTACTTGAGCGTCAGCTAGTCCTAACACTGGTGGACCATCGATAATGATATGGTCGTAGATATCGTTAGCGTTTTCGATCAACTCTGCCATTTTACTGCCTGATAAAAGTTCTACTGGATCAGGTGGAATAGGGCCAGAGGTAATCACGTTTAAGTGTTTGATCATGCATGACTGTGTTACGTCACCGCTACTTGTTTCTGTCGTGGCAAGGTAGTTGGTTAGGCCTTCAACGTTATTCAATTCGAGTAATTGGTGAATGCTTGGATTTCTTAAATCTGCATCAATTAACAATACACTACTACCCGCTTGAGCGTATGCAGTAGCAAGATTTACAGCAACGGTACTCTTTCCTTCACCAGCACTTGAGCTAGTAATAAAGATGCTTTTTGGAGCGCCATTTCTTGTTGAGAAGCGAAGACTCGTGCGTAATGATCTAATCGATTCAGCTAGTGGAGAGCGAGGCTCTAAAGCAGTTTGTAACGCCAGTTTCTTAGGGCCAAGGTTCTTAGTCTCTGGTAGTTGAGAGAGAACCGGTAAACCAGTTGCTTTCTCTAATAATTGACTGTTTTTAACACTATCATCAACAAATTCACGTAAGAAAGCAAAGCCCATTCCTAGGAGTAGACCTAATAATAATCCAAAGCTGAGGTTAGTCTTAAGACTTGGCTTGAATTTTCTTGTTGGAACAGACGCTTGGTCGATAATTGAAATATTGTTAGTGCCAACATTGCTCGCTACATTGACAGCCATTAACTGTTCAAGCTGCTTATTGTAAGCGAGTTGATTGATTTCAACTTCACGAAGTAACCTATTGTATTTAGTGCTTTTAGATTGAACGTTCAGAGCGCTAGTTTTTAATTTATCTAGTTGGGCTTTAACCATCTTTTCTTTTTGCTGTGCTTCGATGAAGCGAGATTCAAATGAAGATTGAATAGATTTACTTTCAGAAGTAATTTGCTCTTTTAAATTATCTATCTGCTTTCTTAGTCTATTTGCACTGCGTGTTTTCTTGCGTGTTAAGCCTTGGTATTTAGTTTCTAAGCGTGCTGCAGCCTTCTTAAGTGAAAGAATATACGGATCATTAATTGCAAATGATGGAGCTGAATCTGGATTGCTTTTATATAAGTCATAAGCGGCTTCAGCATCAATTCGCTCTTTCTCGGCGTTCACTAATTCATCTATTTGTTTCTTAAGCGTAAGGCTACTGGCTGATTCGCCATCACCATCTTGAACGATATTGTTTTCACGTGCGTAATCATTCAAACGTTTTTCAACTTCTTCTAAGCTTTTCTTTGTTACTTCAATATTATCAGCTATATAGGTTTTATATGATGAGGCAGTATCAAATCTGCGCTCTAGGTTCTGTCTAACAAAGGTCTTTGCCACAGCGTTATTAATATCAGCAGCTAATTGTGGGCTTGATGAATCATAGCTAATTGAAAGTAGCTGAGAATTACTAACAGGCTTTACAGTAAGATTCTTCAGGAATATTTCTTCCATCGCATTTGTATCAGTTCCATCTGCGGCTTTGTCGCCAGTAAATAGATTTTTGATACTAGCAACTAAGCCTGTAGCTTCTGGCTTTTTGTCTAAACCAAGCTCTGAAATGACTCTGTTTGCAAGTGTTTTGGTTTGGATTAATTGAATCTGGGTTTCAAAGAAGTCTCTATCACTGCGTGAAGCTTCTGCATTGAGAATTTGTACATTTGGGTTGGCAGCATATCTTTCTACTTTAATTGTTGAATAAGCACGATAAACAGGCTGCATTAGCAACGTTAGCAAAAGTGCAACTAACATAGTAGTTAACGCGATTGAAAGAATTAACTTCTTATGATTTTTCAGTACATTTATGAATTCTTTTAGATCAAGTCCACCTGAATCTTCTAATAGTTCTTCCGGGTAGAAGTCACGAGGGTATGGAATAAGGTTGCTATCAGAAGCACTATTTCTTTGTGAATGTGTATTCATTGGAAGTTGTTGGCCGTTATTTGAATTCATAATGTTCAATTGCTTTAGAAATAGGAGGTTTGTACTCAGCTTAGTATCTTAAATGCTTCCATTCGGTTCAAAGAAGCACGGATGAAGTAAGTATTAATCTGGATGAAGTAGATAGGAGACGGCGCGTATTCTAGCAAGTTGCCAATTTTTGGACAATAAATAATCGTTTATCGGTAAAAAATAGAGTTATTTAAACTTTTTACGGATGAAATATCGCATAGGGGTTTCAAAATATTTATAGGAAAGGATGGATAAAATAATTAGTAAAACCAAGAAGATGTAGAAATGTAAGGTTTCGTTTAATGAGATACGAGGTACGATGATTTTGTCGTAAATGCCATGAATGGGTTTTTGCAAAATGTATAAGGAATAACTGGCTTCACCTAATAAAACAAGTTTAGGGTTACTGAAAATCTTAGATATAACGCCTTGATGTCTTGCAAACGTAATAATAAATAATAAGAATGCTGGCGCAAGCAGACCATTGGTAAAGGCCAATTTTATATTTAAAATATTTTCAAGATATGGTCTTGCCCAGATCAATAGAAATATTACGCCAAACGATAAAAATAAGAGTAGACCGTTATTATTAGTTTGTTTGTTTTGAGTATGTTTTAGATATATCCCGCATAGCATTCCTAGTAGAAAAGAACTCAAGTGCATCGCTGGATTGTAGTAAATAAAATCGTGAAGATGATTCTTAGGGACATATGCCTCAGAATTCAGTTGATAGGTCAGTATAAACTGAGTGGCAATCCACAGAACGATACTGAAAATAGCCAGTTGCTTGATTCCCTTTTTATAAACCCAAAATATTAAAAATGGAAAGCAAAGGTAAAAGAAAGCTTCTACTGATAAAGACCAGCCAGGTGTGTTAAGCGTAATCGGGTGTCCAGGAATCCAGGATTGGATTAGGAAAATTTGACTAAGCAATTTGTCCCAGTCTTCATCTAAGGTCTTATATTTCGCCGCAACAATGATTAGAAGGGCAATAAGATAAACCGGATAGATACGAGCGAATCGCGCTATCCAATATCTAACCTTCTTGAATTCCCCTCGGTTCGCGCCATCTATTTGATAATAAGCGATGGCCATAATGAAGCCAGAAAGAACATAAAAATAACCTACAGCGATAGGACCCGCAGTTACATTTTCAAAAAGAAAGGGAATATTAGCTGGGAATACAGTCTGACCGTAATGGAAGAAAACTACCGTTAGGGCTGCAATAAAACGTGTAAATGTGATTTGATCTAATTGCAAAATGAGGTGTTAAAACTAGAAGGTTTAGTAAGCGTTTTTATCGGTAAAAGCGCGGAAAATAGTTAGGAATATGATCTTAATATCAAGCCAGAGACTCCATTCGCGCATGTATTCTAGGTCAAACTCAACACGTTTACGCATTTTATAAACGGTATTTGTTTCGCCGCGCCAACCATTTATCTGCGCCCAACCAGTAATGCCTGGCTTGATCATATGGCGCAGCATATAACCAGGTATGATTGATCTATATTGTTCGTTATGTGCAACAGCATGTGGGCGAGGACCAACGATAGACATTGTCCCTTGCAGAACATTAAAGAACTGAGGAAGCTCGTCTAAAGAAGTTTTACGCAAGAATTCACCAATTTTGGTATATCTAGAATCACCACGAGTGGCTTGTTTAACATCATCGCCATCTTCACAAACAGTCATGGTTCTAAATTTCCAAACTCGAATCTTATCGCCATTTTGTCCGTAGCGAGATTGCTTGAATAATACGGGTCCTTTTGAGGTAATTTTTACAGCTAGCGCTATACCCAATAAAATAGGTGATATGAGCGTTAGGATGATACTACCCAGCAATAAGTCCTCAACACGCTTTATGAAAGCATGGTCAGCAGAGAAAGGTGAGTCGTAAATACATAGAACAGGGTTGTCGGCTATTTCAATAAATTTACTATGAAGCAGATTAGTTGTGAAATAGTCGGGTAGCAGTCTTATTGGCGTTGCACTATCTGAAAGATCATTAAGTAATTTCAGCATACGTTTACGAGCTTCTACGGGAAGTGCAATGTAAATCTGGTCCCACTCGCCATTTCTAGCAGAAATGATTAGGTCTTCAAAGTTACCTAGATGCGTATAATGATTGAGTACTTCTTGATGAACGCGCTCTGTTCTATCGTCGTAAAAGCCAGCAACGTGGTAACCAAATTCGGGTCTATTCTCTAGGTCACGAGCAAAATGTAGGCCATTTTGTGTCATTCCAACAATTACAACTTTTCTATTATTGACACCTAAACGACGCAGGTGTGCGAAAACTTGTCTCAATAAGAAACGAGCAAGAATTAATAAAAGAGGCGTAGCAAACAACCAGGCTACCAAGACTACACGAGAAAACTGTTCGGTTGTTTTAGTAATGAACGCGATAAAAACCAGGGTTAAAAAGGTAATCAGCCATGCGGTGGTTATTCGTAAAGCTTCATCTCTAAGGGGTCTGCCACTCCAAGACGTGTAAATATCAGTGAAACGACCGACTAGGCCAAATATTACGATGGCACTTAATCCGGCGATTAGGTAGCCTTCGACATTGTAAAAATTAGTGTAGGGAGAACCGAGGAATAGTGTGAAAAGAATAATCAGAATATCTACAGTACGATAGATGAGTTCTGAACTAATGTGTTTATCATCCACAGATTAGGTTTCCTTTCCGTTGCAAGCTGTTGTGTGGGGTAACAATTATATAGATATTATTTACTAATTTCTGCTATTTATCTTAGAAACTAACTGGTTTAAGAAGATAAATTCTTTATGAGTGTCAATTATCGTGATGAGGTGTCTTTTTCCCATTTGTAAGAACTAAGTTTCTTGAATTGAGCATTAGCCCGTACTCTAATAATTAAAGCTATAAGTATGTAGATAGAAGTGGAAAAAAAGTTCTTACTAAATAATCTTTCTTTCATTACATTGCCATAGTGCTTTTCTTCGCGCACTGGGCACTTATTTTTTGCGATTAATTCCATATTGCCTAATCTGGCTCTGGTTTTTATTTTAATCAAAGAAAAAATATCTTTAGGAGCAGTTATGTAAATTTCAGCACCTTTGATATTGGCTATTTCTTTGTTTTTAAAGTGGCAGCGAATATATCCGTCATCACCAATAACATCAGCAAACTTATCAAACCGTTGTCGGCCTTTTTCGCTCACTATAAAGCTACAAGTGGCGATTACGCCTTCTTTGATATAAGGCAGGTTAGTCCAAACCTTATAATAGGTTTTTACTAGAAATGACGATTTTTCAGTATTAATCTTAGGTGTAGGAGCAGCGAGTAAAACTTCACCAGAATCCATGATTTCTGAAATGTGCTGGATGGCGTTTTCACTCAATTGTGTATCGGCATCTATATAAAAAATAGGGTAGCTTATGCCGAGTTCTCTCGCTTTTTCTTCGGCAATATTTAGGGCGTTTGTTTTTGAGGGTTTTTCTATATTTAGGCAGACAATATTTAGAAATTTTGTTTTAACAATGTCGACAGTATTGTCAGTGCAACCATTGCAAGGCACGATAATATGATCGACCCCAGCTTGGTCAATAATACTGTTCAGGCAATCTTCTATGACACTCGCTTCATTGTGCGCAGGTACAATTACTGTTGCCATAAGGAACCTCTGATTAACCTAGTTGAAATTCTGTAAGTCTCCAAGGCATCATATCCTAGGCGTGCTTAGCAGGGAATGCTTATTGCCTTTACAAGAAGTGTAACAACGGAGATGATGCCTTGGAGACTTACCCTATGGGCTTAGCCAAGTTCCCAATTTCTTAGTTATTGGTTTGAACCATAGAATGACTATGCTTGAAAACCAATGCCTCAAACTTGGAAACTTGGCGTTGCCAGAATTCATCTAGGTTATTCAGAGGTTCCTTATCGATACCCTTTGAGCCATTCATTTCTTTGTTGGTATACGGTTTGCCATTCTTTTAGGGTTTCTAATTTATCTTTCTTGAAGATGGATAATAGTTTTAAAGAGAGTAGTTTATTAAGCACATGTAACTGTAACAAGCCTTTGTGAATTGGCTTTTCCCAGGTTTTTGCATGCTTATTAATGAGTTCTGATTTGCCCTTCAAAAGTTTTAGCATTTTTCCTGATAAATTTACTTCACTCACGCCACCGTGATGAATGATTCTAGCATCAGGAGTAACACGAGGTTGATAGCCTTTCTGTATTGCTCGGATGCAATAATCCGCCTCTTCAGCGTACATGAAAAAGGTTTCATCAAGGCCATTTAAATCTTCCCATAAGTGGCGGGGTGTCAAAAAGAAACAGCCCGTGACTACATCTACTTCACGTTCGCTTTTTCTATCCCAGCAACCATAATTGTCATGGTTGAAGAAGCAGCTTTTGTTAAAAGCCTTACTCAACCCTAATGCGCTGAATAGGAGCGTTTTAAAGGATAATCTGGCGCGCGCATTATTTGGATTTAGGCTCAAATCATTGTTAAGCGTAACGCCGCCCCAAACACCCGCTTTTGGTGTGTGTTGCGCGTATTCAAAGAGCTTGTCGATTGCGCCTTCTAAAATAACTGTGTCAGGATTGAGTAGCAGAATGTATTCACTATCGCTTGCTTTAGTACCTACATTCACCCCTCCTGCAAACCCCAGGTTTTGCCCAGTCTGGATGATGTCAACGTCAGGGAATTCTGATGCGATGAGTTCAACTGAATTATCTTTAGAGTCATTGTCGACCATGATAATTCGAAAAGAAGTTTTCTTGGTTTCTTCGTAGACAGAAGCAATAGCGCGTTTTGTATATTCTGCAGTGTTGTAAGAGACTAGAATTATATCAACCTGACTCATTGGTTTTCTCTGTATTGTTCTGGGTATTGTTTTCTGTTTTTTGGGCTTCTTGTGCGGTTAAATATTCTTCAGAAAGCATTCCGTATGCGATGGTATCTATCCCTGTTTTAATAACTTTTGCGGGATTGCCTGCCACGATACAGTTATTGGGTACGTCTTTAGTCACTACGCTACCAGCAGCTATTACGGAGTGATCACCCACGGTTATATTAGGCATAATAATTGAGCCACAGCCAATAAAGCAATAGCTGCCAATGACCGTTTTAGCGGCATGTCTTCTGGATGCGTAATCATGAGCAAGTATTATCGCATCAAAAGCCACGATGGTTTTTTCGCCGATGGTAAGCCCTTTAGGATTTGTTTTATCGATTCTGCACTTAAATGAAAGTCGCACATCTTTAGCTATATCCATTCCATATACAGTACGAAAATACCACGTTCTCGCATAGAGTAGCGAATCACGGATTTTCACAAGTACCATGAACATGTTTTGGTTAATAAATCTGGCTCTCATAATTGTCCCTGTGTGCTGCGTTTTTTTGCTTTTAATCTTTGTGTCATTCTTCTAATAATATGGTTCATTTGTTGATGGTTACTTGCCCAACCAATTGAACCGAGAATAAAGAAAAATAGAGGTTGTATCTTACCAAAATAATCAACGGTAAAACCGATAAGAATAAGAGACATGAATGCCAGTATCCAGGAGCGAATCATCCAGCGGCTAGCGGGATGGAATTTATGCAATCTATTTAGCATATGAAAAACTGCATATAAACACAAAAACAGTAGGAGGAAGCTAGCAATGACCCCATGTTGCAGCGTCATTAATAACCAGAAGCTATCAATGCTGTTATTCATCCAGTCTGGACGAGTCCAGTCATTTAAGCCTATACCAAATAGTGGATGCTCTTTAATGTCATCCATGGTGTACTCCCACTGGAGTAATCGGTAATAACCTGTAACAGGATTGAAGGTCAGGTATGAAATAAGGATTGCAAAGAAGCCGCGATTAGAAAGCGCGTTGATCAGGATCATTCCCGATAAAGCAAGAAATCCAAATCCAAACCAGAAGCGTTTTCCGCCGTGCCAGAATCTAGTAAGTACTGCTGTCATTGCCTGAAATGCCACTGAGAGCAGAGGAGCTGAGGAAAGCGTCGTTACCATGCCAATAAATATAGCTATCGCTTTAATGGCATTACCTAATTTGAATTTGTAGGCCACTAATAGCACAATGAATGGGAAGAAAATTGCCCCGATTGTTCCATATAAAATAGGGTGAGCGAATAGGTTGGTGGTTCGCATAATGCCCATTCGTATGTAGTAATGCGTGTATAAACGATAATCCAGAGAATCATTGCCTGTTATATCCTTCGCCCACTCGTGCAATATACGGTGCTTGGCAAAGGCTTCGTATAAGGAAAAAACAAGCAAAACAGCCAATATGGTCGCAAACCACATGTTAACTTCGTAATAGCTTTTGGGTGTGGTGATAAATAGCCGAGCGAGATAAAAAGACCCGAGTATTTCTATAATTAATATGCCAGCCGATTCGACACCATCTTTTAAACCGTGATTGTAGATTAGGCTTGCGGTTGCCAATAACACAAAAAAGAATAGCAAAATATCAACTAGATTGGCCTGCTTTAATATCTGGTTGATATTAATAAAGCCGTAAATTAATACTACTGCTAGGACTAGACGATAAGCTTCTAAACGTAGACTTCCAGCTAAAATATGAAATTCAACGGGAATAAAAATAGAAATTACGAACAGAATGGCAAGAAGTCGAATGATCATAGCTGAGTCGCTGTTTTAGGAAGCTTTAGTAATTTGTGTGTGGTGAAAGTAGCGATTATTAGCACGAGTAGAGTTGCATTTGCTAGTAAAGTCGCGAAGGCTGCACCTTCAATATCATGACTTTGGATGAAAATAATATTACACACGACATTAACCATAAAAGCAGT
>RCNF010000775.1_pt1 | contig 16611 bp, 14 predicted proteins | sample 2041311 | NCBI WGS metagenome assembly RCNF01 (sample SAMN09708228, study PRJNA481090) | Marine sediment metagenome, whole genome shotgun sequencing project. | biome: marine sediment; feature: ocean; material: sediment; isolation source: Sewage treatment plant 2 marine sediment (STP2) ... | reverse complement strand
TTAAATAATTACCCTTCAAAATCCTGTCGAACAGACCCCTCCATTCATACCAGTAAGTTTGTGCATTCGGATGAATGTGTACCTTCTCAATGACAATCATATCTTCAATATGGACAATTACATTAACAGCGCAGTCACCTTTATTGCACATTTAGTGTAAATCTATTTAGTAAGATAAATTATTGCCGTAAGGATTTATCAACGGCCAATGGGTTACCGCACCATTGTGTACCTGTCTGCTCGAATAAAATTTCTGTAACAATTTTAACTTTTGCATATGGGGAAACGCATGCTCCTGATTATTAATGTCATCACCGGATAATTATTTTAGTGTCTCAGTGCCAAGGTGTACGGTTTCTTTTTCTGTCATTAGTTTCTGCAGGAATTGTTTGCCTGCTTCAGCTTCATTTTGGTGTGATACAACAATAGGCGTCGGTAGACTATATTTATCTTGTTACTGTAGACTCATGCTGAATATTCCAGACCTGGATCAATAGTAAATAAAAGCGCCTGTACAAGTTGAGACATATCATTAAAACTACGCGCGTCCACTTCGAAAATAGCGCTATTAACACCATGCTGTTTTAATTTTTGCTGGTATCGATCCATTTTAAGTAATGGAGCAATATCGGTTAGGGTAATACCAATAGCAATAGAAGTCTCGTTAATGTAGTCTTTAAATGATCCCAGAAAAAAGGTCATATCATTCAATGGGTCGCGCCGTGTATTATCCAGTAATAAAATCAGGCCTAAGCCATTAGTGTTAAAATATCCCACATAAAGTTAAAACGTTCCTGGCCGGGTGTGCCATAAAGATGTATTTTTTCCTTTGCATCCAGAGTCATAGTGCCGTAGTCCATTGCTACGGTTGTTTTGACTTTCTTGTTCGAGTCATATCTGTAGCACTTTGATTGGTGCATACAGGTGGCTCATCACTGAGTGTCGCTATTGCAGTAGTTTTTCCTGACCTAACAGGCCCTGCAAAAATAATTTTGGAATCATTCATAGTGAATCTCTTTATTTATCTGCGCTATTAGTAATATCATTTATAACAGTGTTGCCTGAGAAATTAGCAAGCTTGCCTAATAGTTTTGTCATTATGGATTTGTTCTTGTGTTGTTTTGGATGTTCAGTGACAAATAATTTGTCAACGTCTCTGCGTGATACATCAGACAGACCTATAGTTTTGCAGGCGCTAAAAAACGCAAACACGTAGCGCTGTTCGATTCCAAGCTGTTCTGCTGCATCAGTTAATGTACGTGGTTGATCGTAAATTAATGCTGCAATTCGAGCAGCATGTGGGATTGGTGCGAGCCTGGTAAGATTTGGCCATTGTTTTAAATAAACAGGCTGTGTTATATCACAGCCCTGGGGCACGCGACCACGTGAGCACCAGAGAGTAATTACCCACATAAACGCTTCCATACTCCAGCTATGTTTTTCCTTCGCTTTTTTTGTGGTTTTATTTTTACTGGCTTCAAGAATAACGTTCAGGTCGTTACGAAAGGAGCTGGGTTTTACTTCATATGAAGCCTGGTTTTCATGATGAACGATACATAGTGGCCGAATAACAGCAGGGCCAACAGAGCTATGAACTTTTTGTTCTTTAAAATCAAAATAAAATATATTATTCAAAAAATTTAGCTGAACAATCTCGCCGCACTGCTGTGACTTTATGCATGCCTGTTCCATAATAGGCTGCAACAATGTATTTGGTGTGTAGAAAGCTTTTTTTAATTGCGCCGAATTATTAATGTCTATATCAGACCGCTTGCCAACAATATATTCTTCATGTTCAACCTTGAGTAATTTCCCGGCATTTGATGTAGAAACTTTTGGTGTTTTCTTAATTGATACAACCGTATTGTGTATAACCATTTCTGTCGATTTGACAGGGTCTTTATGTTTTACATCATCTGATTTTTTTATATATTTTTGTGATATTTTTTCTACGGTTTTTTTTATTTGAGAGTTTGTTGGTATGCTTGAGCTGTTAACTGTCTTACCAGATATAAAACCATAAATTTTATTTAACAACTTCTGAAGTGCATCACGCTTAATTGGCTTTTGCAGAAAGAACACATTATCCTGTGTACAGGAATGTTCTACTATTGATAAAACTAAAATATATTTTTCCGGATAGTTATGGATTAGCTCTTCATATTGTTGTTGAATGTTATATGAGTCCTTGTCAATCAGGCACAATTGTGCTTTTTTATAATCATCAATTATCTCATATCGAACTGGTTTGATATTTTCGAAAAAAAGCTGGTAGGCGGATTTTGAGCGTTCGTCAACACCGATAAATGAAATTGTTATTGTTTCAATGTTCACTGACTGTTCCCTGGTTTAAGAAATATTGTTTCATGTCATTCCAATGTTTTGAATGGCTGAATTATTAGAAAATTTGTTATAAGCACTTTGAAATTCGTTTGTGTAGTCAAGAGCTTTATAGGTGCTTAGCAGTTTTTCTGTCAGTTTCTCATTTTCAGGATCTTGTCCAAGTTGAGTGAACATATAATCCAGTGCGGTATCAAATTGGCTATTTTCAATATAAGATGTCAGCGACATGCAGTACATCTTTATGATCCTGTAAATCAGGTTCTGAATAATTACATAACTCAATCAGCTCAAAAGGTGCTTTTTTGAAAAAGCAATTATCAGGCAAAGAGGAAGAGCCGCTGGTCAAATAAGTTTCGCCGAGATGATTGCTTAAAATTTCAGTTTGTTTTTTTTCAGCGCCGTTTTGCACTATATAAACAAACGTTGACGTATAAATGCGTGCATTGAATTCATCTACGCAGGCAGTTTCCTGTTTTTATTCAAACCAAAATAAAAATAGGCTCAATTAAATCACTAAGCTTACTGGTATCAATATTCTTTTTATTTACGGTGTAGTCCATAAAAAATATATAGACTATGCAGGCAATTACTTTAACTGTAGCGTCATATTTATAACAATTTAAATGTAACAATTTGTTTTCGATGGGCCACTACAGTTTCGGTTACACTTTCAATCTTTCTGGAAAAGAACTAATGGTGATAGCGAACTGGATGGCTAAGTTGATGTTATTATCATTAAAGTGTTGTATTTAGGACTCATTCCAAATAGAAGTAAAAATGAATAAAAGGAGGTTTAATTAATAAGAATCATTCTCAATCATTTGTACTTATATTGTGTGGCTGGCTTTAGTGCACATACCCCGTTTTTCTATTTAGCACCTGCTCAATTAGATACTTGAGTTGCTATAGACATTCTCAAATAGAGGTCTTCCAGGTATATTCAAGAATAGCGACTGCGCCAGAGTGCTAATGATTTTGATAGCGGCCGAATGGCACTAAATTAAGGGGTTTAAGATTTACTATCAATGGTTTGGTCTAACTCTAGTGCGATGCTTTCAGTGGCCTGCCGCAGGCAAACATAGATTAACTTAGAACTATTTGTTATTGCCCCCTTTAATTGAAAATCTGACATAGCTCAAAAAAGTGATAAATAACTGCAGGCAGGTTGGCGTAAAAGAGTAAAGTAACAGGTAATTGAACTGAGGAGGTGATAACCATGAAGCCTGTCATATCCGTTGAATTTTCGGCCAAAGCCGGAGATCAGGAATTTAAAGAAGAAAGCGTGACATTCCACAATCCGGAGGAGCTGTTTTCATTTGTTGCTTCAGGAGGCGGTTGCGATAGCATTCCCGATGAAGTTGATGAAATCCAGATGGTCTTTCTTCAACCAGTCAATCCAAACACGCAGAATCCGATTGCAGATAAACGGGTAACACTTGAGCTTGGTATGGTTTTTATAACAGGACCCTTATCAGAGATTGTGCAGACAGCAGAACAGCTTATTGATAAAGCCGGTCGTGGAGAACTATCGGATTCATTTCTCAGGGTTATCCATGCAAAGCTGTAAAATAAAAATAATGAGGTAGCAGTGTTAAGAATTATTAATCAATTGCTTCTTTAGATAACAACGACAAGGTAACATGCCCGCACTGGTTAGATGTTCTACATGTTAGATTTGCTAGCACCATTTATTGTTGCACTGCTGTCAGGTTGCTAACCGTTGCCTTCGATACACTATCAGTGCCATTAGCAACAGACATGCTGCTGCTATGACGGCAGGAAATAATACAGTCGTGACCGAATAATTCTCCAGCGCAATAATGACAATAAGATTACGTGCCGTAAAAAGTGAAAAAAATAGTAATGATTCTGAGTATGGCGCCAGGTATGCTTTTCTAACAGTTGGTACAAATCCCAAAACATCTACAGTTGTCAGAGTAACCACTGCCCATAATGGGTCTGATGTAATATACCAGAATGGTAAAGAAGATATTGCCAGGATAAAAAACACCCAGTCAGTTCGGGTGATCGTAATATCGGCTCTTTTTATATATGCCAGCAACGCTATAAACAGGGTGATTATTCCTGAAACACCTATTGGCCATGCTCCGGCACCACCGTTATCTTCGAGTTGTGCCAGAAAGACAACAAAAGTAGTTGAGCCCCAAATAACCCAGGAAAAAACATGTGGTTTTATTTGTCCCTGCATGATTGAACGTATGTAGGGGAAAAATGCTATAAATGTAATTGCTATAGCAACAGCACTTAAAAATTCTTTATAAATCATATCACTGCTTGCTATGTATACGTACAGGCTATTACACGCCGTGTTTTTCTAGTGCTTAACGTCCGAGGTGTAGAGTGGTGCAACATAGCAGCGCAGTCACAGGCACAACATGTCATCTATAAATACTTAAGTATATAGAAAACATTTATTAAACGACCTATGATACTGCAATTATTACCAGGCCTATAAATAGTAGAATGGCAATATAAAAAAATAATTTACCAATACCTGCACTAGTTTTATGTTCTTTTTTCTTTTGCTGAAGTAATTCTTCGACTTCAACATCTGTAAGGTTTGTGCAGTGGACGCATTGAACTTCTTTTCTTGGGTAACGTAAGCCACATCTTTTGCATTTTTTAGAAAATCGAATAGGTGGTGGTGCAAACATAGTATTTATTAGTTATTTTTTTAGATAATAGTATGGGTAAGTGGCCGTAGCGTAGTTCCAAATGAGTGCGCAAAGAGGACGGTGATATTAGGTTAAGCTTTTGACAGCGGATTGAATTCTTTTTTACGCTTCTCTTATTACTTTTGCAAGTTTATGCACCAACACTGCGCGCTGTTTCTATGTGATGCATTTATTTAGTGCGTTCTACTTTCCATGGTAAATCATAATCTCCGATATAGTCATCGATACAACCGTTTTGATGACTTGGCACAGAACCTGCTATGTATTTAAGCATGTGTGCCGGCCAATGGCGGTCGGTTTGATCATAGCAATCTAAATCACTGAGTAATGACGCTCATCCCACAGGCAGACTCCGCCTGTTGGGATGAGCGTCTTTTTTTTTCGCTAACCTTTGTTAAATATCTTTGTAAATAACTGGAGAAGTTAATGAAATTTTTTAAGATGACTGGACCGGTTTCTGAATCAGCGACGTCCGGGTGAGGATGAGGCCGCTGTCGAGCAAGATGAGGAATCATTGCCGACATTGAGTGTTATTAAATCGGAAGCGGCATAATAAGTAGTCGATTAAGTGAGTTTCTATTAAAGCCAGGTAAGATGATATGAAGCGGTAAGGTCTTTTCCTCTGAGAGTTGTATTGCCAGGGACGGCTCTATTCGGGTTGCGGTACTCGCTGACGACCTACCTTGAACTATTGCACGTAGCCGGTGCATGAAGTTGTTACTCGCACTAATCTGGTGCGCAAATCATCTGACGAATCATGTGCGCCTTGATTTCGCGCATTAAAAAGTTGGCATGAATCCTGCTGACCTGTCAATAAGTATTAACTGATATTCATAAATGCGCAACGAGGCAATAATGAAACAAAAACTGGTTTTAATCGGCAATGGTATGGCAGGTGTTCGTGCCCTTGAAGAGCTGTTCAAGCACAATACGTCAGACGAGAAGGGAAGTGATTTGTATGACATCACCGTAATCGGCGCTGAGCCACACCCTAATTACAACCGCATCATGTTGTCGCCAGTACTGGCGGGCGAGCAAACCATAAATGACATCATTCTGAACAGTCTGGAATGGTATGAAGAAAATAACATCGAACTGGTTACCGGTGATGCTGCTGCAGAAATCTCTCGCGTTAAAAAAACCGTTATTACCGAAAGCGGCAAAGAATTCTCTTATGATCGCCTGTTAATCGCGACGGGTTCCAATCCATTCATTATCCCAATTCCCGGTGCTGACAAAGAAGGCGTATTGGGTTTCCGTGATATCCACGATGTCGACATCATGGTGAAGGCAGCTAAAGATCATAAAAAAGCCGTTGTTATCGGCGGAGGCCTGTTAGGGCTTGAAGCCGCCAACGGTTTGATGAAGCAGGGCATGGATGTAACTGTTGTGCATCTGCTTGATTCATTAATGGAGCGCCAGTTAGACAAGCCGGCGTCAGCTTTACTAAAAGTCTCACTCGAACAGCGCGGCATGAAATTCCTTATGGAAGCGTCAACTGCTGAGATCGCCGGTGATAAACGCGTCAGTTCGGTGAAGTTTACAGACGGCTCTGAAGTTGATGCCGATCTTGTCGTTATGGCTGTTGGTATTCGGCCTAATTTCGAACTGGCCAGGAAAGCCGGCATTCATTGTGAACGCGGCATCGTGGTTAACGACACCATGCAGACCTTCGATCCAGTGATCTATTCGGTCGGTGAATGTGTACAGCATCGTAATCAATGTTATGGTCTGGTTGCACCACTGTTCGAGCAGGCTAAAGTTGCGGCGAACCATCTGGCGCATGTCGGTAGCACACGTTATATCGGTTCGATGACGTCAACGAAATTAAAAGTGACCGGCATCGATCTTTTTTCTGCGGGTGAATTTAACGAAGAAGAAGGTGATGAAGTTTTACAGTTGCAGGACGTTGCCAGTGGCGTATATAAAAAGCTGGTACTAAAAGATAATGTCATTAAAGGTGCGGTCATGTTTGGCGATACCATGGACGGCACCTGGTACTTCAGCCTGATGCGTGACGCTGCAAACATTGCGGATTTTCGTAAAACGATATTATTTGGCCAGCATGACCTTGGTGATGCCGGCCACGGTGATGCGTCTGCAGTAATGTCATTACCGGATGCTGCAGAAATCTGTGGTTGTAACGGTGTTTCCAAAGGTGACATCGTACATGCGATCAGTAAAAACGGTATCTTCACCCTGGACGAAGTACGTGCACATACTAAAGCCTCGTCTTCCTGTGGTTCCTGTACCGGCCTGGTGGAATCTATCCTGGCTTCTACCGTTGGTGAAGGTTATGATGCCTCACCGAATAAAAAAGCAGTGTGTGCCTGTACCGATTGCAGTCATGATGAAGTCATCGGCGCTATTAAAAAACATGAATTGAAAACTATGCCGGCTGTACGTGAATTCCTCGAATGGAAAACACCGGACGGCTGTGCGAGCTGTCGTCCGGCATTGAATTATTATCTGCTGGCACGCTGGCCGGAAGAGTATCAGGACGATGCGCAGTCACGATTTATCAATGAACGTGCCCACGGCAATATCCAAAAAGACGGTACCTATTCAGTAATTCCGCGTATTTTCGGTGGTGAGACTTCAGCGCAACAGTTGATGGACCTGGGAAAGATTGCGGAAAAGTGGAAAGTGCCAACGGTTAAATTCACCGGCGGTCAGCGCATCGACATGTTAGGCATTAAGAAAGAAGAATTGCCGGGTATCTGGGGCGATCTTTCAGCGGCTGGTTTTGTTTCTGGTCATGCTTACGGTAAAGCTTTGCGTACGGTGAAAACCTGTGTGGGTTCACAATGGTGTCGTTTTGGCACACAGGATTCAACTCGTTTAGGTATCCTGTTAGAAGAGTTAACGTGGGGTTCGTGGATGCAGCATAAATATAAGCTGGCGGTATCCGGTTGCCCGCGTAACTGTGCGGAAGCGACCATTAAGGATTTCGGTGTAGTCTGTGTCGATTCGGGTTATGAATTACACGTCGGTGGTAATGGCGGTATTAAAGTACGCGTTACCGACCTGTTATGTAAAGTGGAAACCGAAGAAGAAGTGCTGGAATACGTGGGTGCCTTTACGCAGAAATACCGTGAAGAAGCTCATTACCTGGAGCGTACTGCACCCTGGGTTGAACGTGTTGGTTTGAGCAGTATTAAAGAAGTAATCCTTGATAACGAAGAAGAACGCAAAGCATTGTATGAACGCTTCAAATTTAGCCAGAAATTTGCACAGATTGATCCGTGGAAAGCACGGGCTGAAGGTGAAGCTGCGCATGAGTTCACGCCGCTGAAGATTGCCGGTTAATGTAATGCATTTAAAACATTGTGTAGAGGCGAAGCGAATTGTCGCAGCTACCTGAAAGATTATTAGTCGGAGATAGAAAACATGAATAACTGGATAGAAGTAGTCGCACTGCAGGATATTCCAAAACTTGGTTCACGCGTAATCAACACAGATACGATGAACATTGCCATTATTAGAACAGCGAGCGACGACGTGTTTGCCATGAAAGATGAGTGTCCGCATAAAAAAGGCCCTCTGTCACAGGGTATCGTGCATGGCAGTACCGTTACCTGTCCTTTGCATAACTGGAAGATCGATCTTGCCAGCGGTAATGCATTAGGGCCTGACGAAGGCTGTACTAATGTGTTTCCGGTAAAAGTTGAGAATGGACTGGTTTTTATTGATTTTAAAGTAGCAGTAGCGGCTTAAAAAACTTAATAGCCGCAAAGGACGCGAAGCGCGCGAAAAAAGCTTTTTTTATTTTTAAACATTTGCGTCCTTTGCGGCTAAAGTGTTTTTCTCACTTTAATATAAATAGTATATAGATCAACGAGGAAACAGGTATGAAAGTAGAAGATATTATGACAACGAATGTACGTACAGTTTCTTCAGATAAAAAACTGGGTGAGGTTGTATCATTAATGTGTATATATCGATACAGCGGCATACCTGTGGTTGATGACGGCAAGCTGGTGGGTACCGTGTCGGAGAGTGATGTTCTGGGAAAAATGTTTCCAAAACTGGAAGAATTGATGAGCAGCATGTCAGCGGTTGATTATGACAAACAAATGAACCAGTACAGTGATGTGGTTGGTATTACGGTTAAGGATGTGATGACACCTGTGGTTATTTCGGTGAAACCTGATATGCACATTTTACAGGCGGCTTCGATGATGGTTGGCAGAAAGTTCCGTCGTATCCCCGTTGCTGTTGGTGACAAACTGGTCGGTATGGTGAGTATGGGCGACGTGCATAAAGCGATTTACCAGAGTACCCTGGCAACTAAATTTTAAATAAAAAAGATATTAACCACAGAGGCACAGAGAAAAAGAGTTAGGCGATAAGAGCACAAATAAAAACTTTTTATGTAAAGTATTTAAATTTTTGAGCCAATAAAAATCTTTCTCCGTGCCCTCTGTGTCTCTGTGGTGAGATAAAAAATATGTTATTTGGTCGTAAACAAAAAAATCCGATAAAAATTGTCGACAAAGGCATTGTTGAGTGGAAATATGCCACCTGTGGTTATTGTTCAACCGGCTGTGCTATTGAAGTTGGCCTGAACCAGGAAGGCAAACCTGTTTCATCACGTGGTGTCGCTGATGCTGATGTTAACCGTGGCAAGTTATGTCTGAAAGGAATTTATGAACACGAGTTATTTGACTCTGCTGGACGAGGTACCGTGCCAAAGAAACGTGATTACTGGCATGAGGACTGGCAGGTCACAGACTGGGATACTGCGCTGGATACCACGCACGATGAAATTCGCCGTATACAGGAAGATCATGGTCGTGATTCATTTGCTATCATTTCTACTGGTCAGATGCTAACAGAAGAGTTCTATACGCTTGGAAAACTGACTCGCGGTCTTATTGGTACCAATAACTATGATGGCAATACCACGCTGTGCATGGCTTCTGCGGTATCGGGATATAAACGTTCATTCGGTTCTGATGGCCCGCCCGGCTGCTACGAAGATTTTGAATATACGGATTGCCTTATAGCATGGGGGTCTAACCTTCCTGAGCAGCACCCCATTATTTACTGGCGCATGAAAGACGCGCAGGAAAAGCGCAAGTTTCCATTGATCGTTGTCGATCCACGGGTCACCATGCTGGCGCAGTTTGCAGACATTCATTTACCCATCACGCCTGGTACGGATGTGGTGCTGCAAAATGCTTTGATGTACGTTATCTTCGATGAGAACCTCGAAGACGCAAACTACGTCGAAGCGAATACCAACGGCATAGAAGCCTTGCGCGAAGAAGTTGCTAAATACGATCCGACTACAGCGGCAAAAATTTGTGGTATCGATGAAGACACGATTCGTAGTGTGGCACGCTTATATGCTAACGCCGGTGCAGCCATGTCGATCTGGACCATGGGCATTAATCAGTCAACACACGGCTCCGATGGCGTTGTCGGTATCAACAATCTTGCACTGATTACCGGCAACATCGGTAAGCCCGGAGGCACGTCCCTGTCTATAACAGGGCAGTGTAATGCAATGGGTACGAGAGAGTGGTCATCCTGTTCGGGTCTGCCTAACTATCGTGCGCTGGAAAATGAGAAAGACCGAAAAGATATTGCTGAATTCTGGAACATTGATGAAGCGTTTTTGCCTAAAAAACGCGGTATGTTTCAAACCGACATATACCATGCTATCGAAACAGGGCAGATCAAAGGTCTCTGGCTGATTGCTACCAATCCGCTAAGCTCACTACCGAATTCTGAACGTGTTCGTCGTGCCATGCAAAAACTCGAATTCTGTGTCGTGCAGGACTGTTATGAAGATACCGAAAGCGCTCAGTATGCGCATGTGTATCTACCTGCAGGTACCTGGGCGGAAAAAGAAGGCGTGATGACCAATACCGAACGCCGCATTAACCTGGTTAAACCAATTGTAAAGCCGCCAGCTGAAGCTAAGCCTGACCTGTGGATTTTTAACCAGATGGCGAAACGATTCAATAAAGAAAACAAAGTTTCCTTCCCTGAAAAAGCCGCTGATATATTTATTGAGATGGCGGGTATTTCAAAAGGTCGGCTGGCGGATATCTCCGGCATGAGCCATGATTTGATCGAAAAAAATCGTGGCGTGCAATGGCCATACACTGACAAACAGCTCAGTAATAATGAACCACCGCCACAAGGCGGCAATCGTCTCTACACCGAAGCAACTACTTTTCGTTATGCTGACGGTAAAGCCAAACTGATCCCATTACCCTTTATTGATAACAACGAAGTGCCGGATGAGAAATTCCCGATATGGCTTAATACCGGTCGCTTGATTGAGCACTGGCACGGCCGCAGTAAAACCGGAAAAATTGGTAATAATAATAAATACAGTCCGATACCGTTCATTGAAATTAATCCCGACCTCGCAGCTGATTTACAGATACAACGTGGTGAGTATGTGCGCCTGGTTTCTCGCCGTTCCGATGCGGTGGTGATGGCAACACCGACGCAGCGTGTACCTAAAAATATGATATTTCTGCCGTTTCATTTTCACGACTGCGCTAATCGTTTAACGCTTGGTTTGCTTGATCCTCATTCTCGTCAGCCTGCTTATAAACAATCTGCCATACGCGTTGAAAAACTGGATGACCAGCAAGCGGCGGCTAAATTAAGCATGGAAATGCGTGCATTCTAAATAAGGTAAATTATTATTGTGTTTAAAATAAGAGAAAACGAACCTGATTACGCATTACTGAACGACCCGAGTTGTCAAAGACTTAATCGCTATGGTGATCCTATCGATACCGTGCAAGAAGAAGATTGTCGCCGTGATCAATCATTGAATATCAATGGTGATGATGCTATTAGCGATAATCCTAATCGTTATAAGCAGCATGGTTTTTATTTTACTGCGGATAACTGTATTGCCTGTCATGCCTGTGAAGCTGCATGCAGCGAAAAGAATGATAACCCTGCACATATTTCATTTCGTTCTGTTGGCTTTGTAGAAGGTGGTACCTATCCTGCGTATCAACGTCTTAATATTTCCATGGCCTGCAACCACTGCGATGATCCGGTGTGTTTGAAAGGTTGTCCTACTCGTGCTTATACCAAGTTCGCCGAGTATGGTGCGGTACTGCAAGATCCGGATATTTGTTTTGGATGTGGATACTGCACGTGGGTGTGTCCCTATAATGCACCACAACTTGACCCGGTAAAAGGTGAGGTGAGCAAATGTAATATGTGTGTTGACCGACTTGAAGTTGGCTTGAAGCCAGCATGTGTTGCTGCCTGCCTGGGTAATGCGCTGGACTTTGGTGTAGTTGAAAATATTCCTGAGAACCGTACTCAGGCTAAGACAGAGATTCCTGGTTTTCCACGAACAGATATTACCCGCCCGAATATTCGTTTTCAGCAGACACGCACTCCACAGCGTGACATGAATCGTGTTGATCAGAATCCGGTGAAATATCATCGTGAAGAAAACTCTGAAAGTTTCAAACCAGTGGTAGATGTGAAACAGGGTACTAAACGTGAATGGAACTGGGCCAGGTTATTAGGTTCGCACGAAAATGCACATATTGCTTTTACCCTGAGTGCGCAGACCGTGATGGCTGCTTTTATAATACTGCTTACTGGTTATCTGTTTGAGCCGATAAAAAGTTTTCAATCGAGCAGTGCTATGCTGCCAGCTTTGCTGGTGATGATTTTATTGATGAGTTTTGGCCTGTTTAAGCTGAACATGCATCTTGGTAAACCGCATCGCTTTTATCGGGGCTTCTATAACCTGAGGCACTCTCCGGTTAGTCGTGAAATTGCAGGTGTCTCCGCTTTTTATAGCGGACTGCTGGGATACGGTTTGTTTGCACTGTTTGTGCTATCTGATACTGGCTTCGCGGAATTTGCGCAATTATTGCAGATGCTGTTCGCAGGTATTGGTGTACTGGGTGCTGGATTCGGTGGTTATTTCATGTACAGATTATATCGTATCGAAGCTCGTCCGTTCTGGAATCACTGGAATACCGCTGCAAGCTTTAGCGCGACGGGGCTTATACTGGGCCCATTATTATTAGCGGTAACCGCGTTAGTGTTTTCCAGTATGACAGACAGTCTTAGTGATGTTTTACTAAGTATGGTCTGTATCGGTTTATTGCTGGAGATCGCAGGCCTGAGTGGCCATGCAAGAAGCCTGCAGTCCAGCAGTAGTGAAGGTGCTGCATCGTTTTATCTGCAGACTACCCGATATGGTAACGCATACTGGTTGCGTAATGTTTTGCTGGTGCTGGCGTTGCTGCTTGCCGGTTATATGTTGTTTAGTAGTAATCACACGGTATTTTTATATAGCCTGTTAACCGTTATCGCGCTGATCAGTAATATCATCGGCCGCGCGTTATTTTATGTTGTCGTTATTCCCACCACGATGCCTGGTGCCTTTTTCTGGAAAAATGATGGCTTCGTAGAACATGCCAGGGAAGTGGGTCTTGCCGATATGCCGCAGATGGGAGTTGCCTATGAAACACATCATGCTTTTAATATTGGCGAGCTGCTCGAAACAATTAAAACCACAACGATGAAGCAAAAATTTGCACAGTTCCGCAGTGTTTTTACTGGTTAAGTGAGTAAGTGTTTCAGAGTTGGCTCTGATAGATAATTTTGCCTGGTGTTCTGGCTGATGTTATGTGGTGATGTTAAGTAAAATTATAAAAACCATTGTGCATGGTTATTTGTTGCGCTCAGGTTATTTTGGACGAATCATATTTCATGGAAAAGTATAAAAATAAATTGTTAAACAGGAAGCAGCTGGTTTTCACAAAACCAGTACTGGGTTTTGCCGCTTATTCTGGCACAGGGAAAACCACTTTACTGGTAAAGCTGTTGCCATTAATGAAACTACAGGGTTTGCGTGTGGCAACGATCAAGCAGACGCATCACGATTTTGACATCGACAAACCCGGTAAAGATAGTTTTGAATTAAGAAAGGCAGGTGCAAACCAGGTGTTGATTGCATCAGAGAAACGTTGTGCATTAATGACAGAATATGAAAAGCCTGTTGAATCAGATCTGGTTGGGCTGGTCAACAAACTGGATTTGGAAAACATTGATCTGGTTGTGGTCGAAGGTTTTAAAAATAAGTCATTCCCTAAAATTGAATTACATCGGGCCGTCACAGCTAACAAACTTATTTTTCCGGAAGATGATAATGTGATTGCTGTAGCTTCAGACGAAAGTCTTTATACCGGTGATTTGCCATTTTTAAATTTAAATGAAACAGAAGAAGTTGCGGGTTTTATTAATCGCTGGCTAAATAATCAACTTAATCAGAGTTGCCCTAGAAGTAAATGAAAAAACAATTCAGATAGATCACGAAGGTTATTTGCTTGAGCCTTCTGACTGGAGCAAAGAGGTTGCCCTGGCTATTGCAGAAAAAGAAGGCATTGCAATGACCGATGATGTATGGGAAGTGGTCATGTTTGTTAGAGACCATTTTGAGTCTAATCAATGTATTCCAGAGCATCGCAGATTGTTGCAGGCACTTCGAAAAAACACGGTAAAGAAAAAGCAACCAGAAAATATGTATACAATATGTTTCCATACGGTTATGGGCAGCAGGCGTGTAAAATTGCGGGTATGCGCGTGCCACTGAAATTATTACTGGATCTTTAACCAGTAGTTCAAAAACGACATCAAAAGCTTTCCACCACAGAGGGTCGCTCTTGTGCGTCCTGCGCTTGCGACATTAGTGCATCCATGCACGTCACACAGGAATACAGAGTTTTGTATTGTTAACTGCGCCGTAGATGCAGTTAACTAAGTAAAACTCAGTTCCCTCTGTGGTGAAAGCTTTTTATGTTTCTGACTGTTTGCTTTGTCTCACTTTTTGTCGCTTAGTTTAAAAGCTGAAATGTCCGCTCTATTATCAGAATAATCTAACAAAAATATGAAACCCCTGCATTAGAATTTTCTAATATGGTATAGTCTGTGGTTCCTTGACAGGCCGTTCCTTCGGTTTATGCCTGTTTTTTTGTAATGAAATATTTAATTACGGGTATACCATTGAGCGCTAAAAATTCACCAGTAAATACACCAGTTATCAGGCAGGACTCTGCAGTCAACAGCCAGAACTCTAAAATAGTAGAATTTGACGAAAATAATATAGTAAGTCCAGGTAAAGATATTAATACAAAAATCACCGCTCTTGATACGGACCTTGCGCAATTGCGAATGGAGCTGGGCGTTATAAATAATAGTGTCGAAGAAGGTCTTGATCGTTTAGGTGATACTGATACAGATTTAACCGCAAAGGTTTCTGAAACGTATAAACGCTTAGGTGAAATTGATCATGCTTATAAGTCATTACTGGAAATATCCTCTCGTATCGATACGGATGTAAAAAAATTAGATGTTGATGTCAGTACTGTGGCTGAACAGTCAGCTACAGGTATTAAAAACTTAGAGCAATCGACTACTGCACAATCTCATGAGTTTACGCAAAAAAATCAGCAAGTTGCTTCAAGGGTTAACCAGTTAGTTGAAACGTCAAAAGTAACCAGTGAATTACTTGGTCAGAAAATACAATCTACAACAGATACTATGTTGAATTTTGAAAAAAGTATTGTTGCAGAAATTGAAAACCTTTCCAGTTCCACTAAAGAAAAAACCGGGTCGTTAGCAAACTCTATTGATAGCAACAAAGCTAAAATTTTGAAATTACAGGCTATTGATGAAGCGATTATCAGACGTGCAACAACACTTGAAATATCTTCTGCAGAATTAACCGTAAAGAGCCAGCACCTGGAAGTTTCAACAGGTCAATTACAGCATAGCGCAAAGCAGCTATCAACAGGTTTAAATGAGTTACAGCAGCGTACGCATGCGCTTGATGCTATAACTAGTAGTCATGGTTCGCTTATTGGCAGTCTACAAAAAGTAACTTCTGATATTACAGACAAACTTGCTGCACTTGCTGGTCGTGAAACCAGGCACTTTAATTTGAGCATAGCTGGATTTATATTGTTACTTATTGGTATTGCTGTTATGTATTTTGTACAACAGGATCAATTCGGAGTTAATGATGTTCAGATTGCAGGCTTGCAACAAACACAGAAAGACTCTGCAGTAATTGTGGATGATGCATTGACAGCCCTGGATAGTAAAATTGAGCTGCTTGATCATAAAGTGCAAACAGTAAAAGATCAGGCGCAAAGTGTTAATGGCCGACTAAGTCAGTCATCACCGTTCAGCCAGATTGGTGATGACAATATTCTTCATGGGGCTCAGTGGATTGCTGATTTTCCAGGAGAAAATTATATTGTGCAATTAGCTTATACCGATAACACCGATGCCTTGTATGAAATTGCGCAGCGATATAATTATTATTTGAAAGAGGCATTATCGTATTTTAAAGTTAATGATAATGGCGTTGTGAAATATGTACTGTTGTCTGGTAATTACCCAACACAAAAGCAGGCGATTGCGGCGATAGATTCTATGCCTCGCTACATTGATATGCAGCAGCCATTGGCAAGGAAAGTAGACGGTATACAAAAGCAAATTGCTCGGTAAATTTTTCAAAGTGTATTTAAACAGCGACGCTATTAATTCATGAATTAAT
>RCNF010000774.1_pt1 | contig 16613 bp, 15 predicted proteins | sample 2041311 | NCBI WGS metagenome assembly RCNF01 (sample SAMN09708228, study PRJNA481090) | Marine sediment metagenome, whole genome shotgun sequencing project. | biome: marine sediment; feature: ocean; material: sediment; isolation source: Sewage treatment plant 2 marine sediment (STP2) ... | reverse complement strand
TGGCGCTGGTGGACGCCAGACTCACGGGTCGACGAGGTCACACGAGGTCACACGAGGTCACTCGTCGGTGACGCAGCCCTCCGAGGCGGACTTCACGGTCTTGATATAGCGGTGCAGGGTGCCCCGGGTTGCCTTGAGCGGTGGGGCGGTCCAGGCGCCGCGTCGCCGCGCCATCTCCTCATCATCGATCTCGATGGTGATGGACCGGGTGTTGGCATCGATGGTGATCGAGTCGCCGTCTTCGACAAGTGCGATCGGACCGCCCTCCTGCGCTTCGGGCGTGACATGGCCAATGATGAAACCGTGGGAGCCACCTGAGAAGCGACCATCTGTCATCAAAGCAACATCGTTGCCGAGACCGGCGCCCACAATGGCCGATGTTGGCGTGAGCATCTCAGGCATTCCTGGCCCACCTTTCGGACCCTCGTAGCGGATGACCACGACGTCACCGGGGCCGATCTCTCCACGCTCCAAGGCAGGCAGCATGTCTTCCTCACAATCGAAGGTACGGGCAGTCCCCGAGAACCTGAGGCCCTCTTTCCCGGTGATCTTGGCGACGGCTCCCTCGGGAGCGAGATTGCCCCGCAGGATCTGCAGATGGCCCGACTCCTTGATGGGAGCACTCCACGGCCGCACCACCGTTTGCCCCTCGGTGAGCCCTGGAAGATCGGCCAGGTTCTCCGCAAGGGTCTTCCCAGTGACCGTGAGACAGCTGCCGTCGATGGCTCCGTGCTCCAACAAGAGCTTGAGGACCGCCGGCGTGCCGCCAACCGAATGTAGGTCCTCCATCACATACGTACCGCTTGGCTTGAGATCCGCCAGATACGGAATGCGATCGCTGACCGTTTGGAAATCGTCGATATCGAGATCCACACCGACAGCACGGGCCATGGCCAGCAGATGCAACACCGAGTTGGTTGAACCGCCGGTGACCATGGCGATAGCAATGGCATTGTCGAAGGCTGCCCTGGTCATGATGTCGCGCGGAGTGATATTCAGTTCGAGAAGCTTGCGGATGGCCGCTCCTGCCGCAAAACACTCGTCGAGCTTGGCGGGATCGGTCGCCGGAATCGACGATGAGTACGGCAGGCTCATCCCCATTGCTTCGATAGCCGATGCCATCGTGTTGGCGGTATACATACCGCCACAGGCCCCAGCACCGGGACAAGAATGCCGGATGATCTCGCGGCGCTCCTCATCGGAGATTCGGTTGGCGATCCACTCGCCATATGACTGGAACGCGGAGACGATATCGAGAGGTACTCCGTCGTCACGATGACCAGCGCGGATTGTGCCGCCGTAAACCATGATCGAGGGAACATTGACGCGGGCCATGGCCATGATCGAACCCGGCATGTTCTTGTCACACCCGGGAAGCGAGATATTGGCGTCGTACCATTGCGCCCGCATCACCGTCTCGATCGAGTCGGCAATCAAGTCACGCGACTGGAGGGAGAAGCTCATCCCGTCGGTCCCCATCGAAATCCCGTCAGATACACCGATCGTGTTGAAGCGCATCGAGACCATGCCGGCATCGATGACCCCGTCCCGGACTCGGGCTGCAAGATCGTTGAGGTGCATGTTGCACGAGTTGCCTTCGTACCACATGCTGGCGATACCGACTTGGGCTTTGTCCATGTCGGCCGGAGTCAACCCGGTGGCGTAAAGCATCGCCTGCGACCCTCCCTGGGAGGCCTCCTGGGTGATGCGACGGCTAATTCGGTTCAGGTTTTCGCTCATTCGGGCATGGTAGACCGGCCCCGGAGGGTGGGAAGGTCTCATAGTCTGCGGTTTCGTTACACTGCTCGCTGCGGCTGCCATCGATCCCGCGCTGCGAGGCTCTCTTGACCACCCCAAACCCCCAACCTGCTGAACGTCGCGGCATGAGCACCCCCAAAAAGGTGCTGCTTGGCCTGCTTATCCTCGCCATTGTCGGCGTGTTTGGTGCGGTGGGTTTTGTCTACTTTGTCGACTCCAAGATCGACAAGATCCCAGATGAGGAATTGCCATCACTAGTCGAAGAGACCGAACAGGGCTTCCGCAACATACTCATCGTCGGGTCCGACAGCAGGGAGAATCTGCCCGAGGGATTTGACAACTTCGGTAGTTTCTCCGGCTCGCGCACCGACGTCATCATGGTGGCCCATGTCATCCCTGGTGAGGGAGCCCAACTTCTCAGCCTGCCTCGCGACCTCAAGATGGAGATCCCGGGCAATGGCACCAATCGGATCAATGCCGCATTTGTCTTCGGCGGTCCGGATCTACTGGTGCAGACGATCCAGAACAATCTTGGTATCCCTATCAACCACTACGTCGAAATCGACTTCGGTGGATTTGCGACCGTGGTCGAGTCGCTTGGTGGAATCACCAAGACCTTTGCCAACGATGCGCGCGATCTGAAATCCGGTCTCGACGTGGAAGCAGGAACCCAGCAGATGAACGGGGAGACCGCGCTTGCCTACGCCAGGTCGCGCAGTTACCAGGAGCTAATCAATGGCTCGTGGAAATCTGTAGACGGAAGCGACATCGGGCGCACCCATCGACAGCAGGAAGTGCTGCTCCTTATGTTCGACCAGGCCACTTCCAAATCGGCAGCCTTCAGCCTTCCCAGTTTCGCCACTACCTTCGCCGAACAGATCAGGGCCGATTCTGGGTTCACCCCGGCAGTGATGATCGATCTGGGCCGAGCCGCCCTCGCTCTCTCCTCGGCAAACATCGAAACCATGACTTTGCCTGTCGTCAACTCGACGGAAGGCGGCGTCGCCTACGTCGTTCCCATTGAGCCAGACGCAACCACAGTCCTGGACGCCTTCATGGTCGGAGATCCGTTCCCAGAGCTCTAGGCCAGGGTGGCAACCGTAGCCAGCAGAGCCTCAATCTCGTCTTGGGTGTTGAAGTAATGCACCGAAGAGCGGACAACCTCGTCGAGCCCTCGCTGCTCCATGTCGATACGCGCCGAGTAGACACTCGTTGTAGATACGTTGATCCCTGCTCGAGATAGCACGGCCTTGACCTCCTGGGCCGAATGACCGGCGACGCTGAAGGTAACAATGCCACCCTGTACCGCACCCTTGTCGTGGACAGAAACGGCAGGTATCGCGGCTAGCTGGGTACGCAGCGATGCGGCAAGCCCGGCGAGGCGATCCCAGGTGCGAGCCAGCCCCAAGCTGGTTGCATAGTCACAAGCCGCTCCCAGCCCGAGTCGCAACGCCGGACTCGATTCCCATGTCTCGAACCGCTTTGCATCACGACGCACCTCGTAGCGGTCGGGGGCGACCCATTTCGCCGAATGCAAGTCCAGTGAGTGCGGGTCAAGATCCTCGATAAGTGTGTCCCGGACATACAGAAACCCAACACCACGCGGCCCGCGCAGGAACTTGCGACTCGTTGCCGACAGCAAGTCACACCCGATCTCATCCACGTCTATCGGTAGCTGCCCGACCGACTGGCAAGCATCAAGCAGGTAGGTGACACCGGCGTCACGGGCAACCCGACCAACCGCCACTGCCGGATTGACCAGGCCGGTATTGGTCGGAACGTGGTTCATCGATATCAGCTTGGTGCGGTCGTCAACCATGGCAGCCAACACATCCACATCGACCTCGCCGGTCGTCGTATCCGGCACTACCTCGATGTGAGCCCCGGTGCGCTCCGCCACCTGCAGGTAGGCAATGAAATTGGCAGCGTATTCGGTTGTGGTGGTGAGAATGCGATCCCCCGGCACAAACTGCAGCGAGTAGAACGCCATGTCCCAGGCCCGCGTGGCGTTGTCGACCAAAGCGATCTCGTCTTCGTTGGCGCCGATGACTCCTGCCACCGAGCGATAGACACCGGCTATCTCTTCACTACGCCGTTCCGCTAGCTCGTAGCCGCCGACCCGAGCTTCCTCTTCCAGATACCCGACAATGGTGTCGACGACTCGCCGGGTGGGCAGCGAGGCCCCGGCATTGTTGAGATGGGTGACGTGGGCGCAACCCGGTGTCTCCGCTCGAATCCGTTCGATATCAAGGTGCTCCATCTATCAACCTTCCTTCCATGCCGCCTGCCACAGCAACCACCACGCCCGACAGATGGCCTGACAGCTCATCTGAAGCGAGCACCACGACCTGCGCCGCGACGTCCTCGGGCCGCGCCATCTTCTTGAGGGCCATGGTGGCCGTCGCTCTGGCAAAGTGGTCGTCGCTGAGTCTCCGCGCCTGCACTGCAGGAGTTAGGGTCCAGCCCGGCGCAACAACGTTGACTCGAACACCCGGTCCGATCCGAGCCGCTTCGTTCTTTGCGCTCATAACTAGGCCACTGAGAATCGCTCCCTTGGCCGCGGCGTAGTCGGCGTGGCCGGCCTCGCCGAAGGTTCCTGCCGTCGATGCGATCATCACCAGCGATCCAACACCGCTGGCTGCGGCATGCTTGAGGAATCCCCTGGCCGTTAGGAAAGTCGAGGTGAGATTGCTCGACAGAGTCTCGTTCCACCTCTCCAAGGGGACTTCCCATAACGATTGGTCGTCCCGCGGGTACTTGCCGGCGTTAGCGACACATACATCAAGCCTTCCCAGGCCAGCCACCGCCTGTGGCACCAATGCATCGGCTTCCGCCTCGTTCCGCAGATCGGCCGCAATGGCGATTCCCCCCACCTCTTCGGCAAGCTTCTCGGCCGCTTGTCGCGATGTGTTGTAGTGGACGGCGACCTTGGCGCCCTCTGCTGCGAAAAGGCGCACGATGGCAATGCCAATGCCACCTGCTCCTCCAGTCACCAAGACGCCCTTGCCGGCAAGGCCAGTATCCATTGTCACTCCTATCCGAAGCTGAGCAGGGCGATCCCCGCCACCACACCTATCGCCGCAACAACACGTCGCTGTCGTCCACCTTCCCCAAGCCGTACCGTACCCAACCAAGCGCCCAGGATGACAGACGTCTCCCTGACCGCAGACACCGGACCGACTGGAGCCAGCAGTACTGCGCTCAAGACAAGTGCGTAGGCGACCACTGAAGCCACCCCGGCGACCGCCATCGCTACCCAGTCGCGGCGCAGGGCGTCGAAAGCCGCCCTCCCTCTCACCCACAAGACCAACGGAGTCGCCATGGCTGCATTGACCACGTAGACGGCAGCTGAGTAGGTCAGCCCGTCGTCGATACGTCGGGCCCCGGCGGCGTCAATGACCGAGTAGGTGGCGATGATGAGTCCGGTGAGAAGTGCGAACTCGATACCAGGAACACTGCTCGGCTTGCCAACCATCGACAGCAGGCTCACCACGATCAATCCAAGGGCAACCGTGGCCCACACTCCCAACGTTTCTCCAAGGAACACCAGGCCGAGCAGCGCCGCCACCGCAGGGGCAGTACCCCTGGCCACTGGGTAGGCCAAGGAGAATTCCACCCTGTCATAAGCCGCAGCCAACGCAAACACGTATGCGGTCAGCATTACACCGGAGGCCACAAGATATGGATAGGTGACCGGGTCAATCCCCCGAATCAACACCACTGGGAGAGACAACAATGCCCCGGTGGTCACAACGCCCCACATCGCCAGCAACCGGTCGGTGCTGGTCTTCACCCAGTAGTTCCATCCAGCGTGGAGAAAGGCTGAGCCGAGGGCGAGCAGAAGCGCATCGAGGGGCATCCGGTTCAAGCTACCAGCACGGCTGCCTGCAGTCAGTCGTAGGCAGGGATCCAAGTAGAATGAACCGAAGGGACGGTTCTCAGGTGAAACGGAGCTGACGAAAGATGTTCGGCGTATTTGTCTTGTTAGCTGTCTTTGGTTGGCTCTTCGTCGGGGTGTTCCTGTTCTCCGCGGCCGACTTCGACACCGGTTTGGACATCGATGCGGACCTCGACGGCGACATCGGCATGGACACGGATCTGGAGAGTCACGCCGATCTCTCCAACTCGGCGGCCCACCTACTAGGAGCGCTCTTTTCCTTCCGGTCGCTGGTGTTCTTTGCAGCCTTCTTCGGCCTGACCGGTGTTCTGCTGACCTGGTTGGACACCAACATCGTTGTGACGATTCTCATCGCGGTTGGACTCGGGTTCTTCGCCGCATTCATCAACGTGAAGCTCATGGACTATCTGAAACGCACCAGCGTGAGCAGCCAACTAACCGACAGCACGATTGCAGGGAACACTGCCAATGTCGTCGTTCCCGTCGGACCAGGGCACAAGGGCAAGGTTGCGGTAGACGTCAACGGACAGCGCATCTACCTCGTTGCCACGCCTTATAACGAACGTCATCAGGATGAGTTTGCAGTTGGTGACAGCGTTGTCGTCGTCGAAGTCAAGAACGGGGCAGCGCTGATTACCCACATGGACAAGTTTTAAGAAACGGGCAATTGCCCGAAATAGCAAGGAGTAGGGATGGAGCTTCTCATCACCGTTGCCGGTCTGATGGTTCTGGCAATCGTCGTCGTTGTATTGGCGGTCAAGTCGTTCATTGTGATCTGCCCCCCAAACCAGATAGCGGTAATCACCGGACGCGCCCGTGAGATGCCCGATGGGACCAGCATCGGATACCGCGTCCTGCGTGGTGGACGTACGCTGCGGTGGCCGATCATAGAGAAGGTCCAATACATGGACCTGAACACCATCGCCATCGAAGTTTCGGTTCAGAACGCCTACTCCAAGGGAGCGATACCGCTCAACGTCCAAGGCATCGCCAATGTGAAGCTCTCCAGCCGGGAAGGCCTTCTGGAGAATTCAATGGAACGGTTCTTGGGCCGGCCCGCCGAGTACATCCCAAAACTGGCCAAGGAGACGCTCGAGGCCAACCTGCGTGGTGTGCTCGCCACCCTTACCCCGGAGGAAGTCAACGAAGACCGACTCAAGTTTGCCCAGACGCTCATTGACGAGGCCGACGACGATATCAAGACACTCGGCCTGGAACTGGATGTTCTCAAGATCCAGAACGTGACCGACGAGGTTGGCTATCTCGATTCGGTTGGTCGACGCCAGACCGCTGCAGTGCTCAAGGAAGCTCGGATCGCCGAGGCACTTCGTCAAACCGAAGCAGAGGAGGCTGAGGCCGATGCCCGCAAGCGAACCGAGATTGCACGCGTGCAGGCAAACCTCGCCGTTGTTGAACGGCAGAACGAGCTCCGCGTCCGCACTGCGGAGCTAGAGAAGATCGCAACGGCGAAGGAAGCTGAAGCGAGTGTCGAAGGCGACCGAGCGCGGGTAGTTGCCGAGCAAGAGCTGGAATTGGCTCGCATCCAGTTGCAACAGAACCGTCTTGAAGCCGACGTCATCGCCCCCGCCCGGGCCAAGCGTGAAGCCATGGAGCTTGAGGCAAAGGGCGCCGCCGCCTCAATCATCGAGGATGGTCAGGCGCAGATCGAAGTCTTCCAACGTCTTGTCGAGCAGTACAACAACGCCGGGGACGACGCCGAGCAGATCTTTGTGCTCAACATGCTGCCCGACATCATCGACAAGATCGTCAGCACCGTTAAGTCGGTGAATATCGACAAGGTTTCGGTGATCGACGGTGGCAATGGCAGCCAGCAGATTCCTGGGCTACTAAGTCAGCTACCAGGTTCGGTCATCAGGCTGACCGAACAGATCGAAAACGCCACAGGCGTCAACATCCTGTCGGGGCTGGGTGCTCGCACCGAATCCACAGAGACACCGGCTGCCGAGTAGCTCAACCGGAGCAAGCATCGTCAAGGTTCGCCCACATCGTTCCGTCGATAGTGTGTCGCAAGCACCCACCGTCGGGAAGATGGGTAGCTGCAGCGTAACCTTGTCACATGGCGCAAAAAGTTGTCATCATTGGAGGCGGTTTTGCGGGGTTGACCACGGCGCAAAGACTGAAACGCGCCGATGTTGAGATCACGCTCATCGATCGAACCAACCACCACCTCTTCCAGCCACTGCTATACCAAGTGGCGACCGGCGGACTGTCGCCTGCCGACATCGCCACCCCGATCCGCTACATCCTGAGGCGCCAGAAGAATGTGCGGGTGATTGAGGACACTGTCATTGCGATAGAGACTGACCGGGTGAGCACCCAGTCCGGGCCATTCCCGTTCGATACGCTTGTCGTCGCCACCGGGGCGACCCACCACTACTTCGGCAACGACGGATGGCAGTCTCACGCTCCAGGGTTGAAGACGCTCCCCGATGCAACACGGCTCCGCGCCAAGATCCTCGAGGCATTTGAGACCGCGGAAAGAACCGGCAAGGGAGACCTGACGTTCTTGGTGGTCGGCGGTGGGCCAACCGGAGTTGAGATTGCGGGGGCCATTGGAGAAATGGCCCGCCACACCTTGCGCCGCGACTTTCGAACGATTGATCCAAGTGCAGCGCAAGTGCTCTTGGTTGAAGCCGGACCCCGAGTGCTCAGCACCTATCCGGAGTCACTATCGGCCAAGGCCGAGGCGCAGCTAGCGGGGCTTGGTGTGGAGGTCCGCACCGGATGGCAGGTCATCGAGCTCACATCTGACAGCGCAACCCTTAGCGACGGTGAGCACCAGCAAGTCATCACCACCACGGCAAGTGTGTGGGCGGCGGGAGTGAAGGCATCATCGCTCGGAACCGCCGTGACCGCACTCGGTGCAGAACTCGATAGCGCGGGCCGGGTCAAGGTGGGCCGAGACCTGGCCGTGCCGGGTCGGCCCAACATCTACGTCATCGGCGACCTTGCCCTCTTGACCCAAGACGGAAGCCCGGTCCCGGGCGTGGCTCCGGCTGCGATGCAGATGGGACGGTATGTCGCCGACCGAATCCGGGGCCGGACCACGAAGCCATTCCGCTACCGCAACAAGGGCAACCTGGCGACCATTGGTCGCAGCGCCGGTGTGGCCGACTTCGGATGGCTGCGTTTCTCCGGGCTGCCCGCGTGGGCCGCTTGGCTGGGTATCCATATCTTCTTCTTGATCGGCTTTCAGAACCGCATCCTCGTAATGATCCAATGGACGTGGAACTACCTAACCCGCAACCGCTCCGCACGTCTCATCGTCCACTATGACGAGTAGCCGCCACAATCCAGTTGGCCTCTTCAAACCGGGACTTCTCATACCCCCACGCAACGGCAATGATTGGAGCAGGGACCAAAAGAGGAGCGATAGTGGGACCTGCCTGGGGAATCGTCGTGGTGTTTCTGTCGCTGCTGGCATGGGGCGGTCAGATCCTGGCCTGGCTGGCTCCTGATCTTGCGGTACGCCTAACTTTGATGGAGCCGGAAGACAGCGTCGAACCCTCCTACTGGGCCGACATCCGAGGCGAAGCTCCGTTTGACTTTGTAACCCTATGGACCATGGTTGCTGCCGGTGTGCTACTGATCCTGGGGCAGCCATCGTGGGCCTACTTCGGGTTGGTGGGCGGAGGCATGTATGTCTACTTCGCCGGGAGAGGGATCTTCACCCGAATGGCACTCGAGCGACGGGGCTTTCACGTCGGTGCGCCACAGAACCTGAAAATCGGGTATCTGATGCTGATCGTCTGGGGTGTGATGGGATTGATCACCATCGCAGCCGCCGTGATCGCCCTACCCACATAGAGGGGCCAATGAGCTAACCCACCAGCTGCGTGGCATCAGCTGCCGTATGGTCCTGCGGTACGCAACGAGAGCTAGACCATGCCATTCCAAATCGCGGCGCTGCTGGCTGCATCCTCGTGGGCCGTTGGCGGGCTCGTTGCTGCTGAGCCATCACGGCTGCTTGGCGGACCCCGGTTTGTTCGTATCCGGATGGTCTATGTAACGGCAGCCTTGAGCCTCATCGCTCTCCTCACTTCGGGATGGACGACAGTTGCCGCCACGGACTGGCTGCCACTAGCAATCTCGGGATTTGTCGGCCTTGCCCTTGGTGACGCGGCGTTGTTCGAGGCGTTCTCTCGTCTTGGACCCCGCCGCACGGGAATGCTCTTTGCCGTCAACGCCCCGATCACCGCGATTGTCAGCGCCATCGCCTATGACGAACAGTTCGGAATCCTCGGTGTCATCGGGACGATTCTTGTTGTTACCGGGGTCAGCCTGGCCATTGCGTTCGGCACCCGACCCGGCCAGTCACACACCTGGGAAGATGTCCGAGGCTCGCTAGCCGTCGGCGTCACATTCGGACTACTCGGTGCCGTGGGGCAAGCCGTCGCGGTATTGGTAGCCGACCCGGTCTTCGATGGCACCCTCGACCCCTGGGCAGGCGCGGCGGTGCGGGCGCTGGTTGGAACCATCGGGTTGTTCGCCCTCATGCCCTGGTTCGAGCGCCGCTCCAGTCATGGCGCACCGGTCGTGTTCACCCCACGGTTGTGGATGCTGGTCATCGTCTCAGGAACGTTGGGCATGGTTATCGGCAAGACCATGATGCTGATCGCCCTCGCCGGAGGGCCACCGGGACTGGTGTCGATTCTGGTGTCAGTAGCCCCGGTCCTACAGCTGCCGATCATTTGGGCGGTGACCAAGGAACGCCCACCGGCCGGCGCGTGGCTCGGTGCCGCTCTGGCCGGCGCCGGAACCGCAATGGTGCTGTACTAGCGGTATGTAACGATGAACGCAGGGAGATATCCAATCGAACACCATGCGGACTTTGCAGTACCTGTAACCAAGAACATGCGGGTTACGACCGCGGCTGTTCCCGACGATGGTCTTGGTCCCATCGAAGGCGAGGTGATCGCTCTTGGGTGGTGGGTTGATCCAGAGGCAGGGAATGACCCGGACCATATTCCAGTAGGGACGCTGTATCTGGTGGTTGATGAGGGGCGTCCCCGGCCGATGTGGATTCGGCAGAGCGACCTACTCTCGGTCCATATCGAGCAATAACGGATGTCTGGTCGCAGAGATTTAGTCATCCACTTTCACACTCGGCTCCTGAATTAGTACTAAAGGCTGTTCGAAGGAACGCCATGTACCAGGAGAGAACAATGAAATTCCGACTTATTGCCTTATTGGCAGCTATGACACTGATCTTCGCCGCATGCAGCTCTGACGATGCGGACGAGACCACCACGACTGCAGCGGAGGCCACCACCACCACTGAAGCCGCTATCGAAGAAGAAATGACCGAAGACACAATCGTTGATGTCGCCATCGCCGGCGGTTTCGACACCCTGGTCGCAGCCGTGCAGGCCGCTGGCCTCGTCGAGACCCTGTCGGGTGACGGACCATTCACGGTGTTTTCGCCTACAGATGAGGCATTCGCAGCCCTTCCCGAAGGCACGCTCGACGCATTGCTCGCCGATCCCGAGGCCCTCGCCGACATCCTCACCTACCACGTGGTCTCAGGCAAGGTTCTTGCTGCCGACGTTGTCGGGCTGAGTTCCGCAACAACCGTGCAAGGCTCAGATATCTCGATCGAGGTTGTTGACGGATCGGTGATCCTGAACGGCTCCGCCACAGTAACCGCCACGGACGTGGCCGCCTCCAACGGTGTCATCCATGTGATTGATGCAGTCATCCTGCCGCCCACCAGCTAAGGACCCATTAAGACAACAAACCCCTCCCCGGCAACCGCAAGGGACGCTCAAGCACCCATCTTGAGCGTCCCTTTGCCGCGCCCGGTATGCGTCGCCCGGCTAGATTCCTCGCATGGCAACAGGTGAATCAACAAAAGTAGTAATCGCCGCGTTCTTTGCGAACCTCGGAATCGCAATCGCAAAGTTCATTGGCTTCGTCTTTACCGGATCGTCCTCGATGCTGGCTGAGGCAATCCACTCGACGGCCGACACCGGCAACCAGGCGTTGCTCCTTCTGGGCGGGAGACTCTCCAAACGAGACCCCGACGCAGAGTTCCAATTTGGCTATGCCAGAGAGAGGTACTTCTGGGCGTTCGTCGTTGCGTTGGTGCTTTTCTCACTCGGGTCACTTTTTGCGATCTTCGAAGGCATTGAAAAGATAGGCAACCCGCATGAGCTAGAGAACGTCGGATGGGCGTTCGCCATCCTCAGTCTGGGCATCGTCTTTGAAGGCTTTGCGTTTATGACCGCAGTGCGCGCCTCGATACCGATCAAGGGTGATCGCACGTGGTGGCAATTCATTCGTACCTCGCGTGTGGCCGAACTCACCGTGGTCTTGTTGGAGGACTTCGGCGCTCTGATCGGTCTCGTCATCGCGCTGACCGCCATCGCCACGGCCACCATCACCGGTGACCCGATCTGGGACGGCATCGGAACCCTGAGCATCGGCATCCTCCTCGGTGTAATCGCCATCCTGCTGGCAATAGAGATGAAGGGCCTCCTCATCGGGGAATCAGCCAGACCCGGTGAGTATCAGAAAATCAAGGAAGCGATGCTCACATCACCAAGTGTCGTCGACGTTATCCATCTTCGCACCCAGCACTTCGGGCCCCAGCAACTGCTCGTTGGAGCCAAGATCGTGTTCGATTCCGATCTCACTTTCGAGCAACTGGCAGATGCCATCAACGAGGTCGAGAGCAGGGTCCGCGAAGAAGTGCCGATCGCCAGACCGATGTATATCGAGCCTGACATCGCCCGCGATATCAAGGACTCGCCCGGCGTCGATGACCATCACGATTGACCTCTCCGCAATACGAATATGATGGGGTCATGAAAGGCGACATCATCCTCGTGGGCGAGGAACACAAGAACGCAGCGGATCAGATCATCGAGCGGCTGCTTGACGAGATCGCGGCGACCGATCGTCGTTACACGATGACGGTTGCCGGGGAATCTGGCAGCGGAAAGTCGGAAATGGGCCAGGCACTGGCCGACTCCCTTGGCGAGCGCGGCGTGACCGCGGTCGTGCTCCAGCAAGACGACTACTACGTGCTCCCTCCGAGATTCAACGATGCGGCGCGCCGCGCCAACTTCTCTTGGGTTGGCACCACCGAGGTCAGACTCGATGTTCTTGAATCACACCTGAAGGCCGCACAAGACGGCGAAGAGAGCATCGAAAAGCCACTCGTGATCTACGACGACAACCTGATCGAGACCGAAAGTGTCTCGCTGGAGGGGATCGACGTAGTCATTGCAGAGGGGGTATACACCTCGCTGTGCGAAAGCATCGACCGTCGAGTCTTCATCGCCCGCAACCGGTTGGAAACGCTCGAGCATCGGATGAAGCGAGGTCGCGAAGACTTCGACCCGTTCATCGAGGACGTGCTCACCAAAGAGCATGAGATCATCTCGCAGCACCGATCCAAAGCCGATGTCGTTATCACTCGCGATTACGACGTCGAGTTCATCACAGTGTGACCAAGAAACGGCTCCCCGGTGAGGCGGATTACGTCGCAGGGCGCAGCTCGTACTTAGCGGGGCTTCTCCCGCAGGACGCAATGGCGATTCCACTTGCGGACGTTCTCAAACTGCTGCGACGCCGCTTCGGGGCTGCTGTTGACATCGCTCTGTCGCCGGACGCCGTCGATCCCGCTACCCCCACGTCACGTCTTCCCAGCGAGGTGCAGTCGCCACGTTCGGGCGAACCCGACTCGTCGTGGCTCAAGGCCACCAACATGGTTGGCATCAACGTCCGCACCGTCGGCGACTACGGAGGCGTGATCAAATTCGCCCTCACTATGCCCGCCGCCTTCGACTCGATCCATCTGCTGCCGATCTGGGAGCCAGGCGTAGTTGAAAGCCTGTACGGCATGGCGAGTTGGAATTTGAACACAGAGTTCTACTCATCAGAGTTCCAGCAGGTCGCTCCTCACCTCGACACAATTGAACGCCAAATACGTGCAATGTCGAATGTGATTCATGTCATGGGCAAGACCATCGGGATGGATGTCATCCCGCATACCGATCGCTTCTCCGAGGCTGCTGTTGGCAGCCCCGACCTATTCGAGTGGATGCGGATACGCGACCGGCAGATCGTCGACCATTCCGATTCGCTCAACCAGGAGGCAATGGACGAAATCCACAGCTGGCTGGTCAAAGTCGGCAGCGCCACGAAGGCGATCCCGGTTCCGGCAAAAGCATCCACCCTCTTTGGGCTGGACGAGGCAAGGCGCCTGGCTATTTTGTTCGGTGACGCCGGCGACCGCTTTGGCCGGATTGAGCGCCGTATTGACCTGATCAAGCATCTCAAGTGGGTTGGACTCGAACCGGTTCCCGCCACGATGGGTGTGCCGTTCCGCGGCATCATGGTCGACCCCAACCCCGAGAATGCTGTCATAGACGACCACGGCATGGAATGGCCGGATATGGTTATGACCGAGCCTGAGTTCATGTCGAGGGTGTTCTCGCCGCTTGCTCGGTACAAGTTCTACGGTCGGCTCAATGACAATGCCGACTGGGAGATCGACTTCGACAAGCCACGCACGCACGTCTGGGAGTACGTCTGCGAGCACTACGCCGCTGCCCAACAGATCGGGAACTTTGACTTCATGCGGGGCGACATGTCTCATGTTCAGATGCGCCCCAACGGCGTTCCCGATGTTGTTGACGGCTACTACGACATCCTGGCAGCTGTGAAGACCCACATTCAACAACAGGCACCGGCTCCATGGTTTGGCTACTTCGCCGAAACCTTCCTGCCGCCGCGAGACGTCTTCCAGTTCGGCGAGGAGATAGACCATCTCGAAGCATCACTTGCCGACGTGACCCTCGGCGATCTGCAGTCGACGGTTGTCGGCAGTACCTCGTTTCTGCATAGATTCCGTCGCTACCTCGACGACCTCGACACGCGGCTAACAGCCCCGGCGTTCGGAGTGATGACTGCCGACAAGGACGATCCCAGGTTCGACGAGTTCTATCGAGCGGGCAACGAGGTGCGCCTCTTCACCGCATTGTTCATCCCGGACATGCCCTCATATACGGGACTCGGATTTATGGTGCGCGACGTGCATTGGGAACCTGTAGAAAATGAGCGCTACACCAAGCTGTTCGTGTTTAGGGAGATGGGTGACTCCAACTACCTCCCCTCAAAGGCCCGGTTTGGGACCGAGTTCATATGGGGAGAGAACCGTGAGCTTTTCGAGCGGCTGACGACACTGCGCTCCCATGCCGAAGATGTGGTTGCCTCCATCGCAGGGACCAAGACGAGGTGGCTTATCCCACCGGACGCCAGGGCGCACCGCTTAACTGCAGCTTGGACCCAACAAGGAAGTCCCAAATACGTCTTTGTTGCGAACTACGACCTCCAAAAGGATTCGGGCTACTTCGGCATTCCGGATCTCGATCAGAAAGCTGTGCTGATCGGGGAGTATTCGACCATCGGACCCCCTCCGGACGTGGATCGCACGCTCACCTGGAATGGCTTCTTCCACCGGATCGACAACCTGGCTCCCGGCGAAGGACGGGTGTACCGGGTTCGCCGACTCGGCTAGCAGGCCGACTCACTCGCCGGGAATACCGATCCAGACAGCTCCGACCTCGCTGAGGTAGTCCCCGGCTTGACCGGCGACGATGAACCTGCCGTTCCACTCCAAGACTGCACCGACCTGCGGTGCATACGCTTCGAACGCAGGGTTCTCAGGGTCAATTCGTACCCATGTGGATCCAGCGTCGCCCGTCACCCAGAGCGAGAATGCCATGTCCCGGCCTCCTGCGACTGAAGTATCGCCAATCCAGGCAACGTCGACATTCGGGGGCGGGCCACCGAACGGCAGATCCCGATGCGTCGACACCCAATTGAGCCCGTCGTTGCTGGTCAGAATAGCGCTGCCGAACGCCGTCAATTCACCGGTAGCCGGGTTCCGGGCCACACTCTCTAGATTCCGTCCTAAGGTGCCGCCGAACGCAACATCCGACAACCGCTCCCACTCGTACCCATCGCGAGATATCCAAATGGCGAAGGTCTCCGCTCCTTCGAGATCGGCCGAACCGACGGCCACCAGGCCTGGGCCGCCGACCGTGACGTCGTACATCGACACCGAACGATCATCCCCAGCGAGCAGATCATCGTCCTGAACCTTGCTCCATTCATAGCCATCGGCTGACACCCATACACCCGCATCGGAGCCATCGTCACCGACGGCGACGAACCCCGGGCCGCCAGCCACTACTCCCTCAATGTCCTGCAGGTCCAACCCCCCAAGCGCTTCTGCCAACACCTGGGTCCACGTCAGACCGTCGGATGAGGCAAAGACGACGGCATCGCTCCGATCGGTCCCGACCGCGACCAGCGTCCCATCGGCGTTCGCGGCCACGTCGTACAACGAGGCGTATTTCTTCTCCCCCACCCAGGGAGGATCGATACGTTCCCAGGTCTCACCGTCGACCGATGTGAAAATCACAGCCTGCAGACCCTCCAGTTGGTCTCCGACATGACCAACACCCACCAGTCCCGGCCCGCCCTGGACTAGCGCCGAGAACCAGCCGTCCGGGCCGACATTGTCGAAGGCCGGCTGATGCGGAACTCGGGTCCAACTGATCTCTGGGATCGGTGCGGGAGGTGTGACCTGTGCGAGAGTTGTGGTGGCAGGAACGGTGGTCGAAGTGCTCGGGGTGGTGGTAGTTGTCGCCACTGTCGTGGTCGGCGCAACCGTCGTGGTCACAGTGGTCGGCTCGGTGACTTCACCCTCTCGAGTTGCGAACAACAAGAGCGGGACCGCAATGATCATCGCGACAACAACTGCGGCGGTGGCGAAGACCAGAGTCGGTCGCGTCCGAAGACCATGGAAGAAAGACGGCAACCGCCTGGTCTTCGGATGCTCGGCGAGACTGGTCTCGATGGCCATCAGGGCCGCATTAAATTCTTCCTCTGTGAGGTGGTCCGTCGTGGGGACAGGATTTGC
>RCNF010000773.1_pt1 | contig 16614 bp, 15 predicted proteins | sample 2041311 | NCBI WGS metagenome assembly RCNF01 (sample SAMN09708228, study PRJNA481090) | Marine sediment metagenome, whole genome shotgun sequencing project. | biome: marine sediment; feature: ocean; material: sediment; isolation source: Sewage treatment plant 2 marine sediment (STP2) ... | reverse complement strand
AGGTACCTGCAATGATTGACCGTTACAAAGCAACGGTTGAATCTAATGGCGGAACAGTACACCGTTTAGAAGACTGGGGCCGTCGCCAGTTAGCTTACCCGATTAACAAAATTCACAAAGCACACTACGTATTATTGAATGTTGAATGTGATCAGGCTGTGCGTGATGAAATTGAAACAGCTTTTAGATTTAATGACGCAGTTATTCGTAGCCTGATTCTTAAACGTGATGAAGCGGTTACTGATATGTCAGCGCTTGCTAAAGCGAAAAACGAAGAAGATACTGCGGATAAAAAGTCAGCTGCGGAACGTGCTGCAAAAGAACGCGCGGCGGCAGAGCGTGCAGCAGTAGCGGCCAGGGAAGAAGCTGCAAAAGTACCAGCAGAAGTGATAGATACTGATAATTCAGATGCTGCTGAAGCAGCACCTGCAGAGTAGGGGAAGAAAAATGGCCGATAATGCTAATTTTAGACGTAAACGTTATTGTCGTTTTACGGCAGAAGGTATTACTGACGTAGATTATAAAGACCTGGAATTGCTTAAAGCTTTTGTTTCTGAAAGTGGAAAAATTGTACCGGCACGTATTACCGGTACTAAAGCAAAATACCAGCGTAAGCTAACTAAAGCTGTGAAAGTTGCACGTTATCTTGCTCTTATCCCTTATACAGATAGCCATAAGTAAGTCAAAGTAATATTTGATTGGATGATGTTACCTGATATCGACCATGATATTTTTTGGTCGCTGCAGGTAAGCCCGGGCAGCACATTAATGGTGACTTAAGTGTTATTTCTGGCAAGGTTTATATTAAAAGGCCAAAGTCAGGCAGCGTTAGTTGCCGCATCTATGGCCATTTTAGGCCTGATGGTTCCGCCAGCAGCATGGATTAGCGCGGCAGCCATTGTACTGATGACACTGGTTCATGGTCCGAAAAGTGGTTTGATAACGACTGCATTGTCATCACTGGGTGCCGCAATATTTTCATATATGATTTTTGCGACGCCGCAGGTGGCAGTGATATTTGTCTTGCTTGCCTGGTTACCAGCCTGGCTAATTGCAATGATATTGCGGCAAACAGTGTCACTGGCTTATAGTTTGCAGTTACTGGCAGCGATTAGTTTACTGGCAATTGTGCTGATTTATAGTCTGTTCCCGAATTTTGGTGAACTCTGGCGCGAGCCATTGGACATTATGGTACAGCAGCTTGCACAGCAGTCTGAAGATTTTAGTCTGGCAGAGTTAAAGCAGACAGAAGACTGGGTTATTAAGTTTTTACCGGGTTTGTTTGCCAGCAGCATTATGTTTGGCACCATGTTAAGCCTGTTTTTAGGTCGCTGGTGGCAGGCGGTTTTTTATAATCCGGGTGGTTTTGCTACAGAGTTTCAAAGCTTAAATCTGGGGAAGATATCTGCTTTAGTTGCTATTACCATAATGTTGATTGCGATGGTTGCAAATAACGTATTTGCGATTGCGCTGGTAACGGTTGTATTTGTGTTGTATGGGATGCAGGTTTTGTCAATATTGCATGCAGCAATAAAAATACGGCAGTTGAATACGGCCTGGTTACTGGTTATTTATTTAATCATGCTTTTTGTACCGCAGTTGCTATTGTTGCTGATTTTTGCGAGTTTTACGGATCCCTGGCTGAATATACGACAGCGTATTCGTTTACCCGCTTGAAGTAGTTTGAGCGAAGTGGTTTGTTACATAGAAGAATTTAACACTAATAATTTACATTAAGAATACACAACAGAGGTTTGAAAGATGGAAGTCATCTTATTTGAAAAAATTGATAGTTTAGGTGGTATTGGTGATCTGGTTAACGTAAAAGCCGGTTTTGCACGTAACTTTCTGTTGCCTCAGGGTAAAGCGAAAATAGCAACAGATACTAACAAGGCAGAAATTGAAGAACGCCGCGCAGAGTTTGAAAAACTGGCAGCGGACTCACTGTCCACTGCTACAAAACGCTGTGAGGCGATTGAAGCACTGAGTATTGAAATTACGGCAAAATCAGGTACTGAAGGTAAGTTATTCGGTTCAATCGGTAATACTGATATTGCCAGTGCGTTTACTGAAGCAGGCGTGGAAGTCGAAAAGCGCGAAGTGCGTCTCCCGGACGGCCCGCTTCGTCAGGCTGGTGAATATGAAATTACACTGCATTTACATAGTGATGTTAATGCAGTGGCTAAAGTTACCATTGTCGGTGAAGAAGAAGCTTAAGGTTTTTTCTGCTGTTTGCTACCGAGGGCCTGCATTTATGCAGGCCTTTTTTATTTTTCACCACAGAGGCGCAGAGAGTACAGAGGTTTTTTGATTGTGCGTCTTCGGCGCACTAACGGATAAAAAGTTTTTCTCTGTGTCCTCTGTGCCCCTGTGGTGAAAAAAGAGATTTATAGATTATGTGTCTTTTGATGAGAAAAATGACTTTCGCTAACTGTCTTCTGTCTCTATAATCAAAGCCATATTCAACGGAACTATTCATGTCAGAAACTGCACCATTTCCAACGTCCGATCCAATGTCTGATGGACAGACCAGTAACTTGCGTGTGCCGCCGCACTCGATAGAAGCCGAACAGGCAGTGATTGGCGGGCTGCTGCTTGATAATCGTGCGTGGGAAAATATCGCAGATAAGCTGGTTGATGAAGATTTTTATCGTTATGACCATCGTCTGCTATTTTCAGCGATTCGTGAACTGGAATCTCGGAGTGAGCCTTTCGACGCGGTCACGCTGTCACAGTGTCTGCAAAAAAATGATCATCTTGAACAGGCGGGTGGCCTGCTTTATTTAGGTCGTCTTGCAAAAGATACACCCAGTGCAGCTAATATTGTGGCTTACGCCAATATAGTACGTGAAAAATCGGTATTACGTCAGCTCATTGCGGTAGGTACCGATATTAGCGGCAGTGGCTATGTGCCTGAAGGGCGTGATAGTAAAGAATTGCTGGATAATGCAGAGAAAAAGGTTTTTCAGATAGCAGAGCAGGGTGCGCGTGGTGAAGGTGGTTTTCAGGACATGAAAACCTTGCTGTCTAAAACAGTGGATAAAATTGATCACCTTTTTAATAGTGATGGCGGTATCACCGGTGTGTCGACCGGTTTTGATAAATTTGATGAGATGACGACCGGTTTGCAGGAAGCCGATCTGGTTATTGTCGCCGGCCGTCCGTCGATGGGTAAAACCACCTTTGCGATGAATATTGCGGAAAATGCGGCGATTGGTGACAAGCTTCCAGTGGCTGTATTCAGTATGGAGATGCCCGGCGATTCACTGGCAATGCGAATGATTTCTTCACTGGGGCGTGTTGATCAGCACCATATTCGAACCGGAAATCTTACCGATGAAGACTGGGCTCGTATTACCTCGGCAATTCATATTCTGTCTGAAGCAAAAATTTTTATTGATGATACGCCTGCTATGTCGCCTAATGAGATAAGGGCTCGTGCGCGCCGTTTAAAGCGTCAACATGGCCTGGGGTTGATTGTGATTGATTATTTACAGTTAATGCAAGTTCATGGCGGTAGTGAAAACAGGGCAACGGAGATTTCTGAAATTTCACGTGGTTTAAAGGCCATGGCAAAAGAACTGAAAGTGCCGGTGATTGCCCTGTCCCAGTTAAATCGAAGTCTGGAGCAGCGTCCGGATAAACGTCCGGTGATGTCGGATCTTCGTGAATCGGGAGCGATTGAGCAGGATGCGGATTTAATTGTGTTTATTTACCGCGATGAAGTGTATAACGATGACAGCCCGCAAAAAGGCGTTGCTGAAATCATCATTGCAAAACAACGTAATGGCCCAATCGGAAAATCCATGCTTACTTTCCTGGGTAAATATACCAAGTTTGAAAATTACATTCCTGAAATGTATGACAATGATGGTTTTGAATGAGCGAGTTGTCATCCGCTACTGTGAGCAGGCATGTTAGCAGCAGACATTGGCGTCGAGCCAGGCTAACAATAAACCAAAATACCTTAGCCAGTAACCTGAGCAAAGTTCGTGAGTTCGCACCTGGCTGCCAGATAATGGCGGTGATAAAAGCGAATGCTTATGGACATGGCATGCTGATGGCTGCACAACAACTCACTGATGCAGACCTGTTTGCTGTGGTTATGCCAGAAGAGGCGTATGCATTAAGAGCTGATGGATGCACTAAACCCATTCTTGTCTTGCATGGTTTTTGTGATGAAGCTGAGCTTGAGCAATTTTATAAACTAAAGTTATCGACTGTGGTGCATCAGCGTGCGCAGTTAGATATGCTGTTAGACATGTCGTCAGCCATATCATCAGCCATATCTTCAGAACAGGACGTTTCGTCAGCGATTGATGTGTGGATTAAAGTTGATACCGGGATGCATCGTCTGGGTATTTCTGGCGATGAATTAGATAGCTACTTTGGTCAATTACGAAATTGCAGGAATGTAAAAAACGTATTTGTGATGAGCCATTTTGCTAATGCGGATGTTGTTTCAAATTCATTAAACAACAAACAGTTAGATTCCTTTGTTAAAGCAACTAATGATATAGAGGTGGCGTGCAGCATGGCTAATTCTGCGGCCATAATGCGTTTGCCAAAAAGCCATTTTGAAATAGTGCGTCCTGGCATCATGTTGTACGGTTCATCTCCTTTTGCTGATGTCTCAGCTGCTGATTTGGGCTTGCAGGCCGTGATGCAGTTTGAGTCCATACTGATCTATATTAAAGTGGTTAAAGCCGGCGAGTCTATCGGTTATGGCAGTACCTATACTGCGGATAATGACATAACAATGGGTGTGGTCGCAGCGGGTTACGGCGATGGTTATCCGCGTCATGCTAGAAACGGCACGCCGGTCTGGATTAATCATCAGCGTTGCGCACTGCTGGGACGAGTTTCAATGGATAGCCTGTGCATTGACCTGACCGGTATGGATGCCGGCATTGGCGACCGTGTAGTGCTTTGGGGTGAAGAGTTAAGCGTTGATGAGGTGGCGCAGTTTAGTGACACTATTTCTTATGAATTGATGTGTAATGCGGGTGCCGCCGCTTTTTCTCATTGATAATAAAATAACCTGGCAACAATCTAACAGCTTTAACCCGGATATTTCATAGGAATGCAGTAGTTGGGGCTATGTTTTTTTAAAATCGGCAGTGAGTCAGTTTGTACGATTCACCGATAAAATCGTAGGAACGATTTTACATGAGCGAAGCGAGCCCTTAGGGTGACTAATTTTGTAGGAAACAAAATTGAATGGCGGTAGCCAGCCAGGATGGTAAATTACAGGAAGTAATTTATAGCGCAGGAAACCCGTAATTAAAGCATAGCCGTTCGGCAATTGCTCCTCGGCAACTGCTCCTGCGTTGCCCTACTACCGTACTTCCTGTACATATGCATTGCCCTACTACCGTACTTCCTGTACATAAACTATGGTTACAGGGGAATCGTACCCAATATAAATTAAACATGGGGCCGCTGATATTTTTCCAAAAGCTGCATATACTGCCACGGATGGCAGGTAGTAGGGCAATGCAGGAGCAATTGCCGAGCGTTATCGGGTACATAGTGTACTTTTCTAATATACCTGAATTTCTTATTACAATCATAGTGTTAAGCTAGATTAGCAACGTTCCTATGAAATATCCGGGTTAAACCCATACGGATAATCTCAAAGCCGTGATTTTATTTTAAAACTAGTCTATTCTCTGATAAAAATATCTGCATTATTATTGCCACTCATAGCAATGCTGATTGATAACAATAAATAACAGGAAATACGGGGAGTTGTTGCTGTGTCCATGAAAAATAACAATCATTTAATAAATAAGGTCTTACTGGCAGCTATTGCTGTGTCAACAATTGCACTTACAGCCTGTGGTAGTGGTAAAACCAGCATGTTCCGTGGTGATGTTAATCACACTGCAGTCTACAGTGAATCTGGACCCACTCAGCTGGATCAGCTGGACTGGAAATACAGAGCACCAGATAAAACCTATTCCTCACCTGTAGTGGCTAATGGCGTCATTTATCTGGGTAGTAACGACAAACACTTATACGCCATCGATCAAAATACCGGTCAAATGAAATGGTCGTTTAAAACCGGTGGCAACGTTGAATCAACACCGGCTATTTCCAATGGTATTATTTATGTTGGCAGTTGGGATAAGAATTTGTATGCAATTAGAGAAGATACGCAGTCGCTGGTATGGAAACAGGAAACCAAAGGCCCGATATCTGCTTCACTGATAATAGATAATGAGGTTATTTATTTTGCCAGTGAAGATGGCAATTTGTACGCGGCTGATGTGAATACTGGCTTTAGAAAATGGAGCTTCAATGCTGGAGCACCGATATATAGTTCACCTGCCATTTATGGTAATTACCTTTTTTTCGGCACCTTAAAGGGTGATATGTTTGCGATAAACCGAGAGACAGGACAGGAGTACTGGCGATTTAAGACCAGTGGTAAGATCCATTCATCACCTGCTGTCGATGCACGTAATGTTTATTTCGGCAGTGATGACAAACATGTTTACGCAGTTAATATTCATACTGGCCAGCAAAGCTGGGATAAGAAAACAGCCGGCCCTGTATTGTCCTCACCTGCTCTTTATGACGGAAGAGTTTTTATCGGCAGTAAAGATGGTTATATCTATGCATATAGTGCTGAAGACGGCACACGTGAATGGGAATATCGTACCGAAGGTTATGTGTTCGCACCAATCACTATTGCATCAAACACCGTTTATGCTGGCAGTACAGATGGTCATTTATATGCTTTGGATACCAGTAAAGGTCAGTTGCGCTGGAAATATAAGGTAGATGGCAGTATTTATTCTGCTGCGGTATTAAGTGATAGTCATGTATATTTTAATAGTGTGAATGGTTCTCTGTTTGCAGTGAAATAATTTTTTTGCCGTGAAGAGCAGGCAGTCAAAAGCATGAAAAATGTTTCACCACAGAGGCACAGAGTGCACAGAGGTTTTATTGTTGTGCGCCTGCGGCGCACTAACAAATAAAAAGGTTTTCTCTGTGTACTCTGTGCCTCTGTGGTGAATGTTTTTTTACTATTCACTCCATTCTGCCTTCCGGCAAAGACCAGAAAAATTACAATAACGACAAACCATAACATCGCCCCAGGCAGGCATGGGTTCACTGTTTTTCATCTGCTTAAACAGCTTGATTAAACGTTGTTTATTTTGTTCACGGTTTATTTCTAAATTTTCAGCTGACAAAGAAGATTTGGTTTCAACTTTTTGATTAGAAGAATCCACCGATAAATAACTGACTTCACTTGCTGTAGCATCAAGCAACGCATAGATAGAGAGTTGCACGTTTTCACCCGTATCGATATCATCCTGTCGGGCAGTTTTGCCGGTTTTGTAATCAATAATTGCGTGTGTGTTATTTTCTTTACACTTATCGATGCGGTCTAGCCGGCCAACTATTTTTAATGTTTCATTAAGAGTAACTTCAAGTTTTTTTTCGCTGAGAAATATAGCCCAGTCCAACTGGTGCTTCATCTGCCAGTTAATATATGCTGGGATATGTTTTTGCCAGCGATATAACCAGCTTCTGTGCAGTATGTTATTTTCTAAATCGGCGAGGAATACTTTTTCAGACAGTTTTGCTAAATATTGTTCGGCCTGTTTGGCATTTTCTTCTGTTATTGTATGGCTGAAGGCCTTGCCAAATTTTACATGTCCATTATGGAAGCATTGTAAAATTAAATGGATACGCTCACCGTAATCTGATTTTTTTAGTTCCTCACTTAATTCTTCCAATGGTTTTAGTTTTAATCCATCGGCACTAAAATACTGGTATGGACAGTTAATAATCCGTTGATAGGCACTTGCAGAAATGCTTTCAGGAATTAAATCTTCAGGAATGCTCGGTGCAGGTTTTGACGACTGCTCTGGAAGCTCAATATCATCACTATTAAAAACTTCACTGTTTGCTAGCACAAGTTGTTGCAGATGCGGGTTATCCGGTTCCTTGTTATAGGCCAGTTGATAATAATTAATAAGTAATTCTAACCAGGGTGAAACCGGTTTTTCTACGCCGTTTTCTTCAAAGCAGGCCGTTAATAATATGTCGGGTGCCGATAATAAGGCGCGAGTAAATAATTCGTGGCGCTGTTCCCGTTGTTTATCCCAGGTGTTAAGCCCCAGGGAAGCACGCACTGCCTGATTGAAAAAAGGCTGATTTTTTGCACTGCCCGGAAAGTGTTGTGATTCGGTGGCCGCAATAACAAGACAGTCAAAATTTAGGTGTGAGGCTTGCTCGAGTGTCATTAACTGCACCCGGTTATCGTTAGTTGGTGGCGTAAAATGTTGCGATTCAAGTGCCATGCCTAACCAGATGCGACAGTCGAACCAGCTTAATGCCGGGTTTGCGTAGCTAACACTTTGTTTTAATGATTCAAAAGTTTTAAGCAATACCAGGCCAGCATTATCATTCTGATAAGCCTGCATAATACCTAGCTGCTGCAGGCTATTTAATAATTCATCAAGAAAATCAGATATAGCAATGTTTTTGTCAGAGCTATAAAAATTCGTTAATGGAGTCGCGGTCTGCTGGATATAATTTAACGTGTTTATTAAATCATCGTAAGTATTAGCGGGCCAGTGGGAGAGGCGACCTACGCGTTGTTTTAATTTAGCTTTGTACAGTCCAATGTTACTACTGACATTTTCATGAAAAATCAAATCATGCTCAAAGCGATAGATAATTTTTTTGAAGTTATCTTCTGTGGATTCATCACCGGTATCAGGTCTAATTTTGATGAAGGGAGATTTTAAACAGTCGAGTAACGGGTAGGCACTAAAGTCTTCTTCGATACACTCCAGCCAGCGTTCAACAATGGTTGCGGCCTGTGTTGTTGCCAGTGACCAGCCAGCTTTATCCTGCAGCTGAATATTTGCACGTTCAAGTAATGCTCGTAAGCGGCGCGATAATTTTCTATCTTCACTGATAATGGCAATGTTATTTTTGCCGTTGAGTATGTTGAGTCGAACATAATAATCAATCGCACGTATCTGTTCTTCCTCATTACTGGCAAGGTAAGTGGAGAAAGGGATGCTAGTGGATGGGGTTTCAGGATACTTTCGTGCAAAATTTTGAGCACGCTGTTTGATTGATTGTGCTGATGGGGTGAATGTTTCGCTAATAAAAGCAGCGAATGTACTGCTAGTACCCATGGTAGTGGTATCGTTAGCAACAACGTCAGCAGCACCCTTACTGTCCATCTCAGGCTTGATGGCCGATTTGATAGTAGGCGCAAACTCGATGACATGACATTGCTTATTGTCGATTAAATATTGAATAAAGTCCTGCTCGGTTTTTGTATATTGTGAAAGCCCGAGGCAGATGAATTGCTGTTGTTGGTCGATTGCAGCCGGGGCATTTTTTAGCCTGCTAAGATAGTCAGCGGTTTCATCATATAGGTGGTTTTCACTCAGTTGTTCTTGCCAGGCATGCCATAGGGTGTAAACCAGTTTACTTTCATAAAGCTGGTGCTCATGCTGCTGTTCTAAACCATAGGCATGTTGGAGTTGTTGTGACAGCTCTTCAGCCGAGATAAAAATATCTTGCTGGTTTAGGCTCAGCTCATCAAACAGGCTGAGTAGTGCCTGTGTAACCTGCCACTGGTTCTCTTCTTTGAACAGGTCGGGATGTTGCTGTAATGCTTCGATAAATAGTAGCTGGCGTGCGGGTTCGCCGATAATTTGCCAACTGTCATTTATCGCAGGGTGCGGGTTGCTGACAAAGTGTTTTGTCCAGGCTTTTAGTGTATCGGCCCATGGTGGAATAATGGCGGGCAAATTTGAGTCGAGTGAACGACACAGGGCTTCATTGAACCGCTGTGTTAACTGTGTATGGGGTAATAATACAAACAGATTTGAAAAATCAGGTGCCTGAACAGAATGATTCTGACCTTTAAATGTATCAAAGATAAACTCAGCGGCAAATTGAAGTATGTTTTGATCGGCTGGAACGACAATGGTGGATGCTGGTGTCACAGAAACTGACTTTCATTGCCTTTGTTCATAACGTTCTATTATAGTCTTCTATCGTTCCAGTAATTTTAACTTGTCGGGTACGCCTTCCCATTCAGCTGCGTCGGGAAGCGATTCTTTACTAATGTTAATCACCGGCCATTCCAGACTTAATTCTGCGTTGAGTTCGGTAAAGTGTTCCTGTCCTTCGGGTACATCATCCTCGGCAAAAATTGCGCCGATAGGGCACTCAGGCTCACACAAGGTGCAGTCAATGCATTCTTCCGGGTCAATCACCAGATAATTTGGCCCTTCATGAAAACAGTCAACAGGGCAAACGTCTACACAATCAGTGTATTTGCATTTAATACAGTCTTCAACAACTACGTAGGTCATAATAATTCAGGTTAATTTAAAATATTGTCGAAATTTTAGCATAGTCGTTCAAACTTGCATGCCAACTTAGTCTAAAATTGGGGTTTATTTAAAAACATTTTAGGAATCTTCATATGAGTGTTATTCGAACGGCTGTTTTTCCTGTTGCTGGATTAGGTACACGTTTTTTACCGGCGACTAAAGCCATCGCAAAAGAAATGCTGACGGTGGTTGATAAACCTTTAATTCAATATGCGACTGAAGAAGCAGTTGCCGCTGGTATGGATACGCTGGTATTTATTGTCGGTCGAACTAAAAACGCGATAATCGATCATTATGACAAAGCCTATGAGCTTGAAACCGAACTAAGCCTGCGAAATAAAACTGCATTATTAAAAATAGTACAGGATGTGGTACCAGCGCATATTCACTGTGTTTTTATTCGCCAGTCGGAAGCGTTGGGTTTAGGGCATGCTGTATTGTGCGCAGAACCAGCGGTAGGCAATGCTCCATTTGCTGTGTTATTGCCTGATGACCTGATTTATAACAAAGGCGGAGCCAGCTGTATTCAACAGATGGTCGAGGTATATAAAGAAAAGCAGGGCAGTGTCATCGGTACACAAACGGTGCCGATAACTGAAAGCGATAAATATGGTATGGTGGCAGGACCTAAGCTTGGCGATAGATTATCACGGGTTGATGAAATTGTAGAAAAACCAGCACCTGCTGAAGCACCTTCTGATCAGGCAGTCGTAGGGCGTTATATCCTGACACCAGCAATATTTAACAAGCTCAGAACTACGAAGCGAGGAGCTGGTAATGAGATACAGTTAACGGATGCCATCGCCGAACTCAGAAAAACAGAAGAGATATATGCTTACAGTTTTGAAGGTCGCCGCTATGATTGCGGTAGTAAAAACGGCTACTTAGAAGCTAATGTTGAGATTGCACTTCAACATGAAGAAATGGCTGATAAGTTTAGAATTTTCCTTAAAAATTTAAATGTTGATTGAGTTGTACATTAGAATAAATTAATATAGACATATTCTATTTGTTTCCTATTGTTTAATACTATGACCACAAAAAAACCTGAAATACCAGAAAAGCAAAATAAGATTACGCCTTTTTCATTTATGGGCAGTATTATCGCCGCCTGGTTTGGAGTGCAAACTAAAACCAATAGAGATCGTGATTTTGAGCACGGCAAGTTTCACCATTTTGTTATTGGCGGTATTATCTTTGCCGTCTTATTTATATTGTTTGTTATCGGTATAGTGAAGGCTGTTATGCACTTTGCGGGTGCGTAATCAGCTATAATTAATCTGCTTTAAGCAGGTAAATCATTTGCAGATAGCCTGTGCATCGTATAGTTATTTTCTATTTTCTATTTTTCTATTCTCTGCTAGCTTCTACGTTCTACATCTTAATCACATCTTGCTCAGCAAGTTTGGCTTTAATTGCCACGACCAGTTCATCGGTGATCACAGCACCGATCACTTTTGCGTACTCAGGATTACCTTTATTGGCAGGTATGCACATCTGGCCGTAGTAAGACATTAACTCTCCAGGTGGAATTGTACTGGCTGCAAAATTAATCACTATGTCTCGGTACATTTGTCGACATTCCTGATTACTGACTAACTTGTCAGCATATGCGGGGGCGGATAACAACAACAACAATGATAAAAATGAATATTTCATAAAAATTCCGTATTTAAGTTATTAATATTTAGATTATTTTGTTAAACCTGCATAAGAGTATAGTAAATTACTGTAAAATTGCATTAAAAGACTTCTGGGCATCTCTATTAATTCTGGGCTCAAGACGCCAACCCATGTGACATGGATATGGCGTTAACAAACCTGAATAATGGTGCCCTTCATCTATCCTACAATTGTTATCGCCTTAAAACCAGTTTCATGCTTCAATAGAGCCATGAAAACACGATGCCTCATTGGTTTATGTTGCATTTTAATCGGCTGTACCGATATACCTTTACCCACAGTCCACGAACAACTGCGCCAGCACATTCTTGAAGCCGAGCTCGGCAGCGCCATCACCATCTCTTTTGCTAAAAAGCCTGCTATTCCGTTGCCATCACAGCAGGATGAAACACTATTGGTCCGTCAGTTAAAGTCCAGAAGCAAGGAAACACGCTGGCTGGCTGCTGAAAAACTTTCCTATAGCGCTAATAAAGATGTGGTACTGGCATTAATTGATGCCATGCAAGATAGCTCCGGCACTTTGCGTGTTTGCGTAATGGCGCAAGCACTCGGTCACCTAAAAGATCCACGTGCACTTAGTGCGCTTACACAGGCCGCATTTGATCCTTATAATCGTGACCTGCGTTTGTGTGCCATCCGCTCAATCGGTATGATTGGTGATAAATCTGCCGTTCCCGAGCTGATTTTAGCGCTCAAACAAAATAACACTCCGATACAGACCGCTAATTCACTTGCCAGGCTTGGCGATAAACGAGCTGTTTTGCCATTGATTGAAGCCGCCAGCAATAAAACCATTCGTCCCTGGATGATTCGTGCTCTTGGTGAGCTGGGCAAATCAGATGCGGTAAGCTATCTTAGTGAAGAACTTGCTAATCGACCGGCTAATAGCAAGCCGAGCGAACGGAAATTAATCAAGGAAGCATTATGGAAAATATCAATTCTCGACCAGGACAAAAATACAGAAGCATTATCGCAGGTATTACTGTCCGATCAGGATGCAAGCAGGCGCATGTGGTCAGCCTATCGACTGGGTGAGTTTAGCAATGAAGTTGCCGTAAAAAGTCTCGTTCGTGCAACACATGACCAAAACACCGACATTGCTGGACGTGCAGCAGCGGCCCTGGTCCGTATTAACAACATATCACTTAAAGCAGTACGAAACACACTGAATCATGATGTTATTCAGCCCCGGATAAATTCAACCAGGGCACCAGGCACTTATCTCTACGCTGTGCTTGGTTATATCGGTAATACAGGTGATATCAAAAAACTGGAAGCCATAAGAGATAAAGATAAGAAGGCAGTCAGGGTTATTACAGAATCATTGCAGTTGATAAAAAAACAGGATATAAAAGGTTAAAACCGCATCAATTCGATCTTACTGTTGATGTGTATCAACCTAAAAATAGATAAGCTGCATAAACTGGTATTATTGTAGAAAACTACCAGGAGGAAATCATGAAAAAGCCCGTACACGTAGACCCACTTGATGCTCTCGGTGCAGCTTATGAAACCATGTACGAACGCGTTGCTGAAAACTTGCGCAATGCAAAAGAGCATACTGGTCCATTGCTGCACAAGTTTATTGATGAAGCTAAAGATAAAGCAGTAGAGCTTGACGAGTTAACAGAAGAGGACGCTGAGAAACTCACACTCTGGCTCAAGCGTGATCTTGACGATGCCATCAGCCATATTGCTAAAACCGATGAAAAACTCACTGACTGGCTTGGTTTTGAAACCACGCTCATTGAAAGCGCCTTGCTGTACATGTTGCTGGAGACGGCTGATAAAACCACGGTTGAACTGCTACAGCTGAAACAGAATGCCGAGCTACCCTATATCTATCACACCGGCGAAGTCACCGGCCCTGGTATGCTGGTCTGTGACCAGTGCGGTGAAGTACTGCATTTTCACCAGGCCGGAAAAATCCCACCCTGTCCCCGCTGCCATGAAACACAATTTCATCGTGAAGGGAAAAAAGTTAGCCCGGATATTTCATAGGAATGCAGTAGTTGGGGAAATATTAGTGAATCAGGTCGATGTGATACTCCTCGACAATAGCTCCTGCATTGTCCTAATAAGTTACATCCATGTAACGATGCAAAATCGACACTTCCGCCATCCGTGGCGGTCGTTTGTACTATTCGCGGATAAAATCGTAGGAACGATTTTACATGAACGAAGCGAGCCCGTAGGGTGACTAATTTTGTAGGAAACAAAATTGAATGGCGGTAGCCAGCCAGGATGGTAAATTACAGGAAGTAATTTATAACGCAGGAAGACCGTAATTAAAGCATAGCCGTTCGGCACACCGCTTCGCTGCTCCATGCATTGCCCTAGTACGGCCACCATCCATGGTGGTCGTACTAGGGCAATGCATCGTTACACGGATGTAACTTATTAGGGCAACGCATATGTCCATGGATGGCCGGACAGATATTTGCTCCTGCAATATCTGCACTTCCACCGTCCATGGTGGTTGTACTAGGACAACGCATATGTACAGGACGTACGGTAGTAGGGCAATGCAGGAACAATTGCCGAGGAGCAGTTGTCGAGGAGTAAATTTGCCCACTTTTTCATGGAGATTTGTATGCCCTAATGATCTACAATCCGTGTATAGAATAGTAACGCTCAAGCTGACAGGAAAAAAATGAACCAGGAACAACTAAACAACGAATTCGCGCTACACGCTGCCAATAATAACCTGCATTTCAAAACAGGTAAGGGCGACATTCCAGTAGTCGTAATACAAAATGAACAGGCCACGGCGACAATCAGTCTACAAGGTGCACATCTTCTAAGCTGGATACCAAAAGGTGAAGAAGAAGTCATCTGGTTATCAGAAGACGCAAAGTTCACAGCCGGTAAATCAGTCCGCGGCGGTATTCCTGTTTGCTGGCCCTGGTTTGGCGCGCATGAGACGAATTCAGACTACCCCGCACACGGTTTTGCCCGCACTACAAACTGGCAGGTTCTTGGCATTGAAATATTAGGTGATGGTAGCACCCGCATCAGTTTTACTACTCAGCCACTGGCTGAAACAGATGCCATGTGGCCAGCCGAAACAACTGTACTATTTCAGATAAGCATTGGTAAAAAGCTGGAAATGGAACTTACCACCCATAACAACGGTTCAAAGCCCATTACCATCAGCCAGGCACTGCATACCTATTTCAACGTAGGCAATGTCAGCCACGTCTTATTACACGGTCTGGACGATACCCGGTACCTCGATAAACTCGACGGGTTCAAGCGCAAACGCCAGCACGGTCCGCTATACTTTAGTGAAGAAGTTGACAGAATCTACCTCGACACTACCAATACCTGCGTAATAGAAGACAAAACACTACAGCGAAATATCGTCATCAAAAAATGCGGCAGCCATTCCACCGTGATCTGGAACCCCTGGCAGGAAACTGCCAGCAAAATGGGTGACCTGGGTGAACAGGGTTATAAAAAAATGCTCTGTGTTGAAAGTAGCAATGCCGCAGAAGACACCGTTACAATAGAGCCGGGTAAGATGCATCAGCTTTGGGTGCAATATGAGGTGCAGGAGTGTTGCAAATAACATCTCGAAATTACATTATATTGTTAATGTAAGATTTTGTATTATATGTTAATTTTCCTTCACATTATAGTCGGGATAAATAATCAGCCACTGTTTCCAGCTCATCATCCGATAAAGCCTTGACCTCAATGACCATGGCCGCGTTAGCGTTTTTTCGATAACCGTCGCGAATCCATTTTAACTGGCGCCATAGATAGGCTTCATGCTGGCCTTTCAGACCAGGGAAAAATGCTTCATTATTACCCTGGGCTTTATCACCATGACATTGCAAACATCGTTTCCTGTATATGCTTTCTCCAGCATCCAGGTTCTTGCCATCGCCCACCCCTGGATTTGGATCTTTCTCCATAGAAGCAATATAGGCAGTGACATCGCTTATACCTTGCTTGCCACCGATTGAACCAGGGTCAGTAAACGGGTACATGGTAGGATTATCTCGGTTCTTAGACCGAATGTCTGAGAGCTGCTTTATCAGTACATTACGATGCTGGCCAGCGATAACCGGAAAGCTGCCGTCTTTTTTACCCCAGCCGTTGTCCATGTGACAATTGGCACATAAACGGTAGATTTTTTTGCCATTTTCGATATTGGGCGTCAATTCAAGAGATTGCGTTATTTCTTCAGGTGTTGATATAGCACAAGTTGGCATAAGCCCGGTTAGTGCTAAAATGCAGCCTGCCAGTAAATGCAAATAGAAGCGTCGAAGTAAAAATCGATTTAAATGTCCTGAATTTAAATGTCTTGAATTTAAATATTTAATAATCATTGCGCTTAGCTTATAGGTAACATTTAACTTCAGTAAATTACTGTAGATGTGTTGCTGTCGATGCAGGCTTCTAAAACTTTCACGTAGCTTAGCATTCCTGGACGACGATTATTAATAACACAGATCAAACTATGATGAATTTTAAAAAAGTTTTAATCACTATAACACTGCTTATATTTGCTACATCGGTACAGGCAAAAGAGATTAAAACC